>Ga0116158_10003013_pt1 | contig 14711 bp, 9 predicted proteins | sample AD_UKC052_MetaG_FD_89883 | JGI IMG/M metagenome (GOLD analysis project Ga0116158, IMG submission 89883) | Active sludge microbial communities of municipal wastewater-treating anaerobic digesters from USA - AD_UKC052_MetaG | ecosystem: Engineered > Bioreactor > Anaerobic > Digestate | place: USA... | reverse complement strand
TGTCAAAATAAAAAAATACAAATCAAAAAAAATATCCATTCCAGCAAGCTAGCTTGCTGGAATGGATAAATCATAGTATGTTTGTCCAATAAAACCTGTAACGCTTATTTAGGACTTGATAAACAAGACACCTACTATTATATTTGAATTACTATCATTTTCACTTTCAGAAAACAATCAAATAAACCAACAAATGATATCTATTTTTACATCTATAAATTATACCATTACCCTATTGATTGCATTCACATAAGTCAATCATTTGGTTCAGAAAGCCGTTTCTATCTGAAAATACTGCTATTATCAATTATTAATTCTTTTCTTTTGAAAAATTCATTAACTTTGCGTGCTTTAGTTTATGCACATATTTCATATGGGCAGGGAAGCAACTGAAACACAATTAAAAACAACATTATACTTTAAATGAAATCGTTCAAATTAGTCAACAACATCTCAGGATGGATTGTTTTTGCGATTGCGGCAGCAGTCTACATTATGACAATTGAGCCTACCGCAAGCTTCTGGGATTGTGGAGAATTTATCTCTACCGCAGACAAATTGGAAGTTGGACACCCACCAGGCGCACCTTTCTTCATGCTTACAGCACGTTTTTTTACCTTATTTGCTTCAGACCAGGCTCACGTAGCCATGATGGTCAATACATTCTCCGCCCTTTGTAGTGGTCTCTGTATTTTGTTCTTATTCTGGACTATCACGCACCTTGTACGCAGAGGTTTGGTTAAGGACGAAAACGACTTCTCTGCTGGCAAAATAATTGCTATCATTGGTAGCGGTGTTGTGGGTGCATTAGCATATACTTTCTCAGATACATTCTGGTTCTCAGCTGTCGAGGGTGAGGTTTACGCCTACTCTTCACTGTTTACTGCCGTTGTGTTCTGGGCCATGTTGAAATGGGAGGATGTTGCAGACAAGCCTTACGCTAATAGATGGTTGGTACTTATTGCCTACCTGATGGGTCTTTCTATCGGTGTCCATCTATTGAACTTGTTGGCTGTCCCTGTATTGGCATTGGTTTATTACTATAAGAAATACGAACCAACAACGAAGGGAACAATCTATACGTTGCTCATCTCTTTCGTTGTTTTGGCCTTCATACTCTACGGATTGATTCCAGGATTCGTATTGGTTGCTGGTTGGTTCGAACTTTTGTTCGTCAACGGATTTGGATTCGGCTTTAATGTTGGAACCATCTTCTACGCCATGTTAACCGTTGGTTGCTTGGTTTGGGGAATTCTAGAAACCTACAAAGAAGGTGATGAGACAGGAAATGCGAACAAAGAGAATTCTTCAAAAAAGAGCAGTATTCGCACCAAACTTGCATTCCTATTATCCATTACACTGCTAGGAATTCCATTCTTTGGTAGCCATATCTTTTTAGGTATCATTTTGATCATTGCTCTCGGCGCACTTCTGTTCTACAAATCAGAATGGTTCAACATGGCCGTTTTGAACTTGGTATTGCTTTGTTCGGCGGTGGTTTTGCTAGGATATTCATCTTACGCAACCATCATCATCCGTTCAGCTGCCAACACTCCAATGGACCAGAACTCACCAGACGACGTATTTGCACTGAAGAGCTACCTCAACCGTGACCAATACGGCGAGACTCCTCTACTCTACGGCGAATCTTACGCTGCAGAATACAAGAGAGTTAAAAGTGATGATGGATGGACCGTTGACCGTGAAGTGAAAGAAGCTCTTTATGCAAAGAAGATTAAGTCAGATTCCAACGAACCTGACCAATACGAGACATACGGAAACAAAGAGAAGTACAACTATGTTGACGAGCTTTGCATGTTTTTCCCTCGTATGTACAGCAAACAGCAGAGTCACATAGACGCATACAAAGAGTGGGGTCAGATAAAAGGCCGCAAAGTAAGTTATGAAAATATGGGTCAGACCCAGACTACGGTTGCTCCTACGTTTGGCGAAAACTTAACATTCTTCTTCCGTTATCAGGTTGGTTTCATGTACTGGAGATACTTCATGTGGAACTTCGTTGGAAGACAGGATGACATTCAAGGTAACGGTGAAATCACTCATGGAAACTGGCTAAGTGGTATCAATGCCATTGATAGCTTGTTATTAGGAGACCAGAGCAATTTGCCAGATCAAGTGAAGAGCAACAAAGGTCGTAACACATACTTCTTCTTGCCTTTGATTCTGGGTATCCTTGGAATCTTATATATGTTAAACGGAGGAAAGAAAGGAATGCAGAACTTCTGGCTCACTTTCATTCTATTCTTCATGACAGGTTTGGCTATCGTTCTGTATTTGAACCAAACGCCTTACCAGCCTCGTGAACGAGACTATGCATACGCCGGTTCTTTCTATGCATTCTGTATTTGGATTGGATTTGGCGTGATGTTCTTGGCAAAAACTTTTGAAAGAGTATTCAAAGACAAGAGAATTGGAGCGACTATCGCTACTTTGATCTGTTTGCCAGTACCTGCATTGATGGCTTCTCAGAACTGGGACGACCACGACCGTTCAGGCAGATTCACAGCAAGAGACTTCGGTCAAAATTACCTTCTTTCCGTGGCTCCTAACGCAATCATCTTCACCAACGGCGACAATGACACATTCCCTCTTTGGTACAATCAGGAGGTGGAGGGTGTTCGCACCGACGTTCGTGTTGCCAACTTGAGTTACTTGCAGATGGGCTGGTACGTTGACCAGATGAAGCGTCAGGCTTACGAGTCAAAGGCATTGCCTATCTCTCTTAATCCTGCTCAATACTCTAACGGCAAGTTGGATGTTGGTTACATCTTGAACATGATCAAAGACTCCATCACCGTCTCTGACGCGATGACAGTTTTGACAAGCTCAGATCCAAGATACAAGAAACTTGCAGGATACGGTGATGACTTCGATTTCATCCCTACAAACAAGTTGTACTTGCCAGTCGACAAGGCTGCAGCCATCAGTTCTGGCACAGTTCAGGCTAAAGACTCTGCTAAGATTGTCGATAACATCAACATCAACTTAGGAAGCAAACGCTACTTAGGCAAACATGAGATCGTTATTTTGGATATGTTGAAGAACAACAATTGGGAACGTCCTATCTACTACGCAGTAACAGTTGGCGACGACAGTTACCTCGGCATGAGAAACTATTTCCAATTGGAAGGAATGGCATACAGAATCGTTCCTATCAACCAAGGTAGCCGTGTCAACACGGATGCCATGTACGACAACATGATGAACAAGTTCAAATGGGGAGGCATCGAGAACCCTCAGGTATATCTCGATGAAAACAACCTCCGGATGACAACTACATTCCGTCACATGTTCTCACGCCTAGTAAGCGCATTGATTGCAGAAAACAAGAAAGACAGTGCTTTAGCTGCTCTTGATTACTGTATGAAGGTTATTCCAAGCACTACAGTTCCTCACTCTTACGTATCTGTAATCTTGGCCGGACAGTATCTTCAGTTAAATCAGAAAGAGAAAGCATTCGCCATCTTAGACGATCTCAAGAAAAACTCATTGCAATATCTTAATTGGATTGCTAATTTGAAGCCAAGCATGAGAAAGTCTGCAATGAACGACTTAGAGGAAAATCTTGGAATCTATAGCGAAGTAGTCAGAATCGAAGAGAAAGATGCTGACAAAGAAACATTCGAAAAAGATTACCAAAATCTGAAGAGATTCAGTGAGATTTATAATTCATATCGCAGATAAATGCTTATAGAACAAACCCCAACGGCATTCAGGATGTTTTTCCCGAATGCCGTTTGGCGAATTTCCCAAAAGGAAAAGACCGTTTATCTTACTTTTGACGACGGTCCTATTCCAGAAGTTACTCCTTGGGTTTTAGACGTATTGGAGAAATACGGAATCAAGGCAACCTTCTTCTGTGTGGGCGAAAATGTCCAGAAGCATCCGGATGTTTTCGAAAAAGTGATACAGGCTGGACATCAGGTCGGCAACCACTCATTCAACCATATTCAAGGTTTCAAATACAAAACCAAGAACTATTTGGAGAATGTAGAAAAGGCTGATTCTTACATTCACAGTCCGCTTTTTAGACCACCGCACGGGCAACTGAGATTCCGCGAGCTCAGCAAGTTGAGACAGAAGTATGAGGTTATTCTTTGGGATGTCATTACTCGAGACTACAACAAGAAACTGAGCGGCGAGTTCGTATTCAATGTTGTGAAGAAGTATGCACGCAACGGCTCCATCATCGTGTTCCACGACTCCCTAAAAGCGGAGAAGAACATGAAATACGCACTGCCAAAAGCCATCGAGTTTCTTCAGCAAGAGGGATATAAGTTTGAAGTTCTAAGCAGTGAGATAGTAGCACAATGCATCAAAAGCAAAAGTGCTGCAACAATTAAGCATGTTTTATCGCTTGACACGATTTAAGGTGGGTTCTATATAACTTTTTGGATTTTGAGGTCAAAAAGGTCTCTGAGCGAGGGCGCATAGCGGGCTATACAACCGAAAGAAGTGGCATTTAAGACTGAAAGACAACAAAACGTAGTCCATCCTATTTAATATCTTTTTAACGGTGGTAACAAAGGAAATCCACCTTATGCTAACAATAGTCAGAACTTTGTGTTCTGCTCCAAAATTGTCATAAAAATGAACATTCTTTTATTAGGTTCGGGAGGTAGAGAGCATGCATTAGCATGGAAGATAGCTCAGAGTCCCAATGTATCGAAGTTATATATTGCCCCAGGAAACGGAGGCACAGCTTCTGTAGGCCAAAACGTCGCCATGAAGGCAGACGACTTCGATGCCATAGGCAAATTTGCCATTGAGAAGAAAATCGATATGATTGTCGTTGGTCCAGAAGACCCATTGGTGAAAGGTATCTTTGACTATTTCAAGAACGACGCTGATTTAAAAGACATTCCTGTTATCGGTCCTTCAAAAGAGGGTGCTCAGTTGGAAGGAAGTAAAGACTTCGCCAAAGCCTTTATGATGCGTCACAATATCCCAACTGCAAAATACAAGAGTTTCACTTCAAAGACAATAGAAGAGGGTTGCAAGTTCCTTGAGACATTGGAAGCTCCATACGTGCTAAAGGCTGACGGTTTGGCTGCGGGTAAGGGTGTACTTATCATCCCTACTTTGGATGAAGCTAAACATGAGTTGAAGAACATGCTTGACGGTAAGTTCGGAAATGCAAGTTCAACTGTTGTTATTGAGGAGTTTTTGGCAGGCATCGAATGTTCCGTATTCGTCCTATCAGACGGCGAAAACTACAAGATTTTGCCCGTAGCAAAAGATTACAAACGCGTTGGTGAAGGAGACACCGGCCTCAACACAGGAGGTATGGGTTCCGTTTCTCCAGTTCCTTTCGCTGACAAGACTTTCATGAAGAAGGTTGAAGAGAGAATCGTCATTCCTACGATCAAGGGTCTTAAAGAAGAGAAAATCTGTTACAAAGGATTTATCTTCTTAGGCTTGATCAACGTTAAGAATGAGCCGATGGTAATTGAATACAACGTCAGAATGGGCGACCCTGAGACAGAGGCTGTGATGTTGAGAATCAAGTCTGACTTGGTAGACCTATTCGAGGGCGTAGCTAAGGGTAATTTAGACAGCAAGACGCTCGTTGAAGACGAACGTGCAGCCGTAACAGTCATGTTGGTATCCGGAGGCTATCCTGAAGATTATGAGAAGGGAAAAGTCATCACAGGTTTGGAGAATGTCAAGAACAGCATCGTATTCCATGCTGGAACAAAACTTTCAGAAGGAAAGCTCCTCACAAACGGCGGACGTGTCATTGCAGTCAGCTCTTATGGAAAGGACAAAGAAGAGGCTTTGAAGCAGTCTTTTGAAAATGCTCAAAAAATCAACTACGACAAGAAGTATTTCCGTTCCGATATCGGTCGCGATTTGAAATAATTAAAATGGGAAGGACATGCGACAAGGCAAACTAACAGATATCATAGCACCGAGTGCTCAAAACATCATTTTCAGCACTCTGCTTGCATGTGTCTTGTGGTACGACTTGTTTTTTCCATCTTTAAATACTACAGAAGGGGAAGTCTCTGCAAGCGGAGACTCTCCCCTTTTTTCATTGATTAGCTCGTCACTGTTAGTCTGCTCCATATGGGGAAAGATAATCAGTTTTGCGTTATTCATGCTCATCAACTTTATTCTACTTCATTTCAACGAGGTGTTCTCCTTCATTCGAGTAAGGACCGTTCTTCCTCTTTTATTCTTCATCATTATCGGGTCTCTACTCGTACAGCCACATTGTCTGTCGGCAGGTATGATAGTCTCCTTTATTTTTCTATTAGCCTTATACTCTGGTTTTTTCTACGTCAACAAGGGTCATCCAATACATACTTTCAATGTAGGTATTTTACTATCCATAGCCTCTCTTTTTTCGTTCTCATACATCACCTATATTATACCTTTCTTTGTTTTTGTTTATAGCTGTTCTATGCTCAACATGCGTTCATTTCTTGCCATGATGATGGGTATTGTGCTGCCTTACGTCTACGCATTCATGTTTTACTTTTTTTGGCTAAGACAACCAGAAGCTCTGATTGGGTACATCACAAACAGCTTTACTTTCTCTGCATATCAATTTGATTATTCCATACTCAGCATTATATATACCTCTTTCTTGGGAATACTGGCATTAGCATCCATTCTTTACTTCTTTTTAGGTGATTTACAGGATAATATTAAGCCAAGGAAAGAGTTTTCCAACCTCATCATTGTCTTCCTATGGACATTCGTTCTTTTTTCTCTAAACTTGACCGGAAGTGAAACTCTATTGTACACTTTGATCATGCTTCTTAGCATCATCTTAGGAAGACATTTCTCTTTAAATGTAAGTAAATTCACAAGAATAGCCTTAATACTTTTCTCGATCAGTTCTGTAATTATACTCTTTTTCAGATAATAGAGAATGTTAAGCTTTTTAGCAGCATATGGATATATCGGCCTTTTTCTAGCCTCGTTTCTAGCAGCCACCATTTTGCCTATAAGTTCTGAAGTGGTACTAAGCTTAGTTCTTGAGGCTGGTCTTGACCCTTTCTGGTGCCTTATTGTCACCTCTATCGGAAACACGCTCGGAGGAATGACCTGCTACTGGATAGGTCTGTTGGGAAAAGTGGAATGGATGGAGAAATACTTGAAAATAAAATACGAGAAAGTTCAGAAGGTTCAGAATTGGGCACAAGGGAAAGGTGCTATTTTAGCTGCATTTACATTTCTCCCCATTGTAGGCGATTTGATAGCCTTAGCCCTTGGATTCCTTCGCAGCAACGCATGGTGGGTACTGTTATTCATGTTTATCGGGAAAACGATCAGATATCTTATTTGGATTCAGTTGCACCTTGCTGTTTTCGGTTAATCAAGACTTTTCTTTCAAACCCTTTAAACTAAAAAAGATGTCCGATTCAACACTAAAAGTATATAAAGCTTCTGCCGGTTCAGGTAAAACCTACCGACTGGTTGTGGAGTACCTCAAACTCATCATTCAAAACACATCGGAGTACGCAAGTATTCTTGCAGTGACCTTTACCAACAAGGCCACAACCGAGATGAAAACACGTATCTTAACCGAACTATTTGGCATTGCCAATGGCTTGGAGGAGTCTGAAAGCTATCTGAAGACCATCCAAAAAGAGCTTTCGGAAGGTGATGAGAAATGGAGCTACGAGCGCATCAGGAAGCAGGCAGGAACTGCGTTGAACCTAATGCTTCACGACTACAGCCGTTTCCGAATAGAGACCATCGATAGTTTCTTCCAATCCATTCTCCGAAATTTAGCCAAAGAGTTGGGTCTCGGTGCTTATATGAACATCGAAATCAAGGAGAAGCCTATTCTTCAAGAAGCGATTCAGCAAGTATTCGCAAAGGTCAAGGATGATCAGGATCTATTGAAATGGATAAGCGAATACATCGACGAAAAAATAGACAATGGATCCGACTGGAAGTTGAGTGAGGAACTAGAAAGTTTTGGTTCCAACATTTTCCGTGAAGACTATAAAGAGAAGGAGAAAGAGATCACCGAAAAGCTAAAGGACAAGAAATATTTGAAACTCTACAAAGAGGTTCTATATAAGACGAAAGAGACAAGAGCATACGAAATTCTACAATGCGCACAGCAATTCCGTGATATCTGCGAAAAAAACTCGATAGAAACGGATGATTTTCTTTATGGCAATTCAGGAGTAGCAAATTACTTCAATAAGATACTCGACAAAGAGGATTTTTTCAACGAAATGGGAGCCCGCACTATCGCATGTCTGGATAGTCCCGAAAAATGGGCAAAGAAAGGCCCGATGCACGACACCATCGTTGCTTTGGCAGAAAGCCATTTCATCGACATTTTAAAGCATACGGAAGAGTTACGGCAAAACAACAGCAAGCACATCAACACCTGCAACCTCATTCTAAAGCACATCAATAAAGTTGGACTTCTCTACGATATTGCACAAACTGTAAGAGACATCAACAACGAAGACAACCGCTTCATGCTGGCAGACACTCCAAATCTGCTCAACGAATTGATTGACAATAACGATGCACCATTCATCTACGAAAAAATTGGAGCAACGCTAAGACACATCATGATAGACGAGTTTCAGGACACCAGTTCGGTACAATGGAAGAACTTCAAACCGTTGCTCATGGAAGGCCTCTCACAAAACGCGATGAGCCTTATCGTAGGCGACCAGAAGCAATCCATCTACCGTTGGCGAAACGGTGACTGGCGTATCCTTGGTAATCTCGACAAAGAGCTTCCAAAAGTGAATATCGACGTCATTCCACTGAAGACAAACTGGCGAAGCGAATTTGAGATTATCCAGTTCAACAACCGTATCTTCCAAGCCTCTCTACAGATGATAAACCTTTATATGGGTGATGAGAATCAGAACATGCGCAAAGCCTACTCAGACGTGACGCAAGAGTGTTCAAAAAAGGAGAAAGAAGGTCATGTAAGCGTTGAATTTATCACCGGCCCGAAAGAGGACTATTACGAGAATACACTCATCCGGCTCGTCGAAAAGATTGAGGAGCTGCAAAGCCAAGGTATCCGAGCAGATGAAATAACCATCCTCGTCAGAAAGAACAAGAGCATTCCAATGATTGCCGAGTACCTTTCCGATTACAAAAAGGCCAATCCCGAGAAGCCGTACAACTACGACGTCATATCCGACGAGGCTTACCGATTGGACTCATCCGTAGCCATACAGATGATTATCCAAGCTTTAAAATACATTGCATACCCGGAGAACCCGATATATCAAGCACAGCTATCTCTATCTTATCAGACTGAGATTGGCAAAAAAGACATCAGTCAGTTGGCCGGACAGATAGACAAAGGAGCTGTATCCAGCATAACTGAACTTGAGGTAGCGCTAAACAAAGCCGCCCTTCTTCCGCTCTATGAAATGGTAGAAGATATTTACCGAATCATGCAACTCGACACACTCAGCGGTCAGGAGAGTTACATGTACTCATTTCTCGATGGAATCAACGATTTTTTAATTAAAAAATCGTCAGACATACAAGCCTTCTTGGCTTATTGGGACAGTACACTTTGCGTCAAGACCATCCCGTTCAGTAGCGAAATTAACGGCATCAAAATCATGTCCATCCACAAATCCAAAGGATTGGAGTTTCATACGGTAATTCTGCCGTTCTGCGATTGGACATTGACCTTCGATTCATCTCTTAGTCCATTACTTTGGTGCTCTACCGACGAGGAACCTTACGCTAAACTTCCGCTTCTGCCCATCAAATACGGCAAGGATATGGAAGAGTCTATCTTCAACAAAGAGTTTAACGAAGAGACGGAACAGTTGATTGTAGACAACCTCAACGTCCTCTACGTGGCTTTGACCCGTGCTGAGAAGAACATGATTATCTTCGGGCAGAATCACGAGAAGAAGGAGGAAAAGGAAGACAAAAAGAAAAAAGACGACAACAAAATGTTCCGCAACGTCTCCGACCTAATGCTCACCGTCTTAAAAACAGAGGAGGCATTCAATAACGGTTGGGACGAAGAGAAAGGCATCTATACCTCAGGAGAATTATATACAAAAGAAAAGAAAGAGAAGGGAGCATCGGCCAACAAACTGAACAAAAAGCCGGAGGCTTTACGCTTCAACTACTATTCATACAAGCAAAAGGCGCTCTTCCGTCAATCTAACCGCTCGAAAGACTTCATCAATAACGAAGAGAACGACGACGTTAACAGCCGATACGAATACATTAACCGAGGAAACCTGCTGCACCAGCTTTTCTCGAATATCAGTAGCCTCAACGACATTCAGGCAGCAGCAGACAAGCTTCTGTTTGAAGGAGCCATCAAAGATGAAGAGGAGAAACAGAAACTGATTGAATACGTGAAGGAGGCCATTGAGAAGGCAAATGTGAGTCAATGGTTTACAGAAGGCATCCGTCTATTTAACGAGTGCGAGTTGATTTTCCACGATGAAAACGGCAAATTTCAGGTAAGACGACCTGATAGAGTTATGCAGAACGACGACCTCATGACCATCGTCGACTTCAAATTCGGAAAGAAAAACAAGCGTCACGAAAAACAGATAAACGAATACAAAACCCTCATCTCTCAGATGGGCTATAAGACCCAAGGTTACATCTGGTACGTGGAGGATGGGGTTATTGTGGGGGTATAAAAACTAATTGGACCAATTGTAGATATCAGCACAATTAGTCCAATCAACATATTTTGGTTTCGCCAAAATTCCATCAGAATTCTCCGAACAACTCTTTCAAATCATCCATGCTTTTGTAGAGACAGGTTTTGAATCCGAGATTTTTGGCTGCCTCAATATTCAACTCATCATCGTCGATAAAAAGACATTCTGAGGCCTTGGACGAATTGTCGTTCAAGACATATTCGTAAATTTTTGGATCTGGCTTGTAAAGATGCAATTCGTAAGAGAGATAGCATTTATCGAAGCAATCCTCTATGGCGCAGCCTTTCTCCTTCAAGAAGGTATGATTCTTCAGATAATCGAAATGAATCTTACTCGTATTGCTCAACATGTAAACATGATATTGACTTCTAAGCTTTTTCAGCAAATCAATCTTTTTAGGATGAACCTCACCTAAATATAAATTCCAAGTACGGTCTATATTTTCGTCTGAGATAAAACAACCTGCTATTTTTCTAAATTGATCATGAAATTCCGTGACGGATATGGATCCCGTCTCTAAAGCTAAAAACAATCCTGTTTTATGACTGCGTTCAATACGCGTCTCTGCATTAGAAATTCCTTGATCAGAGAACTCTTTTATACAACGTGCCTTTTCAAGGTCGACTAAAACTCCACCCAAATCAAAGAAAATATTTTTTACACCTTTCAAACTCATATATATCATTTTTAAAAGATTACTAATTTATTTGGAAGCCTCAAACAGAACGAAGTTTCCTTGTTTATTCTCGAATATAGGCATCTGTTTGCCGTTTGTGGCTTTTCTAACTGCCTCACGTATATAACGTTCCAATTCGTCAATTGTGATATTTCCATCCGCATCTTTTGCATTTCCTGACAAACCTTCAATCAAAGCTTTAGTAAAAATACCGTTATCCCACTGTTCAGATTCATTCGACTTCTGGCTCTCCGTGCTCGAATAGAAGCCTATCACACCCGGATCTGCCAACGTAAAGCTTTCTGCGATTGATTTCTGACCATAAAGGGCTCCCGAATGGCAAGCATCCATAAAAACCAAAATACGACATTTACGGTCTTTTAAACGTTTAATAGCCGTACGTATTGCATCGAAGTTAACCGCAGAAGAGAAAAGATCGTTACTTTCAGCATTACAAGACAAGAAGTAAGTCTCACCACCCTCTTTGCTACCGTGGCCAGAGAAGAAGAGCATCACTACATCACCCTGTTCCACATTATTAACCAAAGATGAAAGGCCTTTCTTGATGTTTTTATCCGTTGCACTCTTATCTGTGATAAGAACCGGCTTCTTTTGCACATACATGGAGGTCTTCATATTTTTGATGACATTCGTGAAATCAGCGGCATCCTTGGCTGCATGAAGCAACTTCAAATCGGCTTGGTCGTAATTGCTGACGCCCACGGCAAAGACGTGAAGATTAGGTTTTGGACGATTTCCGCGATAGTGCAGCAACACAACGGCTGGGTCACTATTCTGTCCATTCTTATCCTTTGCAATAAGCTGCACACGGCAATCATCCAAACGTGGCAATGTCAACGTTATCTGGTTGCCCACACGTTTAATGCCTTTTGTTCTAGGGTGCAACTCACCGTTTACGTACGAGAGGATTTGAGGCGCACTGCCATCGGCTGTCTTTACCTCATATGTGAAGGTCATCTCGCTCGTTGTATAATCAGAGCCATCCTTTGGAGTCAAAATCTGGATAGTTGGAGGCTCTGAATAAGTCTGCGTACGATTATTCTGACGCTGAGAAGCAGGTTCCACGTAGGATTGAGAAGAAGACGAACCACCTACCCAGTTCACATTTTTAAGCTTTCCATCGTCAAAAGAGGCCAACTGAGAAGGTTCAATCACCGTGGAGTTTTTAGACTGCCATGCAAAACCTGCATTCTTTGCTGCCTGAGCATTTGCGTACGTTGGTTTTACAATAAAAGAAGACAGACGGTTTACACAACCCCATTTGCCCTTATATTTCACAACGGCAAAAAGTCTTCCGCCTCCAAAATTATAATCACGATCCACATTATCGAGAATCGGACGAACCACCCACAATCCTTTGTAATTGACAAATCCCCATTTGCGATTGGATGAATCAAAAGCATCATAAACATTCACACCCAACTTTGCATAATTGGCCACCTCATCGGCTGCCATACGAGCATCTTCCATACTAACAAGAACTGGTTTTGTAACAAAAACGCCCTTTTTATCGACACATCCCCAGCAACCTGCATGCTTTACAACCGATAGTTTCTTGCCTTTGAAGAAGTTATAATCAGGATCAACATCTTCATAAATGGGATTCATCAACATCGTACCTTCATAATCAGAAAAACCATATTTCTGACTCTTGATGTCAAAAGCCTCGTAAATGTTCTCGCCTCGCTCTGCTTTGTTATTCCATTCATTTCCAGCTTTTGCTGCAAGCAACATGTTTCTAAAAACCAACTTAGAGACAAATTTTCCATCCACACCGACACATCCCCACAATTTGCCTTGTCGTACAACGGCAAAATTCTTAATCTTCGTAAACGTGTTGCTTCCATCATATTCATCAAATATAGGCTTCACTACCCAATTCCCTGATTCATCACGGAATCCCCATTTTCCGTTCGTTCCCTTACTCGGCAAGTTCTGAGCCATAGTGGAGAAAACGGAAAACAGAATAAATAATATAGATATTAAACTCCTCATTTTATGTTTAAATTTTCTGAAGAATCAACCTCTACTTGGGTTTCTTCTTTTCGTTTTCGATCTTTAATTTTTATTTTTATCTTATTTATCAGCTTTAAAAGACCATTTTTAACCCATTTGTATAGACGGGTCGTTATGATATAATACCATAGATCTGTAGAAAAACCTGCAAGACCTATGCCAAGCATCGTATAAATCATGTTTATATTATAATTCAGTTTCAAGAAGCTCATTGCACCGACAAAAGCTAGCAGCAAAAGAAGGCATATCTGATATACATTCATCACCAAACCGCTTATTTTTTCATACTTCTCAGACACCTGACAGCAAAGCATGCAAAACAAGAAAGTGAAGATCAAGCCAATGACAAAACCAAATGCGTCGGACATCTGACTAATCAGACGATTTTTCGTGATGGTTGATAAAGCATACGCATGAATGACGGTTCCTGATATTCGGTTAGATGAATCAATCTCAACGGGCACGTTATGATAATCACGTAAATCAACCAAATCACCGATAATAACGACTTTCCCTTTCACGTCTTCAGGATAATAATCATCGTAAATATGGATCTTTTCAAAAATCATCCGTCGGTAATTAATCAACTCATCTTTATTCCCCCTTTTGGCGAAAACCTTGTATTTCTGAGGTTCAGCCATTTGGCTAATTACAGAGACAAAAGAGGGTAAGCAAGTATCGCCGAAACAGATTTCTTGTTGGAAGGTACGCACAAAATTATTATCCAAATTCACACAAGCCTCACGACATCCAACCTCTTTCACAAAGTTAGAAGATTCAAAATCAAAACCCTCTGATGTAGGGACAGCCCTTGTTGCCGAAACAATTCGGTCACGGCAACGTCGCATCACATTCAAAAGGCTATCGTTGGCCTCCTGACCTTGAGCAATGCTATTCCCGAAAATCACATCTAGCGCAATAACCTTTGCCCCATCGTTGTACAAACGCTGCACAGCGTGGGCAATCTCTGGACGTGAATAGCAGCCTGAAACATCAAAAAGTACAACATCAGGATTGACATCCACAATATCCTCCGAATTATTTTCAATATAAAAATAAGAATCAGTAAAGCGAAAACTTTTTATGGCCTGACCAACAGGGTCCAAAAACATTGTGCTAAAGCCCAAGGCTCCAACAAGAAAACAAATCAAAACCGTGATGACAAGTACCATAAATCCATGGTAGGCATATCTTTTGGTAAAAAACAACATATACCGTATCCGTTATTAGAAGCTGTTTTGAATTTTTAAATTTACTTATAATATATTGAATATCAGTTGGTTAATCGATTTTATTTTCGTAACTTTATGGTTACTAAGACATTAAGT
>Ga0116158_10002997_pt1 | contig 14764 bp, 6 predicted proteins | sample AD_UKC052_MetaG_FD_89883 | JGI IMG/M metagenome (GOLD analysis project Ga0116158, IMG submission 89883) | Active sludge microbial communities of municipal wastewater-treating anaerobic digesters from USA - AD_UKC052_MetaG | ecosystem: Engineered > Bioreactor > Anaerobic > Digestate | place: USA... | reverse complement strand
GATAAAAAGGACACCATATGGAACAATTTCCTGTCGGGAGGAAGAAATACCAACTACCGCCAGAATGCGGTACTATCTTATACCCTGCCCACCACAAAAATTCCATTGATTGATTGGACACAGGTAAGGTTTAGCTATACCGGGCGTTACCAATGGGTTGCAAGCAGCCTGCTGCAAAAGGCGCTTAACCAGGGTAACTATATTGAAAACGGAAACGATAAAACCCTGAATGCCGAACTGGATTTTATGAGGCTTTACCGCAAAAGCAAATGGCTGGCAGCGCTTGAAAATGAGCCCCAACCCAAGGCCAAAGAGGACAGTGCTACGGTACGGATGAAAAAACTGAAAAAACAAATTGATAAAATAAAAGCCGACAGCCTGAAAAAGGATATTAAAAAGCTTCCGCCGAAAGAAAGAAAACTGGCCCGCAAAAAAGCTCGCCTGGAAAAACGGAACGAACGAAAAATGAGGGAGGTGGAAGTGGAAGGCGCCGCAAGGGTGGCCGGTAAATTGCTGACCATGGTAAAACGGGCAAGTATCAACATCGGCGAAGTTGGCAACAGCCGGCTGCCCGGTTATACCGACAGTACCGAATTTTTGGGCAATAACTTTAAAAGCAATTCGCCCGGACTTGGCTATATAGCAGGCTTTCAGCCCGATACACTGCTTTTAAACGATTTTGCCCGACGGGGATTGGTAACCAATGATCCGCAGTTTAACCAGTTGTACACACAGCGCTACGACCAGAAAATAAGCCTGCAGGCACAACTGGAACCATTCCGCGAAATGACCATTGATGTGAATCTCGACAAAACCTTTGGCAAATCGTACAGCGAATTGTTTAAAGATACTACCGGCAGCAGCGGATTCAATCACCTGAGCCCATATGCATCAGGTGCATTCAGCATTAGTTATATCAGCTTTGGTACCTTGTTCAAGCCCTTTAACCCCGACCAAACAAGCGAAACCTTCAAAACATTTGAAGACTATCGCCAGCAAATGAGTTTGCGGGTGGCTTCAAAAAACCCTTATTGGGTAACAGATGGAAGCAAGATAGAAGCCGATGGATATGCAAAAGGTTATAATCGCTATGCACAGGATGTTTTGATTCCATCGTTTATTGCTGCCTATACAGGCAAAGACCCACAATCGGTAGCGCTTGTTGGCAACTCAAATGCCAAAATAACCACCAATCCATTCAGCGGGTATAAACCAATGCCTAACTGGCGGCTGAACTTTACCGGGCTGTCGCGTATTCCTGCCCTCGAAAAAACATTCAGCGCCATTGCCATTACCCATGCCTACCAGGGACGTTTGAGCATGAACCAATACAACAGCGCGCTGCTTTTCCAGGATCCCCGCTATGTGAGCGCCCCGAGCTTTATTGATACCGTAAGCGGCAACTATATCCCCTACTTCCTGCTGCCCAATATTACCATCAGCGAAGGTTTTGAACCATTGATAGGTATTGATGTAACTACAAAGGGGCAAATGAATGCAAGGGCCGAATACCGGAAAACACGTACCCTAAGCCTCAGTATGCTCGATTATCAGCTCAGCGAAATGAACAGTACAGAGTATAGCATTGGGGCAAGCTGGCGCAAACGCGGGTTGAAAACGCCATTCAAATTGCCTAAGTTCCTGAACCCTGAAGGAGGGAAAGAGCTCGAAAACGATATTACTTTCCGTTTTGATTTCAGCGTGAGGGATGATGCCACAAGCAACAGCCGCCTCGATCAGAACAGCAGTTTTAGTACCGCGGGTCAAAAGGTAATCAAGATCAACCCGAGTATTGATTATATCATGAACAACCGGATCAATGTAAGACTGTTTTTCGATCAGATGAAGAGCATTCCCTACATTAGTACGGCTGCACCAACTACCAATACAAGGGCGGGTGTGCAGTTAAGGATTAGCCTGGCGAATTAATTCCCTCAACCATAACCCTGGTGCGTGCCTTCACGCACCAGGGTTCGTATTTAAATACAGGTCATCAGCATTTTGCCTATCATATGTTTCATCCATGTTACTTGTATCACTACCTTTGAGAGAGACAGGTTTTTGGCATGCGTAATACACTTTTCATTGGTTTAACTTTATTATTTCTCCTTAACGGCAAGGTTAGTGCACAGCAAAATCCCGATTCTTTGCTCTTTATGCAAACAAGGCTAAAGGCAAGCGATTGCTTTGAGAGAAAAGCCTATGATTCTGCATTTGTTCTTTACAAAAAAAGCTATGAGCTGGCAAAGGAGAAAAAACTGCTTTCATATTACGCTGCTTCTGCCTCGCTTTTGGATATGGGGCATTGCCTGTACAACCAGGAAAAATACCCGCAGGCACACCCCTTTTATTACGAAGCCCTGTTGAATGCACGCAGGTACAGCCACCATAAAGATTTGAAATTAAAAGCAGTAAGAATGCTGAATGCGGTGCATGACCTTGTTCAGACCTATGATCTCCCTTTCCAGTATCCGGCCACTCAATCATTTACAGAACAGGTAGTGTATTTTGATGTGGATTCGGTACTCTGGCAGCAGGGCGATTCCGCGCTCATCAGAATAAAGGCAGGCCTTTATGACGGGGTGATTCCCGGCAAAAACAAAGCAGCCTCCCTTTTCTCGGTAAAAGATGCAGCTACCGGGCAAAGAAGTACCTACCTGGGAACCGCCGAAATACGCACAGCCGGCAACAACAAATGTATGGCCATGGCAAAGCTGAAGGATACTGCAAAAATTATCAGGGCCTGGCAGGTACAAATGCTCACCAATGTTCCGGAAAGTGTTGCGGGTTCGGCCATTGGCAATATGTACCGCCTTAACTTAAAATGGAAAGGAAATGATAATTACCTCAGCATCTTTAACCGGAGATATTTTTATTATTTCAACGACACCTCCTATACCCGCGACCTGATGGACCTGCTGCGCAATGAACTGGCAGATGTGGTAAAAAGGCTGGGGCCGGACACCCTGAAACCGGAATCGGCCGTTGCGAAAATTTCGGAAGATGGCATTTTTAAAGGAAAAAACCTGATACGCGCACTAGATGAAACCAACGGTTCCCATGTTAATTATTTCCTTAGGATGATTGTGGAATACCCCTTTGATTACATGGCGGTTCCTTACCGTTTTTCTGAATTATATGCAACCTGGATAATTGGGAATACCCCGATGCAAAAAGATGACATAAAGGGCTTTATTCTTGGAAACGAAAAGTTGTCGGAAGAAATGATAGCGAGGGCAAAACTGGTTACAACACAGGTGGAAAAAGAAAACCTGGTGGATCGCTGGATAGATGAGGGACTATCCTTGGCGGATAAAAGCTATTGGAAGGACGTTCTTTCCCAGGGCAGGCTTTTTTATCATTATGGCCGGGCAGTAAACCGGACAGATTGCCGGGCATGGGGTGATTTTTTTGACGCAGTCAGGCTGAAAGATCATGGTTACACAAACAAGGCCGATAGCCTCCTAAAAGCCGCCTTCCAGAAGTTTGCCGAAGCAGGTTCTTTTGAAGGTATGCAATGGATAACTTCGGTACGAAAGGCCGTTCTTGACAGTACCGGCATTCAAATGAACATTCAGAAAATTCACAACCTCCAGTATGATATGGTACCCTCTCCCAACGAAAGGTATTTTGCCACAGCAGGCAGGGATGGCACCATCAAATTCTGGGATATAAGCCTCGGCAAACAAATAAAATCAATTGATGCCCATAACAGCGAAGTAAACAACATTGCCTACAACCCGGGGGGCCGTTACCTGGTAAGTGTTTCGGACGACAGCACCATTAAAATCTGGAACACTTTCAGCTTTGGCATTATGAATACCATAAAAACCCCGGTGGCACAGCGATGGGTCAGGTTTTCACCCAACGGAAAAACAATCGTAACCAGCGGCTACGATTCTACCCTTTCGTTTTGGGACCCATTTTCGGGCAAAAAATTAAAACAATTAAAATCGCCCGGGGGAAGTATCCGCCGGTTTTCCTTTATTCCGGGATTGCCCAATTTACTGTACCTGCTCTGCACCGACAGTTCATTTTATTCCTATGACACCGATGCGGAAACTTTTAATTCCCTGTTGAAATCAAAACATGCATTATGGAATTTGCAGATAAGCAGCAAAGGCAAATACCTCTGCTATTACAGCGGCGATTCATCCCTTTATATTTATAGCCTGGAGGGTGGCAGGTTCATTTTCTCTGAAAAAACCTTTGTATGGAACTTTGTGGATACAAGGTATTATTCCACCGGCGACTTTTCGCCCGATGAAAAATATTATGTGTACATGCGGCACGACAGCACAACTGTTGTAATTGACCTCGACCAACGATTGTCAGTACCTTCGCACAGTTACCTTACCGGGCAATATGTATTCAACAATTCGGGCAAATATTACCTGTCTCAATATGTGGGAGCCCCTTCCCTTGTAGATTTTTCAGCGTTTAATTTTAATAATGCCTATGCCATTTACTACGGCGATGGCCCACAGGAGGAATGGAATGAAAGCTACCGGTCGCTGAAAGAAAAAGAATTCAAAACAAGTTACGGCCCTGTACTCGATATGCGTTTTTCCGGGCAAAAAAATGTGCTGGAATACAACTCATACGGCAGTTTCAGCCTTGACCTGGAAAGTGGAAAAACAGTTATGCTGCACAAGGATCCGCCCTGGCTTTCTTCTTACAATGTATATGCTGAAAATAACAGGTATCTTTTTTTCAGGAAATTTGGCGCTTACGATTCCCTTTTTGTAAAAGACAATATTACCAAAACACAGCAGGCCGCCCTTTACCTGGAAAATGGTGAAAAAATAAATACTGCGGCATTTACAGAGCATGATACCAAATGCATTATTGGAGGTGCAAAGGGAACGGTAGCCTGCTGGAACCTGCAAACAAAAAAAATAGAATATACCATTGATGGAAGTATCAACAACCCTGTTTCGGTTACAGGATTACAAAAGGTGCCCGGTACCCAACAACTGATATTGCTGCGGCTGAATGCAAAACCCCTTTTGCTGGATGCCTCAGCCGGTTTAATTACCGACAGCCTGCCTGTACCCCAATCAGGCGGGATGGTTATGAATGGAGAAAAGTTCTGGCTTACCGATGAAAAAGGCCGGCTTTTTTCGGGCAGCATTACCAACCTGAAAAAATGGGATACACTCGCATTCCATTCAAAAAGTAATTATTTCGATCTCATCCGCCTGTCGCCATCTGGTAATTACCTGATGATGCTTGATGTACCTTTTTGCCATGTAATGGATACCCGGTCGGGCAAAATAGTGACCACCCTGCAGCCGGAATTAAAAAACATGCAAACCATGACCATCAGCCCAAACGATAGTTTGCTGCTGATTGGAACACTCAACGGGGAAATTTCCATCCATAAACTGGAAACGGGCACAAGGGTAGCAAAAGTTTTTCTGCCAAGCCCATCCGACCCCATTATTACCGATACTTCCGGCTACTACCTTGCCTCCAAAACCGCTTTGCAAAGTGTCATTTTTTCCAAAGGTTACCGCACTTATAATTACGATCAGTTCGACCTGGAATTTAATCAACCCCATAAAGTACTTGCAGCCATTGGCGTGGCAGATGATGCAACCCTTTCGGCCTATGAAAAAGCTCGCGAAAAAAGGCTGAAAAAAAGCGGGATTAGCAATACGGGTAACGTACAGGCTTCCTCCCCATCCATCATTATCCTCAACAGGTCTTCCATAAACCCTTCTACCAACCTTGATTACTATACCATCCGGACAGAGTGCTATGATTTTAAAAATGATCTCAGTGAGTTCAGGATTTCTGTTAACGACGTTCCGCACCATGACAGCATCTTTAAACTTGCTGGTCTCGATACCGGTTCCATTATTATAGATGTGGCGGTACCCCTGACCCCGGGCAATAACCGGATTAAGATTTATTGCACCAACAAGGCAGGGGTAAGCAGTTATAAAGAAGTAATTGATATTTACTCAACGGCAAGTGCCAAAAAGCAAAAAACCTGGTTTATTGGCCTTGGCGTAGCACAATATGCCGACACGGCCAACAACCTTATTTACAGCGCAAAAGATATTCGCGACCTGGCAAAAAGGTTCAAAGAAATTTACCCGGATATAATTATTGATACCCTGCTGAACAAACAGGTTACACTGAAAAATATAGCGGCGCTTAAAAAAAGACTGCAAAAAATCTCTGTAACCGACCGGGTAATTATGGCGGTTACCGGCCACGGTTTGCTGAGCGAAAAACTGGATTTTTACTATGCTACCTACGATATAAATTTTAAAAAGCCCGAAGAAAAAGGACTGCCATACGATCAGCTTGAACAGATTTTAAATGAAACAGCCGCACGACAAAAACTGCTGCTGATTGATGCCTGCCATTCGGGATTGGTAGATAAGGAAAACCTGGTGAATGCAAAATCAGTCATTATAAGCGAGGACAGCGCAAAAGGCGAAAACAACATCAAAGAAACAAGAGGTATTCAACCGAAGGTAACACAACGGGTAGATGAAGCCAATACCTTCAGCCTGATGCAGAACATGTTTGCTGATTTTTCCAACGACAATGGCATTATCGTAATTTCGGCAGCAGGCGGTCTCGAATACGCTTTTGAGTCGCCACGCTGGAACAACGGCGTGTTTACTTACTCGGTGTTGAAAGGGTTGAGCGGCGAGGCCGATATGGATGATGAATCGGGCTTCAGGGATAAAAAAATAAGTGTGCAGGAACTGATGAAGTATGTTGGCACAATGGTTCCCGAATTGACCAAGGGAAAGCAACAGCCGGCATCAAGGAGGGAAAACCTGGAGTTTGACTGGATTATAAAGTAAGTTCCGGAAAAATTTCCTGTTCATTTTAACCTGAACCATAGCAGAGAAATGTTGTTCTTTACATGAACGCTTCAGGTTAACACACAATGAAACAAATATCCATCATAACCATTTTGCTGCTTTTTATTGCCTGCGCAAGTCGAATAAGCAATGTCACCCCTTACAGTGCCGATAAACCTATCCCCATTCCTGCCCAAAAGCAATACCCCGGCAATGCCGTCAATGGCTACCAATACCTTACCGAAGGCGATTACCTCAAGAGCGGGTTACCTGCAGCTCTTTTTAAACAAACCATTGGCATGGGGCCAAAACGCAGCGATTTGGGCCGTAAAGGAGAAAACAAAGGCATTCCATACGATTTCACCTACATCAATGCACCCAACGGGGCTAAAATAGTGGCGCCCAACTGCCTGTTTTGCCATGCGCAAACCTGGGGCGACAGTGTGATTGTTGGCCTTGGCAACAGCCTGAGCGATTACAGCATGCCGCAAACAGCCGCCATGAACATGGGCGAAATGGCGCTGAAGATGATGGGTGAAAAAGACCGTGCCGCTGCCATGAATTTTGTAAGGGCAGGCAAAACCACGGCACCCTACCTTGTTACGGCAAGCAAAGGGGTAAATATCGCCGACCGGCTTACTGCCGTACTTGCGGCCCACCGCAACCCGCTCGATTTTACCTGGAGGAATGAGCCGGGATTAAACATTCCTGAAGAAGTTATTCCGACCGATGTACCTGCCTGGTGGCTGCTGAAAAAGAAAAATGCGATGTTCTACAACGGATTCGGTCGTGGCGATTTCCCCCGCTTTTTGATGGCCGCCAACCTGCTTACAGTAACCGATACCACCGAAGCCGCCGAAGTGCTTCCCCATTTTTACGATGTGCTGGCTTACCTGTACAGCCTTGAACCTCCCAAATTCCCTCAACCGGTTAATGAAGCGCTTACATTAAAAGGAAAAGCGCTCTTTGAAGAATCCTGCAGCAAATGCCATGGCAACTATGGCGAAAAGGAAACTTACCCGAACCTGCTTATTCCTACCCATATTATCAAAACAGATTCCACCCTGGTGGAAAGCAATTTCAGCAGCCCGCAGTTCCTGGATTGGTTTAAACAAAGCTGGTTCCGCACCGGCGAGCGCAAAGCCGACCTTGTTCCTTTTAAAGGTTACATTGCCCCGCCGCTTGATGGGGTTTGGATTACAGCTCCCTACCTGCACAACGCAAGCGTGCCCAACCTGGAAACCCTGCTCAACAGCAGGGTACGCCCTACTTACTGGAGCCGCGATTTTCAAAAACCTACCTATGATTATGATAAGGTTGGTTGGGTTTATAAAACAGAAGAAAAGCAGATTAACAAAAGCACCTACAACACTACCCTGAAAGGGTATGGCAACCACGGCCACACTTTTGGAGACAAGTTTACGGATGAAGAACGGAAAGCAGTGATTGAGTATTTGAAAACGCTTTAAATGGAATCATGCAGTTCCTGGGCAATAAATAGCTGATCCGGACTTTCAAAAATCCAAATTCATTTTTTTTTAAACCCGCAAATTCCTTTCCTGATTCCCCGGCAACCATTAAAGTTGAACTGCTCCTCGTAGCAACCCTGCAGGACGCAGATTGGTGGTTATGACAAAATAACTGTTTGGCAACAAAGGAAGTACCGGAGGCGAAAGAAGATAGGTTAGCGTATTGTATTGGTCATTTGTAAATAACAGCGACTTTTTTATACCGTTATCTGTGGGGCCAAATGGTAAAAAGGCTACAGGAGTTCCATTTTCCCCTGGCTCACCTTCATACAAAATGGCGGCTGTTGCAAATTCGCCCGGAGGCAGGTTGAATAAAGTAAGTTTATAATTTCCCACCTTATTATCCCACAATTGTAAAACCATACTGCCAATTGTTTTGGTTTGTACTGCCGGAACCATTTGACTGCCCCTAAGTTGCACCTGCACTTTTTTAATCAATACCCTTGGAAAAGCGGCCGCTATCTTCAATTCTGCTTCTTCCTGATTATCCTTTGCGGTTAAAACTTCTTTATCCTTGGTACAGGAAAAAATTAATAGAGAAAGACCAAAGAGCAAAAAAAGCGGGATTAATTTTATTTTCATAATGAATATTTTATTTTTTAAAGATAATAGTAGTTACAAAAATGATTATTTTTTTTATTGCCCGGTTTCAGATCCCAAAACTTTTTTTAATAACCAACCTTAATATTCTGGCGATCATATTATGGCCGGAGAAAAAAGTAACTGCCAAATTCCGGGATATAATAACAGGCCATTCTGCAACTTACCATAAAAAAAAGCCGGAGCAACCTGCCCCGGCTTTTTTTAAATCACTTAAAATAAAACCTACTGCTTAAACACCTTGCCCGAAGTGCTCTTTCCGCCCACCATTACGCGGTAGAAGTAATTGATGGGTTGCAGGTTGCTGAACCTTACCTGGTTGGTACCTGCACGCAGGTTTTCCTCACGCGTTACCATGGTGCGGCCCTGCAGATCGTACAATACAATACTACCTTTTCCGGTAACCGGGCTTTCTACCTGTAATACAATGCTCCCCCTGTGCGGGTTGGGGAAAGCCTGCGCTTTTAGTTCATCAGGAGCAACCGTTGTGCTGGTAAGCATTTCAGCACCAAACATTATAGGTGGAGCAGAAGGTGCAACCATCATATTGTAGCATACAAACGATTGGGTCCCCGTTACCTGGATTCGGTAAGTAGCAGCGCCTGGTAGTGATGGGGTAGTATATGTTTGAGTACCTGTACCACCGTTGTAAGTTGCCAACAGACCACCAGCGTTGTTGAATAATTTTACTGTATACGAAACTGAAACATGCGAAAAAGTAATGTCAAAATCACCACCACCTGCGCCAACATTAAATTTAAACCAATCCTGATCGGTAGCCGTGCCAATGCGGGCAATTACCGGTTGACTGACAATAATTGTATTTGCCCTGGAACGATCATTATTGGGCTCGAAAGCATCCTTGCCATTATCTACAACAGTATAGTTACGTTTAACGGTACAACCAATATTATCTTTCGCGAAAATGCTGTAGGTACCCGCTGCAAGGCCGCTAAAGGTGCCGCTCGATTGGTAAGTACCTGCCTCGCCCAATTTATATTGGTAAGGTGCAACCCCTCCGCCGGCGGTTGCGGTAATGGTACCGGTTCCTCCGCATGAACTGATACCGGTTCTCACCGCCGATAAAGTCATTGACGAAGCCAGTTTGGTAACAAGGGCATTAACCTTGCCCTGACAACCGTTTATATCCTTAATATTTACAATATGCCTGCCGGGAGATACCATCATAAATGTTCCTGAATTTTGCCATGGACCGAAATTTAAGGCATATTGGTAACCCGGCGTACCGCCTGAACCGGTTGCAACAATGGTTCCTTTGGCAGGATCTTCGCATTTTTGGTTGGTAATTACAAGCGTGGCACTTACGGCTGTGGGCTGCGTGATTGAGTGGTTCACTACTTTGGTTTGGCCGATGGCATCCGTAATGGTAACTGAATAATTTCCAGCGCCTGCATTGTTTAAAACAGCGCCTGATTGACCTGTGCTCCACAGGTAACTAAAGGGAGCCTGTCCACCCAAACCTGCGGCAGTAAGTTTAACTGCAAAGTCTGAAAAACAGGTAACAGAAGTGGCGCCTGTAATTGAACCGTCGAGGCAACTGATGCCGGCAGGATTGATCGCAGCATTGTTATCATTGCAGTCGCCACTAATAGCGGTTAGGTTGGTTGCTAATTTATAGTTGGCAGGTTGTGTACATTGGGATAATGTGGTTCCATCGCTGTAGCCGTCATTATCGGCATCTTTATACCATGTGGGTGCCGGAGTAGAATTAATGGTAAATGAAGCCTCAGCAGCAGGGGTACAAGTTCCGGTTACTCTTGCATAATAGGTGCCCGGTGCGCGATCCGTAAGCGGGTTGGAACTGCCAAGATTGGAACCCGTACCGTCGGGGCCTGTATACCAGTTAAGTGATGCGCCGTCTCCCCCAACCACATTTGCAGTCAATGAAGTAGTATTGCTAACACAAATCGGATTTAATCCTGCACTGATGCCTGCAATAGAAGGGTTTGACCTTACAGAAAAAGTTGCCTTATAATTATTGCCACCATTTGAATCAAAAAAATCAAAATTGCCCGCAGGTGGGCCTGGATAAATAGCATTTCCCTGAAAATATACCTCCATTGTATAATTTCCTGCAGAAAGGCCGTTCAGTAAATTGATGTTTGCATCAAGAACATCCCATTTCTTATCCCCATTTCCGGCAACATTTCTAAAAAACATTCCCACTGCTGTAAAACCCCCTGATGGATTTGAAGTAGGATAAATACGGTACCACATTCTTGGACAAAAGACATTACATTCAACCTGATCATTACCACTCTGAAAGGTATTAGCCTCCGCACCACGAAGGATAAAAGTTCCGTTTTGGCAAAAAGTGCCAAGGTTGATGGCAAAGTTGGAAAGTCCGTTTCCAAAATATTCGTTTCCATTTGTACCACGATCAATCACTACAAATTGTTTGAAAAACCCGGCACCAGCTATTGCACTGCTAGAAAAAAAACTTAGAAAAAAGGCAATTACCATGCATTTATAAAAGAAATTAAACACGGTAATTTTCTTAAAAAATGGGATTGATGGATTAGTAAAAAATTGTTTCATAAACAAGCTGTTTTTTATTATTATGTAAAAAGTACACGAAGTTGACAAAAATCAAAAAAAATCCTTGTGTGAAGGAATCTCAAAAAATAAGGGTGTGTTATCTAAACCAGGCCAAACTTAAATTACCTACCTAAAAATATATATACAATGCAATCTCCAAAGCAATCATCAGACTAATTTCCAAAAATAAAGAATACTTTGATAAAAAAAATAATTTCAAAGATTTTTCTTTACCGCCGCCCTGTTCGGGCCTTCACGAACCGGGTATTACCCGAAATCGCAACGTCACCGAACGGCAGGCGATACGACTTCTAGTTCACCTTAGTCCGTTCGGGAGATGTTGCCCGGAAATCCGGTAAGCGATTCGACTATTCAAGCACGTTCGACCGCTCGGAACGTTGCCTGGAAACCGCCTTTGCAGATCAATTAAAATCTTTTTAACCCGGTATGGTGCTTCCAAAGGTATTTTTGAAAAATGGAAATACAAACAGGCGAAGCTGTTATTCGTAATTGGCTGGAAATCAACTCCATGCAGCCGTTTGATTTTCAGCAGCAAACCTGGCAGTACATCCAGCAAGGACAAAGCGGCATTGTAAACGCCCCTACCGGCTGCGGGAAAACCTTCTCCGTTTTCCTCGGCGCACTTATACAATACATAAATAAACACCCAAAAGACTGGCAGACCCGAAAAAACAACGGGCTGCAATTGCTTTGGATTACCCCGCTGCGGGCACTGGCAAAAGATATTGGCCGGGCCATGGAGGAGGTAATTGCCGGGCTTGGCATGCAATGGCAGGTAGGCGTGCGCAATGGGGATACCACTACCAACGAGCGCGCAAAGCAAAAACGGCTGATGCCCGAAGTACTCATTATTACCCCCGAAAGCCTGCACCTGCTGCTCGCCATGAAGGATAATTCCCTTTTCTTCAAAAACCTCCGCATCATTGCTGTAGATGAATGGCACGAACTGCTGGGGAGTAAGCGTGGGGTTCAGGTGGAGCTGGCGTTGGCCTATTTGGTGAGTTTAAGGGTTGATAAGTTGACGGGCCTGCCTGCCGATAGGCATGGTTTACAGGTTGAAGGGTCATCCAAGAACCCTAAACCTCAAACCCAAAACTTCAAACTCCAAATCTGGGGCATCTCTGCTACCATCGGCAACCTTGGTGAAGCAAGGGAAGTATTGCTCAGCAGCCTTGGCTATGAAGGCGTAATTGTAAAAGCCGACATGGACAAACGTATTGCGGTACACACCATCATTCCCGATGAAATGGAGAAATACCCGTGGGCCGGCCACCTCGGTATAAAACTCATTGAAAAAGTAATACCTATTATAAATGCAAGCAAAACCACGCTTATTTTTATCAACACCCGTGGTATGGCCGAACGCTGGTATCAGGCGCTGCTAGATGTGGCCCCCGACCTTGCCGGCGCACTTGCCCTGCACCACGGCAGTATTGAAATGGAACTGCGGCTTTGGGTAGAAGAAGCGCTGCATACCGAAAAACTGAAGGCGGTGGTTACCACGGCAAGCCTCGACCTTGGGGTGGATTTCCGCCCGGTAGATACGGTTATTCAGGTAGGTTCGCCCAAAGGAGTGGCGCGCTTTTTACAGCGGGCGGGCCGGGCGGGGCATTCTCCCGGCGAGGTGAGCCATATTTACTTTTTACCCACGCATTCGCTCGAACTGATCGAATCTGCAGCCTTGCAAAAAGCTATGTTCCGTGGCTATATTGAAAGCCGCGATCCCATGCGCATGTGCTTTGATGTGCTGCTGCAATTTCTTTGCACCCTTGCGGTGGGTGAAGGTTTTAAACCTGCAGCAATATTACCCGTTATCAAAAGCACCTATGGATTTTCGGATATCACCGAAAATGAATGGGCCACCCTGCTGAACCACCTGACTGAAGGTGGAAAAGCATTAAATCAATACGACGAATTTAAAAAGGTAGAAATTGATGAACACGGCATTTACCGCATAAAAAGCAGGCGGCTTGCCATGCGGCACCGCCTCAGTATAGGCACCATTGTAAGCGATGCCATGCTGAAGGTGAAATTTATGACAGGCGGCTATATTGGTCATATTGAAGAATGGTTTATCAGCCGGCTTGATCCGGGAGATGTTTTTACTCTGGCCGGTAGAAATGTGGAACTGGTACAAGTAAAAGATATGACGGTGCTGGTACGTAAAAGCAAGAGCAAAAAAAGCATGGTGCCAAGCTGGATGGGCGGCCGGATGAGCCTTACTGCCAACCTCGGCGAGGTGCTGCGCGAAACATTTTCACTCGCAGCCGGGCTCGTAAAAGGTGAACCCGAAAATCAGTTCCCGGTTGAAATCAGCAGCCTGAAACCGCTTTTGATGTTGCAGGACGAATTATCGCATATACCCGGCACCAACGAACTGCTGATTGAACATCTTGAAGACGAGGAAGGCTACCATTTGGTGGTTTATCCATTTGAAGGAAGACTGGTACACGAAGCCATGAGCGCAATAATTGCCTACCGCATCGGGAAATTACTACCCATCAGTTTCAGCATAGCCATGAATGATTATGGGTTTGAATTGATGAGCGACAAGCCGATACCCGTGGATGATACCAATGTGTACGATTTATTCAGTATCGATAACCTGCTGCACGATATGCAGAAAAGTACCAACCAGGTAGAAATGGCGATGCGAAAGTTTCGGGATATAGCCGTTATCGGCGGGCTCGTTTTTCCCGGTATGCCCGGTGAGCAAAAAAAAGCGCGGCACCTGCAGGCGTCCTCCTCCCTGCTTTTCAAAGTGTTCCGCGAATTTGATCCTGAAAACCTGTTGCTTAGGCAGGCCTATAATGAGGTGTTTGAGCAACAAATGGAGGAGGTAAGGTTACGGATGGCCATGCAACGCATCATGAATAACCCGGTGATCATTACATTCCCCGCAAGGCTTACCCCGCTTAGCTTTCCAATTATTGTTGATGGCCTGAACCGGAACAACCTGACGACTGAAAAACTCGAGGACCGGATCCGCAAAATGCAGGATGCGCTCGCGAAGTAATTTATTGCTCGCAAAAAAATACAATAGTCCACGCAGAGGCTCAGAGAAATACATTTGCTTCGCAAAAAATACACTTGTCCACGCAGAGATTCTGTGTTAAAAACCTAAAATTTTTTGAGGATCTGGGGATTTTTTAAATTTGCTTTTTAAGGCCACCTTGAGTGAGCCTGTTTAGTGGGGCGAACTATTCATGTTCGCCCCCTAATTCT
>Ga0116158_10002995_pt1 | contig 14768 bp, 10 predicted proteins | sample AD_UKC052_MetaG_FD_89883 | JGI IMG/M metagenome (GOLD analysis project Ga0116158, IMG submission 89883) | Active sludge microbial communities of municipal wastewater-treating anaerobic digesters from USA - AD_UKC052_MetaG | ecosystem: Engineered > Bioreactor > Anaerobic > Digestate | place: USA... | reverse complement strand
TTAAGGGAATCGACGTCGAAGCCCTATCCAACTGGTCGTAGGCCGCCAGACTCTTTGGAAGTGTTTCCAAGCGTTCACCCGCCCACACCACAAAACGGATCGAATCCTGATAGACGGTCAACTCCTCATGGTCGAATAGCCCGTTCATGATGACAGTGTAAGAGCTCGTGCTTGCCACATTCAAGATTATGATTACGAGCAAGATTACGATTATGAATCACGGACCCCAACAGAACTGCCATGCGCCCCGCTTGATCGGGGGCGTATCAATGTGGTACGGTTTCATACAAGGTTACGATGAAGGCTGCCATCTACACAGTGATGGCTGCGGCGCTGACGGCCGGCGCCGCGGCGGGATTGTTCGCGTGGACCGTGCCGTCGCGCCGCGCGGCGTCGCTGCTGCGCGCGGCGCGGGACGTGCGGCCTGACGGCACCGCGCGCTTCGAGTACCCGTTCGACGGAACGGTCTTTCCGCCGGATCTGGCGCCGCCCGCGTTCACGTGGCGCGCTGCGGATCTCGCTGTGGAACGCTGGCTGCTGGCGGCGGAGTTCGCCGACGGACGCGCGCCGCTGACGGTGTTTACGGACGCGCCGGCCTGGCGGCCCGGCCGGCGGACCTGGCGCCGGTTTGTCGCGCGCTGCGGCGCGGGCCCGGCGACGGTGACCGCGCTCGGACTCTCGGGGGGCGGACGCGGCGCGGGCGTGCTTTGCGCGGCGACGGTCCGTGTGAGCGTGTCGCCGCATCCGGTCGGTGCGCCGATCTTCTACCGCGAAGTGAACCTGCCTTTCAGCGAGGCGGTCAAGGATCCCTCGCGCATCCGCTGGCGCTTGGGACCGGTTTCCGATTCGCGCCCGCGCGTGGTGCTGGAGAAGCTGCCGGTCTGCGGCAACTGTCACTCCTTCTCGCGCGACGGCCGCGTGCTGGGCATGGACGTCGACTACGCCAACGACAAGGGGTCCTACGTGACGGCGCGAGTCGAGCCGGAGATCGAGCTGACGCCCGACAAACTGTTTTCGTGGAGCGCGTACCGGCCGGAGGACGGCGTGCAGACCTTCGGGCTGCTCTCGCAGGTGTCGCCGGACGGGCGTTATGTGATCAGCACGGTCAAAGACCGCTCGGTGTTTCTGCCCATGCCGGACCTCGCCTTCTCACAGCTCTTCTTCCCGATCCGGGGGATCCTTGTGGTGTATGACCGCCAGACCGGCACCTTCGCGCCGCTGCCGGGGGCGGATGATCCGGCGTACGTACAGAGCAATCCGGCGTGGAGCCCGGACGGACGGACCGTGATTTTCGCGCGCAGCCGCGTACACGAGCTGCGTCGGCCGGTGCGCAAGGACGCGGTCCTGCTGCGGCGCGAAGAGTGCGAGGAGTTCCTGAGCGGCGGGATGACCTTCCGCTATGACCTCTGCACCGTGCCCTTCAACAACGGACGGGGCGGCACGGCGCGCCCGCTGCCGGGTGCCTCCGGCAACGGGGCCAGCAACTTCTTCCCCAAGTATTCGCCGGACGGCCGCTGGATCGTTTTCTGCAAGGCGGCGAGCTTCATGTTGCTGCAGCCGGACAGCGAGCTGTATATCGTGCCGTCCGGCGGCGGTGAGGCGCGGCGGCTGGCCTGCAACCTGTCGCGTATGAATTCGTGGCATAGCTGGTCACCGAACGGCCGTTGGCTGGTCTTCGCCTCCAAGTCCGGATCGCCCTACACGCGCCTGTTCCTGACGCAGGTCGACGAGCGGGGCGTCAGCACGCCGGCGGTGCTGCTCGACCGGTTCACGGAACCCGGACGCGCGGCGAACATCCCCGAATTCGTGGCGTGCGGCGACGAGACCATCCGCCGCATCCGCGAGCGTTTTGTGGATGACGCGTCGCTGGTCCGGTCCGGCATCGCCTTTCAGCAGGGCGGCGCGTATGATCAGGCCTTGGTACAGTACCGCCGCGCGCTGGCGCTGAATCCGGACAGTGTGGACGCGCGCGTCAACATGGGCGCGGTATTGTCGGACAAGAACGAGCTGGCGGCCGCCGCCGAGTGTCTGAGCGAGGCGCTGGCGCGCGCGCCCGACAACGCCACGGCCTGGTACAATCTGGCGGTGACCGAAGCCAAGCGGCAGCGGCTGGACGAGGCGATCCGCTGCTGTGCCGAGGCGGCGCGGCTGAACCCGGAGTCGGCGAGCGCGCAAGGCAACTTGGGCGTTCTGCTGGTGCAGCGGGGGCGGCTGTCGGAGGCGGAGGCGCCGCTGCGCGCGGCGCTGCGGCTGGATCCCGACAAAGCGAACGTGCACGCCGCGCTGGGTCGCGCGCTGGCCGGCCTGGGCCGCCGTCAGGAGGCTGACCGCCATTACGCCGAGGCTGCGCGACTGGCGCGCGGCCGGCAGGGACGGCCGTAAACGCGCGCCTGTCCCGCATATTCGATCCGGGATCGTCCGGCTTTGATCACGCGGCCGTCGGCCAGCTTGAAGTCGGCCTTGCCGAAATTGACGGTCACGCGCGCTCAGTGCGCGGCGGCGGCCTGTTTGCGCCAGGCGGTCGGCGTCAGGCCGAACGCGCGCTTGAAGTGGCCGGAGAAGTGCTGCGAGGCGCAGAAGCCGAGATCAAACGCCAGTTGCGTGATCGGCGTGTCGGTCTCGGCCAGCAGGCGTTTGGCCTTCTCCAGGCGGCAGGCAAGCTGGAAGTGGATGGGCGGCAGCCCGGTGATCTGCTTGAACTGCGCGATCAGCAGCGAAGGCGAGAGACGGGCCTCGCGCGCCAGGGCATCAAGGCGGAGGCTGCGCTCCGGGTGTTCGCGGATCGCGGCGGTGAGTTGCTCGATTAGCGGCGGGCGAGCGATCACGCTCTTGTGCGAGGCGGCGTCGATCACGCCCATCAGCAGCGAGGTGCACGCCGCGGTCAGGCCGACGGTCCGGTAGGGGCCGGCCGGCTGCGCGTGGTATTTGAAGAGGTGGGCGAAGGCGTGCTTCACCGTGTCGGTCCGGGCGATGATGTGGCAGGGCAGGCGCGTCAGCCGCCGCCAGAGGTCGCGGGCTTCGGGATGGGTGAGGCGCAGAAAGGCCTGTCCGCGCCGCGGCTCGCGGATCAGCAGCCAGTGGATGACCGTGCCCTTGGGATGGGCGGTCAGGCAGTGGGTGTCGGACGGCTTGTTGAGGTAGAGGTCGCCCGGCATGATCCGGTGCTCCTGGCCGTTATTCAGGAGGGTGAGCGCACCGCGCAGACAGAGACCGATCTCCAGACAACCGGCGTGACGGTGGGTGCCGACCGGCGCAATGACGTGGCTGTAACGGCTGAAACCCAGCGCCGGGACTTCGCGCAGCCCAGCCTCAGCCAGATTGAACACGCGTCGCTCCTGCGTGTCACTGTAGATGACAGCCAGGCTCTCGGTCCTCGCGCGCGTGTTTCCGTCATTCTTCATAAGCGTAGCCACGTGTCTGGCGCCATGGCACGGATCGTCTCGGAGGCCCGTTCGACCACCTCGCTGTCATACGTCAGTAAAACGGCATCCGACAGGTGGGCTGCGGCGACATAAACAGCATCCGCACCACGTAGAAAAAGGGTTGCCGCAAAACGTTCAGCAACTTGCGCGACCTCCTCCGACAGCGGTTGCCAGAGATGGCCTTTGAAACCGCGGACCCAGCGGGAAGCCGAACGTCCGTGCCGGGTGTCGCGTGTTTTACGTCCTATTGTCGCCGCCACTTCGATGGGCAAAAGGAGCGGCGAGTACAGGGTCGCGTGTTTTTCGGCCGCCTTCGATAAACAGGCGCGACAGGTTGCGGAGAACGGATCACGGACATCCAAGGCCCCGACCCAGATATTCGCATCGATCGTCAGTCTCATCGCCTGTCGTCCTTCAGTAGATCTCTGTTCAATCGCGCATCGGCGCTCTTTTTGCCGATCTTGTCGGCCAGCGCGTCAGTTTCACGCACCCACTTCCGCGCCCATTCGTCTTTGCCGGCAGCATGGACGTCATCCGAATCATCCAGCAATACGCTGCCAGCCAGCCATAACTCATAAAGCCGCTGCGTCACCGATCGGACCGGGCGTCCGTCGAGGGAGCACTTCGACTTGACCTGCCGGTAGAGCGTGTCGGGAATTTCCAATGTCGTTTTCATGTAAGCTACAGCTTCCCATATTCCCGTAAACCTGTCAATCTTCGGGCATCCGATACAATGAAATTGCATTTCTATTTTCACTGCTTTTCTCACATCGCGGGTATGGTAAGCTACGGTTATGAATGGTTATAGGTGATCTGTGCCGGGTGCCCCGGACGTGTCGGGGCGGAGGGGGCGGATGGCGCGTGTGCAAGGAGAGGGGCAACGTGAGAAACTGGCAAAGCGTGTGGGCGGCGGTGACGGGAGGCGTGTTCGGCGTGCTGGCGGCAGGAGGACAAGAGACGCCGGCGGAGATCGGCGGGGCAGCGGTGCGGCAAGCCCGAGCGGAGATCGTGTGGACGAGGATGCTGTGCAAGCAGCCGGGACGGTACATCGGCTGGCCGACGGTCTGCGCCCGCGCCAACGGCGAGCTGCTGGCGGTGTTTTCGGGCGATCGCGACGAGCACGTCTGTCCGTTCGGCAAGGTGCAGATGGTGCGCAGCGCGGACGGCGGCGCGACTTGGTCGCCGGCGACCAACATCGGCAACACGCCGCTGGACGACCGTGACGCGGGCCTTGTGGAGCTGTCCGGCGGCGACCTGGTGGCGTCGTGGTTCACGTCGCTGGCCTATACGGCCAGTATCCGCGACCGCGCCAAGCTGAAGCCCGGCTCGCCGCGCTTCTATTGGTGGCTGCATGACGAGAAGATCCCGGCGCAGACCAAGCGGGACGGCTTGGGCTACTTCACGATCCGCTCGTCGGATGGCGGCAAAAACTGGGAGGCGCCGGTGCGCACGCCCGGCACCGCGCCGCACGGGCCGATCGTCTTGAAGGACGGGCGGTTGCTCTATGTCGGGATCACCTACTCCGGACATTTCGGGATCTTCAGCGGGGCGGCCAACGAGGTGTCGGTCGCCGAATCGCGCGACGGCGCGCGCTCGTGGCGGCGCATCGGCGCGATTCCGCTGCCTGCGGGCGAGAAGCCCGGCGATTTCCACGAGCCGCACGCCGTCGAGACGGCGGACGGACGCTTGGTGGCGCAGATCCGCTATCACGGCAAGGGCCAGGGGGCGGCTGTGCGGCTGTGGCAATCCGAGAGCGCTGACGGTGGGCAGACATGGCAGCCGGCGCGGCCCACCGAGCTGGCGGGGCTGCCGCCGCACCTGCTGCGGCTGCGCAGCGGCAAGCTGGTGTCGGTCTACGGGCGGCGCTTCGGCGCCTTCGGCGAGTACGCCTGCATCAGCGACGACCACGGGCGCACATGGGACACCGCGAACGAGATCAAGCTGGCCGGGCATTTCAACAGCGACCTAGGCTATCCGGCTTCGGCCGAACTGTCGGACGGCAGCATCCTGACAGTTTACTACCAGGCGGAGAACAAGGGCGAGATGACCGGTCTGATGGGAACGCTGTGGCGGGTGACGAAGTGAGTGGCAACGGGATGGGGTGATCGGTGAAACAAAAACATGGATTGAGGGCAGGTTGTGCCGGCGTCGCGCTTCTGCTCGCCGGATGCTCGCTGTTGCATCTTGGCGGGACCCCGCGCACACGACGTGATGGCAACCTGATCTATGTCAGTTGGGGCGACCAGATCATGGTGGCCAAGGGCGACGCGCAACTCGACACCGAAGAGAAGATCGTGCGCAGCGTCGCGGGCTGGGCGCGTCATTACGACGCGGGCGCAGTCTTGTGGCGCGGCGCGTCGCTCTATATCAAAGAGCATTACGAGCAGCGCCCTTTTAAAGGATTCATCAGCGACTACTACAAGAAAGTCGATGAGATCGAGGCGCGGTTCCAGCCGCTGGATGTGGTGCGGCGCGAGACACGCAAGCACGGCCTGCGCATGCTGATCTACATGACGGTATTCGACCACGGCGCGCCGACCAACGCGCTCTACGGCGGTACCCAGCCGTTCCCCTGGCAGGACCGCGCTACGATCGCGCATCCGGAATGGCAGGAGGTGGATCTGCGCGGCAACCGGCATCACGGTGTGCTGGATTTTTCATGGCCCGAGGCACGCGCCCTGATGGTTGACCGCATCCGCGACTATGTGAACCGCTTCGCGTGCGACGGCGTCTATGTCTGCACGCGCACGCATTCGCTGCCCGCGCTGCACGCCGACCAGTTCGGGTTCGGACCGCATGTCGCCGCCGCGTTCAAGCAGCGGACGGGGATCGACCTGTTGCGCGATCCCCGCTTTGACTTCACATCGCCGCGCTACGCGCCCGACGATCCCGCGGTGGAGCAATGGCGGCAGTTGCGCGGGGAATATCTCGTGAGCTTCTACCGCGAGCTGCGCGCGGCGCTGCCGGGCAAGGAGATCATTACGGGTATCCCGCGCGGCCGCGCGCTCGGGCCGCCCTATGGCAATCTTCAGCTCGACTGGGAGGGCTTGGCGCGGGCGCGGCTGGTCGACGGGCTTGTGTTGGGCGTACGGTCCGGGGCCGGCCTGCACCCGCCGTTGTATGTGCCGCACCGCACGATCGGGTATCGTTCCAGCGAAGATGACCAGATCGCGATCCCGACCTATCAGGCGTGCGTGGAGGATGTCTACGGGCCGCTGTGCGAGGCGAGCGGGGTGCGGCTGTATCTACAGAGCGGATTCAGCTCGCGCCAGATGCGCTGGGCGCGGCGCGAGTCCAAACTGGCGGGCTTCATGATCGGCTGTCCCGCTTCGGTGCCCGCGCCGGCCCTGGCGCATGACCCCGCGCTCGATTTTTCGGGCGGCGAAATGACGGTGGAGGCCTTCGTCAAGCCCGGCAGGAACGGCTACAAGGACTGGCAGCGCCTCCTCAGCAAATACAATCACGAGAACGATCATCTGGAACGCGGTTGGGAATGGATCATCCTGCCGGGCGGCAAGTTCCGCTTCCGGCTCAATCTGCATGACGGAAGCGGCACCGGGGCCGGCGCGGATGTCACGGTGGATTCGGGGGCTCCGCTGGCGGCAGAGCGCTGGACGCACGTGGCGACGGTGTATGACCGGCCCCGGCGGGAGATACGGCTGTATCTCGACGGCAGGCTGGAGGCGCGGCGCGCCATTCCGGATCAACCGCTGCGGTCGAATCCGGATCAGGATCTGGTCATCGGCCGCTATGCCGGTTCGGCGATGAGTTTTGCGAGCGGGCTGCTCGATGAGCTGCGAATCAGCACGGTGGCTCGCACTTTTGAAGGGGCGCCGCGCGCGCCGTATACGGGGCAGGAGCCCGGCACGCTGGCGCTTTATCACTTCGATGCGCTGACGGACGGTTCGACCTGCGCGAACAGCGTGCCGGCGAGCCGGCTTCGCAGCGCGCTGAAGGGACTCGATGCCGCCGCGCTGGAAGAGGGACAGATGGGCTTCGGCCATGCGCTGCGGCTGGGTGAATGAGAGTGGACAGGCAGAAAGGCAAAGGTGTCATGATGATGCGGCAAACGCGGGCGTGTGCGGCGGTAGCGTGCCTGAGCATAACGGGGTTGGCGCAGACGGACACGGCGCCGGGGAACCGTCTGGAACCGGTCTGGGACATGGACCGGCTGTCCGCCCTGAATGATGTCCGTCTGACCCTGCACGCGCCCAAACAGCGCGAGGTGTCCCTCGTTCACGATGCGCCGTGGGAAGGCAACGTCTGCTGCTACCACACGGTGTTTCAGGACGGACCGCTTTACCGTATGTATTACCGCGGGGCGAACTGGGACAAGAAAGCGACGCATCCCGAGGTGGTCTGCTATGCCGAGAGCGATGACGGCATCGTCTGGCGCAAACCCGAACTCGGGCTGGTCGAATTCGAAGGCTCGAAGGTGAACAACATCGTGTGGGATCAACTGGGCAGCCACAACTTCGCGCCGTTCCGCGATGCCAATCCGGCCTGTCCGCCGGAGCAGCGCTACAAGGCGCTCGGGAATGACGGCTCGGCCAAGGCCGGGCTGCTCGCGTTTGTGTCGTCAGACGCCGTCCGCTGGCGCAGGCTGCGGCCTGAACCGGTCATCACGAAGGGTGCCTTTGATTCGCAGAACGTCGCTTTTTGGATGCCGGCAAACAGTGTTACGTCGCCTTTTTCCGCGACTTCCAAAAGGGCAACGCCCGGAACGGTGTGCGGGCGATCAAAACCTGCATCTCGAAAGATTTCCTCTCGTGGAGCGAGCCGGAGTGGCTGACCTATGGCGAGAATACGCCGACTGAGGAACTCTACACCAACGCCATTCTCCCGTATCCGCGCGCGCCGTGGATCTATGTCGGATTCCCGAAGCGGTTTGTGGCGTCACGCACCACGCCGTGGGATTCCAGCGGCGGAGGCGGCATTCCGGGGCTCTCGGATGGAGTCTTCATGAGCAGTCGCGATGGCCGGCACTTCTCGCGTTGGCAACGGGCCTTTCTGCGTCCCGGCCTGCAACGCGAGCGTTGGGTGAACCGTAACAACATGATCGCCTGGGGGTTGGTCGAGACCGCGCCGGAATTTCCCGGCGCGCCGCGTGAGATATCCCTGTATTCAACGGAAAACTACTACGCGCAGGGGCCGGCCCGCCTGCGCCGCATGACGGTCCGTCAGGACGGTTTTGTCTCCGCGCAGGCGGATGAAAAAGGCGGCACGCTCACGACCGTGCCGATGACCTTCACTGCCGCCGCGAGAGCGTCCACGGCGCTGCTGGTGAATCTTTCGACGTCGGTTCCTGGCCAACTCCGCTGCGAAATCCGTGATGCGGCGGGGCGGCCGCTGCCGGGTTTCTCGCTGGCGGAATGCGTGCCGCTTTACGGCGACGGGATCGAGCTGCCGGTCGTGTGGAAAGGCGGCGCCGATGTCGGGTCGCTGGCAGGGAAACCGGTCGTTTTGCATGTCGAACTGAAAGACGCGGATCTGTTCGCCTACCGTTTCGGGGCGGCTCCCGCGAACCGTGAAAAGTGAGTCCATCGGTAACCCATCCTTCAAGGAGGTGGCGAATGAGAACACAGCGAATCGTGAAGGCGGTTGTCTGGGCGGCGGCCGCGTGCTCGGCACTCTGCGCACAGGCGGTCACGATCATCAACCGTACCACCGGCCAGCTCCTGTTTTATGACGACTTCGAGTCCGCGCCGTTCTTCGGCGGCATCCCCGACGTCCTGAACCAGCTTTTCCTCACGTCCGGAATGAGCACCACCGTCTATTGGGTGGACGACATTGAGGCGGAATGGGTGTACACGCCGCCTCCCCCGCCGCCGCCACCCCCGTCCGGCACGGTTTTTATTTTGAACTGATTCCACAAGGAGAAAACGCACATGAACAAACGGATACTCGGAGTCGTGTTGATGATGATCGGCCTGACGGGATCGCTGCAGGCCGCGACGCGGACGTGGCTGAGCAGCGTGGGCGGACTGTGGACCAGTACCGCCAACTGGCAGGACGGGGTCCTTCCGGGCGTGAACGACACGGCGGATCTTTCGGCCGCGACCGGCACGATCGATCTCACGGCCGACCAGACCGTCGGGGAGATTCTCTATAATCCGGCGGTCGGCGGTACGACCAACGTTCTGACGATCCTCTCAGATACGGCCGCGCCCTCTTCGCGGCTGATCACCCTGACCACCACGGCGACGCGACGCATTCAGGTCGGGGCAGGCGCGGAATTGAGGCTGGACGTAGACGTCAAGCCGACTGGCATGCTGCGCAAGGACGGTGCCGGCACGCTGGTGTTCAAACGCAGGATGCCCGCTACCGTGCGGACCGATTTCCAAATCGAACAGGGCCGCGTCATCAACGAGGGCGATCTTTCGATCTATGCGTGCCGCATGTATCTGGGGACCGTCGAGCCCGATCCCGGCGCGGCACCGGAGTTCGTGATGCGCACCGGCTCGACCTATGCGTCGTACATGCCCACGCAAGGCTCTGACCTCCTCTGGGGCGGCAACCGCCTGCTGGCAAGCGGCACCGGGGCGCGCGGCATCGTCACCCACGAAGGCGGCCTGCTGGATCTGACCACCAACGCGACCGGAGGCGTGTTTCTGAACGGTTACGCGGCCGGCGGTCACAGTGTTTACAACCTTTCGGGCGGCGAGATCAACCTACGCACCAAAGGCGTCTATATCGGCTTTAACGGCACCGGCGTCGTCAACCAGAGCGGCGGCATCCTGCGTGCCGGCTACATGAATTTTTCGGCCACGACGGGCGATGGCACCTACAATCTGACCGGCGGCGAACTCTGGCTCGGCGGTGTCGCGCAAAAAGGGAGCGGCAAGGCGGCGTTCAATATCGGCGGCGCGCGTGTCTATCCGCTGAACGCGGGATTCAACATCTATGACAACACGGTTCCGCAGTTGACCGGGATCGGCGGCCTCACGCAGTTTTGTTCGGACGGCAGCGCGTTCACAAACAGTGTCAGCGGCCTCAAGGGGCCGGGCGGTTTCATCAAGGCGGGCGCGGACACCCTGAACGTCGCCGGCAGCGCGCACAGCTTCACTGGCCCCGTGATCGTCAGTAACGGCACGGTGAACATCAACCAGGCCATGACTGGCGGCAACACGGTGACGGTTGCGGGCGGGGCCGTGAATCTCGGCGGGGTGGCAGTGACTTTCAGCGCGCTGACGGTCACGGGCGGCGTGTTTCAGGTCGCCGCGAACAGCACGTTGTCGTTGACCGGCCTTGAGCCCCGCGTGCGCGTGTCGGGGACCGGCACGCTGCGGCTGCTGAGCGGCGCGCTGCTGCCCGGCGTGACGGTGCTGGATGTGTCGGAGTCGGGAAGCATCGATCTGAGCGCAGGCGGCACAGCCTCGGTGTATGGCTTGAGGATTGACGGCGTGGAACAGGCGCCCGGCGCCTACACGGCCGCGACGTGTCCGGCGATTACCGGCACGGGCACGCTGCTCGTCAACGGCGGGTATTGGACCGGCGCGGGCGGCGACGGCCTGTGGAGCACGGGTGCGAACTGGCAGGCCGGCGTGATGCCGGCCGGTGTGAAGGCGGTGGCGGATCTCTCCGGCGCGGTCTCGACCGAAACGCCTTCGGCCAAGCTGCTGCTGGATGTCGGCGGCCTCACCAACAGCCTGTTGGTGCTGGATGCAGGCGTCGCGGGCGCGTCGGTGACCAACGCGGGCCCGACGGGTGTGACCAACACGCTGTACATGAGTGCATCGGGCGCGATTCATGTGGGCGCGGGTGAAACGCTGGTGCTGGAGCACGACCTTTGTTTGATGGGCACACTTTACAAACGCGGCGAAGGCACGCTGGTTCTGGCCGGCACGACCTTCGCGCTGCCGTCGCTGGTGTCGGCCAATTCCACCATCACGTTCGCCGTCGAGGCGGGCACGGTGGTCGGGCGCGGCGCCGTCACGAACGTGCTGGTCATGCCCGGCAAGCCGGACCGAAGCGTCGCGGGGAATGAGCCGGTCTTCATTCTGGAGGATACGCCGCAGGCGGAGATTCGCGGCACGACATTCCTGAGCGCCATGAGCTGGCTCGCGACTTCGCTGCATCCCGGCAACGGCGTGTTCACGCAGCTCGGGGGGACGGTCGAGCCCGGCATCAGTTGGCTGACGCGCGCACAGATCGGATTTGCGGCTGCGGGCGCGTCGCTCGGCGGCACCGGCACCTATAACCTGGTGAACGGCATGCTGCGCGTGACCAATTCGTTTGTGCTGGCGGCCAATGCCGGACGGGGCACCTTCAATCAGTCGGGCGGCGTGGCCGACATCGACAACTTTGTGCCGCGGGGCGGCGAGGTGCGGCTGACCGGCGGACTGCTGCGGATTGACCGGATCGACAATGGCTCGGCTGCGTACTGCACCTGTTTCCTGGGCGGCGGGCGGCTGGAGACTAAGGCTTTCACAACCACGTCTGTGACGCTCGCGAGCCCAGTGGTCTTTACAGGCGAGGGCGGCGACATGTGCTTCGCGTTGGAGGCCGGCCGTTCGCTGACCCTTTCGGGCGCGATCTCCGGTAGCGGAGGCGTCGTCAAGACCGGCGCAGGCACGCTCGCGCTCGCGGGAGCCGGCACCTTGTCCGGGCTGACGACAGTGAGCAACGGTACCCTGACGGTCAGCGGCTCGCTTGTCGGCACCAATGACCTGCTGCTGCTGGAAGGGAGCCTTGATGTCACGTCAACCGGCACCGCCAAGCTGGGGGCGCTGGCCGTGACGAACGGCACGGTCGCGCTCGAGTCAGGCGTGGTAATCACCGCCGAGCGATTCTTCGTGGCCGGCGCGGAATGGCCGGCGGACGTCTACACGGCGTCGAACTGCGCGGCGCTGACGGGGGACGGCGTTCTGATCGTGGGTGCCGAACCCGGGCAGTGGACCGGCGCGGCCGGCGACGGTCTGTGGAGTACGGCCGCGAACTGGGTGGCAGGGATCCTGCCGAACAGCCCGTATCTGGTTGCCGATCTGTCGGCGGCCGTTTCGAACGAGGCACCGGTCGCCGCCGTGGTGCTGGATCTCGCGGCTGTCACCAATCGGCAGCTTGTCCTGGCCTCGGGCGTTGCGGGGGCGATTGTGACCAACGCTTCACCGCAGGACACGACCAGCACGCTCTATCTGGCGAACAACGGCGTGCTGGATGTCGCGGCCGGAGAGACGCTGGTGCTGGACCACGATCTCTGCATCATGGGCCCGGTACATAAGCGCGGCGCAGGCACGCTGATCCTGCGCCGGAGCACCTACGTGCTGCCGTCGCTAGTTTCGGTCATCTACCTGTATGTCGACGGCGGAAAGGTGATCAACGAAGGGGCGATGAACAACGTGCTGATTTCGGTCGGTAAGCCGTCGCGCCACGACGACATCGAGACGCCCGAATTCATCGTGGCCGACACGCCCGGCGTGTCGCTCAGCGGCACCTGCTTCATCACGGCGCTCAACGCTTTGGCGTCCGAGCCGGGGCCCGGCGTCTTCACGCAGAACGGCGGCACGGTGGCCCCTGGCATCAACTGGGGCGTGCGCATTGCGCTGGGGCACACCGCCGCCTATACAGAAATCGAGGGCACCGGCACCTACAACCTGGTCAATGGCACGCTGGCCGTGACCAATGAGCTGCGCTTCGGCAGGAACGGTCCGCTGCACAACGGCCATTACGGCATATTCAATCAGTCGGGTGGCGTGGCGGATATCCAGCGCCTCGCCGGGACGCCGGGAGAAGTGAACCTGAGCGGCGGGTTGTTCAAGGTCGGTGAAACGACCACAGATATGGACGCGCGCGTGCTCTTCCGTCTGGGCGGAGGACGGGTCGAGCCGCGCGGCCCGACGTGGCTGGTCTTGCGTTCGCCGATCGAGTTGACCGGTCTCAACGGCGACGTGACCTTCGCGCCGTCCGCAGGACGCACGCTCCAGTTTACGGCGGCGGCGCCTGCGGCGGGTGCGGGCGGTTTCGTGAAGGAGGGAGAGGGCCAGCTCTATCTTTCCAACACCAACGCCTTCAGCGGGTCAGGGCTGATCCTGGCAGGGACGTGCACCGTCGCGGAAGCGGGCTGCCTGACGCAGTGCACCAATCTGTGGGTAGACACCGGCGCCCATCTGGACCTGCGGCGAAGCGGCGAGGCGCTGAACACCAACCTGGTGCTCAGGGCCGCAGCGGAAGGACGGGTCCACCTGAATTTCGAGGGCGAGGTTGAAGTCGGGGCGCTGGTGATCAACGGATACGCCTGTCCCGGACGCGGCCAGCGTTACGGCTCGTCAGCCTGCACCGGCGAGGTGGACAAGGTGCTGGACGAGACCTTTACGGGGACCGGCGTGTTGAAAGTGGTCGGGCCGCAAGGACCGCAGGGAACGCTGTTCGGACTGCGATGACGCGCGGCTTGGGTTCGGGAGGGACAAGCCCACCGCGAGGCCGTAGTGCGAATGATCGAGGGGATAACTTCCAACGCTCAACGTTCAACTTCCAACTCTCAAGTTATGGACGAACGGAAGAAAGTGAGAGGCGTTTTACGTGCTGAGAAAAAACACATGGCGGATGGCGGGGATCGTTATCGGATCCGTTCTTGCCGGAAGGGCGCAAGAGCGCACCGCGCTCTGCGTGGACGTGGACGTGTTCGACAACCAGACCGTGGCGCAGAGCCATTATGACGCGCCGTTCTACGGGCCGGCGCAGATCGACGCCCTGTTCGCGGCCTGCGCCAGCAACGGCGTGACGATGGCGACCTGGCGCGCGGTGTGTCAGATCGCCAGCTACCCGTCGCGCCTGACCTACGGCATCCACGAGGTGCCGCGCATCCGCTCGAATGCTGACGCGCGGCGGGCCGAGGGCGCGTTCGCCGCCAAGGTCGGTGTGGTGCCCGGTGCTCGGCCCCGCGTGGCGGCGTTGGACGCGCTGCCGTTCGGCGGGCTGGTGCAGCGCGTCGACGTGACGACACCGGACACCTTCGTGTTCCGCGCCGCGCTCAGCTCGCCGGTCTTGCCGGCGGCGCCGTGGCCCGCGCGTGCGCTCGCCGCGCTCGGCCTGGGACCGCGGATGGCGCGCGGGGCCTTTCTGGCTGCGGTGGACGCTGCCAGCGGCAAGGTGCTCGTGCGTGGCGATGAGGTGGCCGGTGAGGCGTTCCGGCATGCGGCCCTGCGCTTCGCGGCGGAACGTCCCTTCTTTGTCGGCGTGTTTTCGTACGGCCGGCCCGACATCCATGTGTTCGTGGCCGATGCGTTGTCGCTGCTGGACAGTACCGGAAAGGAACGGCTCGTCAACGGCGGCATGGAGGCGAGCGACGCCCTGCTGGAGCCTGAGGGCTGGCGGCAGAGCGGTGCGGCTTTCGTGACGCTCAACGGT
>Ga0116158_10002982_pt1 | contig 14797 bp, 12 predicted proteins | sample AD_UKC052_MetaG_FD_89883 | JGI IMG/M metagenome (GOLD analysis project Ga0116158, IMG submission 89883) | Active sludge microbial communities of municipal wastewater-treating anaerobic digesters from USA - AD_UKC052_MetaG | ecosystem: Engineered > Bioreactor > Anaerobic > Digestate | place: USA... | reverse complement strand
CGAGCCCGAGGAGACGACCGCCCTGCTGCGCACCATGGCCGAGATGCTGCGCGCCCAGTGGGACGGCCCGGCGCTCGCCCAGACCCTGGCCACCCTGCAGGCACGCAGCCAAACCGGCCCCGCCGACGCCGACCTCACCCTCGAGGCCGCGCTGCTGCAGGGCGACCTCGCCGGCGCCGCGGCGGCCGCGGGACGCAGCGACGTCCCGGACACCCGGGCCTGGAGCCGGCTGTTCACGACCCTCGCGCAAGCGCGGGGCAGCGAGCTCCGGAGCCTGCGCATCAATCCCTTGCCCGGGGACGGACCGGCGGCCTTCGTCATGCTGAACGCGGGCCAGCACGAGCTGCAGATCCTCGATCGCCAGCTCGCGCCGCTGCGCCGCTTCCCCGCCGCGGGGCGCCGCCTCGGCCTGGTGACCGGCGCGAACTGGCTGTTCACCACCGCCGACGGCCAGGGCGAGCTCATCGACCTCGACGCACCGACCGTCCCGCTGTGGCGCGGCCCATCCACCCCCAGCTACCTCGCCCGGGCGATCGACCTCGACGGCGACGGCACCCGCGAATTGCTGTTCAGTCGCACCTGGCCCGCGCTCGGCTTCAGGGCGCTCGCCGGCCTCGGCGGTCCCATGGCCCACGAGCGAGTCGCCCATCCGGCCACCGACGCCAGCGACTCCGAGCTCACCGCGCTGTGGGACGGCGACCTCGACGGCGACGGCACCCGCGAGATCGTCGCGGCCTTCGGGCCCTGGAACGCCTTCGATCTCCGGGTCTTCCACACCGATGCGCGCGGCGAGCTCGAGCTGGTCGCGCGCCGCAGCTTCGGCCGTATCACCGGGCTGACCGGCCTGCGTCGCGGCGGCGAGCACCTGCTCGCCGCGATCAACGACGAGCACAGCCCCGACCGCGAGCTGTTCCCGACGCCCCCGCACACCGGCGAGCCCTCGGGCATTCACCTGCTGCGCTGGAACGGCGCCTCGCTGATCGAGGCCGACTTCGTGCCCCTGCCCCGCAGCGACACCAGCCGCGAGGCCCCCACGGGCGGGCTGCTGCTCGCGGCCGACCTCGACGGCGACGCGAGCGAGGAGCTGATCGCCGACCTCGGCCATGCCGGCACCAGGATCATGTTGCTGGTTCGTCAGGGCGAGCACGGCCTCGACGCGCGCCACGTCCACGGCATGCGCCCGCAGGCGGTGGCCCAGCTCGACGACGACCCCGCCAGCGAAGTGCTCGTCAGCGCCGACCTCGACGGCAAGCTCTGGGCCCTCGGCGTCGGCGACGCGACCCTGCCCGTGCCGCCGAACCCCTCCACGCAGCGCGAGGTCCCGCCGACCCTGCGCGACCCCCTGCTCCGCGAACGCTGGGCCCGCACCGACGAGCTCGCCGGCCTCGGTCTCGTGGCGCCCGCGGCCGCGAGCCTGGGCGAGGTCGCGGCCTTCACCGCCGACCCGGACACGCGCCGCGACCTGCTCGGCCAGGCCGCGACCCTCCTGGCCCGCGCGGGTGATGACCCCGGCGTCGTCGCCCTGATCAGCAGCGCCGTCGGCGATCCGGGCCCCGAGGCCCTCGCCCTCGAAGCCGCGGCGCTCGCCCGCCTCGGCCGCCACACCGAGGCCCACAGCGTCGCGGGCAAGCTCGCCGAGCACCCCGATCGTGACCCGGCGCAGCAAGCCGAGGCCGACGCGCTGCTCGCTCGCCTGGCCCCGCTGGTCGCGCCCGGTGCCCGCATCGACCTCGACTTTCGCGCCCCGCTCGACCCCGCCTGGGACCTGCTGCAACCCGGGAGCCTGCGCCGCACCTCCGGGGGCGCCGCCCTCGAGCTCGAGATCCCCTCCGCGTACGACCCGGTCGCCGAGCTCCCGCTCGAGTGGGACGGCGGCCCGATCGCCATCGAGTACGAACTCGACCTCGAGCGCCTCGAGTACGGCGCGTGCGTGCGGCTCGGCCTGCGCAACCGCGACGGCGAGCTCTGGCTCGGCGCGGGTGTCTGTGGCATCGGCGGCGCCGGCCAGCTGCGGCACGTCGACACCTGCAAGCTCGCCGGCGTCGGCTGGAGCGACATCACCGAGGACCTCGTGCCCTCGGCCGTGCTCGACCGCCACCTGATCGTCCGCGTCGCCGCCTTCCCCGACGGCACCACCGAGTGCAGCATCGACGACGGCGTCTCGCGCCACCGAATGAACCACGCCGGCTCGGTGCTGCCGCTGCCGGGCCCGCAGCGCCTGGCGATCGGCGCCTTCGTCGAGATGGCCGATCCGACCCTCGCCGTCGCGCGGCTCAAGCGAGTCTCGATCCTCGGCGCGCGCGAGCTACCGGCCACCGAACCCCCCACGCCCCGCGCCGCCGCGGCCCACCTGCTCGTCGAGGGCGAGCCCGCGGCGGCCCTCGCAGCCCTCGACGAGGTCGTCGTCAGCGAGCCCCACGACACGCTGCTGACGGTCCTCGCATACAACGAACTGCGCGACCCGAACGGCCTGGCACGGACCGCACCCGAGCTCCTGCAGCACCTGAACGACCCGCGCTGGCAGGCCGAGCTCACCCTGCTGCTGCGCACCCGCCCCGCCGCCGCGATGGCGCTGTACCAGGCCGCCAAGGCCCGCCTGCTGCCCGTGCTCGCGCTCGCGTGGAGCGACACCAGCGCCTATACACGCGACCCCGAGTTCCAGCGCCGCGCCCTCGCGGAGCTCGGCAGCATCGACCCGCTGCAGCCGGTCGACCCGGAGGAGCGCGTCGCCCTGCTGAAGCTCCTGGCGATGCGAGGCAGCCTCCGCGAGCAGCTCGGCCAGCTCGCACAGGCCCGGCGCGACTACGAGGCCGCGCTCGCGGTGGCGCCGACGGAGCTGCGGGTCGGCATCGTGGCCCGCGTCGACACGCAGATCCGCCTCGCTCGCCTGCTCGCCCACAGCGACCCGGAGGCCGCCCGGGCCCACGCGAGGGCCGCGGTGGCGGCCAGCCCGACGCCCGAGTTCGTCGAGGACCGCCTCGCCGCGATCCCCGGCCTGTGACGCTCGCTGGCGCGTGAAAGGCGGCTGAAATGGACCGCCGTCGGCGAGTTGATAATGTGCACATCGCTGCGAGGGGGTGAATCGCGGACCGCTGCGCGTACCGGCGCTCGTCCGCGCCGCCCTACCGCCCCATGCGTCAGCCATGCCCCCCGTGAGCAGACCCAGCCACATTCTCTACGTCGACGACGACCCCGCGGCGCCGCGAATCGTCGAGCAGCTGCGCACCCGGCTGCAAACCGCGCGCCTGTCCCTCGTCAGCGACGCCGCCCAGGCGCTCGAGCGACTCGCACGCGACCCGGTCGATCTCCTGATCCTCGATCCGGCGAACCCTCGCACCGGCGGCCTCGAGCTGCTGCACGCCGCACGCGCGCGATCCCAGGCCCCGGTGCTCGTCGTGACCGCGCGCGACTCGGCGGTGACCGAGGCCCTCGCATTCGCGAACGGCGCGGCGGATTACTTCGAGAAGCCGATCGCCCAGGGTCCATTCCTGCGCTGCATCCACGATCTCCTGCACAACGGCGGACCCCCGCGCACGCGGCTCGAAGTCGTGTCCCTCGGCGGGCTCGTGCGCCTGATCCACGCCGATCGTAAGACCTGCACGCTGCGCATCACCGCCGGCCAGGCCACGGGCGCCCTGTACTTCTCGTTCGGCAACCTCGTCGACGCCGTTCACGGCGCGCTCGGCGGTCTGCTCGCGGCGCAGGAGATCCTCGGCTGGCACGAGGTCGTGGCGATCCTCGATACCCAGGTTCGCGCCCGTCCACGCACGATCCACGCGAATGTCCTCGATCTGCTCAATCCGGCCAATCACCGCCAGGCGCCGTCTCCGCCGGCCCACCCGGTCCTGCCACCATTACCGACACTGCCACCATTACCGCCAGCCGACGTCGCCACGCCGACACCCTCGCATACGCCCCGCCACATCACCGCCGCGCCCGAGGACTACGCTGAAAGCGCCACTTACTTCGACCTCGTCGAGCGCGCCCGCGAACTGCTGCTGGTCGCCGAGTTCGACGCCGCCGAGCGATTACTGATGCGCGCACTCGAGCTGCTGCCCGGCGGTCGTATCGCGCAGCAGAATTTGCAGGTGCTCACGAGGCGACGTGGTGTTTCAGTGAGCAACAATCTCGTGACCATCTCACGTTGAATCGAGCACGCCGCGGCCGCGCGGCGAGAGAGCACCACCCATGAATCGTACCGAACAGATCAGCAAGCTCCTCAGGACCCTCTCGACCACCACCCCCGATGTCGAGGCCGCCGCGGTCATCGACAACGACGGTCTCATGATCGCCTCGGCCCTCAAGTCCGACATCGAGGACGACCGCGTCGCGGCCATGAGCGCCGCGCTGCTCGGCATGAGCGAGCGCATCGTCCGCGAGCTCAAGCGCGGCACCTTCAACCTGGTCATGATCCGAGGCACCGAGGGCTACACGATCCTCACCCGCAGCGGCCCGGAGTCGGTGCTGATGGTGCTCGCCGCCGAGACCGCCAAGCTCGGCCTCATCTTCCTCGACATCACCCGCGCCGGCAAAGAGATCGGCCGCCTCCTCGGCTGAGCCGTCGCCGCGCCAACTCCTTCACCGAGGTAAATCTCCATGAGCAACCCCCAAGTCTATCAAGAGCTCAAAAAGTTCATCGGCTTCACCGACACCGACGGCGCCAACCTGAGCGCGCTGGCCCCGATCTTCGCCGAGAGCGGCCACGCGATCACAGACACCTTCTACGCGAAGCTCGAGCAAAACCCCGAGACCGCCGCGCTGATCGCCGGCCGCGTCGCCGCGCTCAAGGCCACCCACAACCGCTGGATGACCGAGCTGTTCGCCGGCGACTACGGCGACACCTACCTCGAGAACCGCTGGAAGATCGGCCTCGTCCACGTCCGGGTCGGCGTCAGCCCGCACTGGGTCGAGGCCGTCGTCAGCTTCCTGCGCGCCGCCGCCATCGAGCTCATCGAGCAGAAGATCGCCGACAAGGCCCAGCAGGCCCTCTATTCGCAGAGCGTCGTGCGCATCCTCGACCTCGACCTCATGATCATCAACCTCGCCTACGGCGAGGAGCGCCTCGAGCGCCTCAGCATGTTCACCGGCATGAGCCGCAAGCTGATCGAGCGCTGCGTCACGCAGAAGAAGACCTGAGCGGTTATCCACCCCGCGCCGATCGCGTCCATGATTCGGCACCATGGGTCGCTTCGGCGGTCGTCGCGGGGTGATCAAATATGTCGGCAATACCAACCGGTTCGCTCGCGCCAGCGGCGCCCCGCAGCGCAGCTCAGCGCCCTGGCGTCACGTCGACGGACGTCGCACCATTCGGATCGCCCCGCGGATCGACGAGGATACCGGCCTCCGCGCGCACCGAGACCGGCGTCCGCGTGTCACCCAGGCACAGCTGTATGTAGTTATCGTCATCTCCGAGGTCGGCGAGCGCGAGCGGCGTGACCTCTTGCGCCTCGCCCCCCGGATTGGCCACACTCACATGAATTCGCGTGCGCTCCGCGTCGCCCGGGTCGCCGCCCCCTGGCCGCGTGACGCCGCCGCTCCAGGTGATCTGCACGATCTGAACAGTGGCCGGCCTCGGACACGAAGTGCCCTTGAGATCCGCCGGCGCATAACGTGACGCGATCAGCAACGAAGGCCCGGCCGACAGCGGGGTCACCTGCGTGCTCGAGAGCCCCGCCGCGTCGCCGCCCGAGTCGAGAGGCACGCTGCCGACGATATCCAGCTTGATCGGCGGATCGGCGGCATCACCGAATTCGCCCATCAAGAGCACCGTGTGTCGCTCGCCAGGGTCGTCCGCGGGGCGCAACATCGCGCACAGCGGCGTATGCGTGGCGCCCGATCGAGTCGTCACGCGAAAGGCGCCCGGGCTCGGCTTCGCGGGCGTGACCCGGACCGAGAACGTGACGGGCATCCCGTCGCGGCCCCCGGCGCCCGGACAAAGCCGCCCCGCCCGGACCGGCAGCGCGTCGTCGAGGCCAAAAAAGACGTCGAGGATCTTCGCCGCCGGACCCCCCGCAGCCACACCCCCGTCGGGCAGAGGCCCGCGGGTCCCGGGGCTCTCGGGGTTGCATCCACAAAGACCCGCCACGAGCACCAGCGGAACCACGTAGCGAGCGCTCTGCGCATTGTGCATGGCGACGAGAGTAACGCGACTTCGCGATTAATACAGGATGAGGAGGTCCCCGGCGGTTTCTGCCGGACCGCGCGACCCGATCCAGCGAATACTGCCATGATGATCGGCCGCGGGTGCGGCAGACCGGCGCGAATCGTCCTGGAACGCCGCTTGCTAGCGTGGAGGGCATGCCACGCTCGCCTCGTCGTCCACCCCCATGGCTCCTGCTGCTCGGTGCCTGCTCGGTCCTGGCCTGCGCCGCGAGTGACGACGCCGAGACCGGCGCGGACGATGCCGCGGACACCGAGGCCGTGCCGTACGATGCGCTGCCGGAGCACTTCTTGCCGGCGGCGCTGGTCGACGGCACATCGATCACCACCGAGGCCTGCACCTTGTCGCGCGGGACCCGGTCGACCTGCTATCGGATCACCATCCGCGGCGAGCCTGCCGATCACGACATCGGCCCGTTCTGCCCGCGCAACATCGCCGACGACGCCTCGGCCGGCGGCATCTGGATCGAGTCGGGCGTGGCCCACGACGTCGACGGTCCGTTCATCGCGGCTCTGGCGACCTTCTACGGCGACGACGCCTGGCAGCTTTACGATCCCGTGACCGGCCAGATCAACGTCACCGACACGGAAGCATCGTGCAGCGCGGCGGCCCGGCCCGACGTCGATCCAGCATACAACAACTACTGCGTCGAATGCTCGCTCGACTACATCGGCGGCGGGGTCGCCACGACCTACCTGATCCCCGTGACGCCGGTCGCGCTGGCCTCCCCCGCCGAGATCGATCGCATGGGCGCGGTCGGGCTGGCCCTCAACGGCGGTCACTTCGACCCGCCGGCCCCGACCGACGCGATCCTCGCCGCCCACACGATCGCCGCGTTCGATGATTGCGGCGGTCACGTCAATCTACACGCCGGTTACCACTACCACGCCGCCACCGGGTGCACCCACGAGATCGCGCAACCGGACGAGCATGCGCCATTGATCGGCTATGCCATGGATGGCTACGGGATCCACGCGATGGTCGACGGTGACGGCAGCGAGCCCGCCGACCTCGACGATTGCCGGGGCCACACCGATACCACCAGAGGCTATCACTATCACGTCGCGGGCGCCGGTGAGAACATGTTCCTCGGCTGCTTCCACGGCGAGCAGGGCTCACGCCAATGACCACGCCAATGACCACGCCAATGCTCACCCGCATCACCACCGCCTGGGTGTTCGCCGCCGCGACGCTCGGCGGGGCCGCGCGGGCCGACGCGCACGGAGGTCACCACAATCCGGTCGCCTGGCGGGCCTGCGACGCGCAACCGCTCGGCGCCCAATGTTCATTCCTGGACGGCGCCCACGCCCGCCACCGCGGCACCTGTCGCTCGATCTCCGGCGCGCTCCTGTGCGTCCGCAACCGTCCGATCGAGCCCGCCGAACCGGTCGAGGCCGTCGTGTCCGTCGCACCCGCGCCGTCGCTGGACTCGGTGCTGGTGCGGCTCGGCGCGGCGATCGTGGTGTGGCTCGCCCCTCGATCACCATCCGTGGACTCGAGTCCACCGGTCACGCCGCTGTGATCAGCGGCTCTTGCCGTCGACCTGCGTCACCGTGAGGGCGGCGATATCGACGCCCTCGAGGCAGCGCACATTGACCGCGTACATCGTCGAGCCGTCCGGCGCCACGCCGTGCCCGAACGAGCGCACCCCGCAGGTCGTGCAGAACGTGTGATGAATGTGCTTTTTGTTGAATTGGTAGTCGGTCTGCGCCCCCTCGCCCGCCTCGAGCACGAAGCTGGCCTCGTCGAGGAAGGTCAGCAGCCACCCGGTGCGCGAGCAGATCGAGCAGTTGCAGGCGATGACTTTGGCAAGATCGGTGGTCGCGCGGAAACGCACAGCACCACAATGACAGGAGCCCTGATAGGTGTTCTTCTCGTCCATGAGCGTGAGGTCCTTTCGAGGCCCGATGCATAACCCGGGCGGCCGCCGCGGGGTATTGTAAAACTGCGCCACGATGACGACCACCCCGGGCACGCCGCCGAGCGCGTGGCCGGAGGTCGGTGGAGATGGGTGCAGGCATGCTCCTGGCAAAGCACACGAGCGTTTGCGCGCAAGCGGCCCAAGCCAGGTGATCTGTGGTCAACACGCCGTCAGGCCTCACGGAATGGTGTTTACGTGCCAGGCGGCGGCGGGCATAGTGGGCGGAGTGATGTCTTGTCGTTCGTGGACCGGCGTGTTGTGTGTGTTGGCTGGTTGCCTCGTGCAGAACCCGGCGTACGACCTCGAGGGGTCGGGTACGGGCAGCGGCGGCGGCTCGACGGGCACCTCCACCGGGCCGGCCACGGACGCGGGGTCGTCGAGCGGCAGCGGCGCTGGCAGCGGAACTGGCGGCGAGTTGCCCTGCCAGTTCGACGGCGACTGCGCGGACGGCCTGTTTTGCAACGGCGCGGAGGTCTGCGACCCGGCCTCGCAGCAGGCCGATCCCGCCGGCTGCGCGCCCGGGGCCCTGCCCTGCGGCCCCGACATGACCTGCAGCGAGCAGGGGGGCGTCTGCGTCGACGCCTGCCGGCTCGACGCCGATGCCGATGACGACGGCGTGCCCGGCATGGCCTGCGGCGGGCTCGACTGCGACGATGGCAACCCCGGCATCTTCCCCGGCCAGACGGAGGTCTGCGACCTCGCGGGCGTCGACGAGGATTGCGACCCCGCGACCCTCGGCGGGCTCGATGCCGACGCCGACGGCTTCATCTCCAACCAGTGCTGCCAGCTCGGGGGCAACGGCCTGGTCTGCGGCGACGATTGCGACGACGCGCTCCCCGGGGTCGGTGCCGGCGACGACTGGGCGCATTGCGGGAGCTGCGGGGTCAGCTGCAGCGCCCAGCAGACCTGCACCGCCGGGGCCTGCGTCGGTGCCCGGCGGGTGTTTACGACCAGCACGCTGCAGGCGGCGAACTTCGGCGGCCTGGCCGGAGCGGACGCGCTCTGTCAGGCGCGCGCCGGGGCGGCCGCGCTCGGCGGTATGTTCAAGGCGTTCATGGTCGACGACAAGACGGGGCTCGAGCGGCTCGATCATCCGCAGGTCCCCTTCGTGCGCCTCGATGGGGTCAAGGTCGCCGACGACTGGGCCGACCTCGCCGACGAGAGCCTCGACGCGCCGTTCGCGGTCGACGAGTTCCGGCAGCCGGTCGGCAACAACGCCTGGACCGGCCTGCGCGACGTCGACGGCGGCGGCATCAGCAGTTGCAACAACTGGACCTTCGGCGGTGGCGAGTGCCTGATGAACGGCACCTGCGGCGGCGCCGGTGAGACGAACAAATCGGACGATCACTGGGACGGCTTCTATATCTTCGATTGTAACAGCAACTTCCGGGTCTACTGTATCGAGCAATGAACGCTACGTGGCCTCGTCGAAGCCGAGCGCGCTCAGTTCCTCGAGGTACACAACCAGGCCGGCGCATAGCCCGAACACCCAAACACGCCCCATCACGCGAGCCGGAGTAGTTACCCGGGAGGGTCGAGGATGGGGCGGGCACGCCAGTCCCATCCTCGACTTGGGCGCCCCGGCCACGACGCTTTACAAGCGAGACAGAGCCGGCCGAGCGCGCGCTTCACGGACTTTCCGTGCGAGGGTTGGCGTGCACGAGGGACGCGAATCCGCAGCGGCGGCGCGACCGAAGGGAGTGCCGACGCGAGGACTGAGTGGCCCTCGTGCACGCCAACCCTCGTAAGGCAAACTCCGGCAAAATGCCCCGCATGCGCACGGCCCGAAGCATCATGACCACGATCGACGATACCCCCACGCGCGAAATCATGCATACGATGACTCGCGCCTGCACAGGCCCACGAGCCGCACATAAGCGAGCCGCCCAGCGTGAGGTCGCCGCGATCCACGACCGGCGCGCCGCGGTTATCATCCCCGCATGGGTTTGATCACTGGGCGGATGGTATCGGGTTGGTGCGTCGCGGCGGCGATGCTGGTCGGGGCGTGTGGCGATGACGATACCCGGGAAACGACCTTCGGCGGCGGGAGCAACACCGGCTCGACCGGCGGCGGCACGACCTCCGGGACGTCGACAGGCGGGACGAGCACCGACGCGACGACCGGCACGACGGTCGAGCCGACCACCATGGCGCCGACCGGCGGCGGCGAGAGCTCGAGCGGCACGACCGGCGCGGCGCCGGTGTGCGGCGACGGCAAGGTCGACCCCGACGAGGCCTGCGACCTCGGGGCCGAGAACAGCGACGAGGGCCTGTGCAAGACCGACTGCACCGCGCAGGTCTGCGGCGACGGCTTCGTCGGTCCGGGCGAGGGCTGCGACGACGGCAACCAGGAGGACGCCGACGAGTGTACCAACACCTGCAAGTCGCCGGCCTGCGGCGACGGCGTAGTGCAGCTCGGCGAGGCCTGCGACGACGGCAACATGGAGGACGCCGACGCCTGCACCAACGCCTGCACCGCGCCGGCCTGCGGCGACGCGATCGTGCAGCTCGGCGAGGCCTGCGACGACGGCAACATGGAGGACCTCGACGCCTGCAGCAACGCCTGCGAGGCGGCCGCCTGCGGCGACGGCGTCGTGCAGATGGGCGAGGCCTGCGACGACGGCAACCTGGAGAACGCCGACGCGTGCAGCAACGCCTGCAAGGCCGCCGCCTGCGGCGACAGCATCGTGCAGATGGGCGAGGCCTGCGACGACGGCAACGTGATCGCCACCGACGCCTGCACCGACACCTGCGCGGCCGCCAAGTGCGGCGACAAGATCGTGTATGCCGGCAAGGAGACCTGCGACGACGGGGCCCAGACCGCCCTGTGCGACGCCGACTGCACGGCCCCGGCCTGCGGCGACGGCGTGCTCAATGCCCTCGTCGCCGAGGAGTGCGACGACGCCAACCTCGTCAACAACGACGGCTGCAGCGCGACCTGCAAGGTCGAGCTCGCGTGCAAGGCCGGCGGCGTGCTGCAGAGCAGCTCGCCCGACAAGAAGATGATCGTCTGTTACAACAACCAGCTGTGCGAGCAGGACTTCGGGACCATGTGCCCGAGCGGCTGGACCCTGTGCAGCGCGGCCCAGTTCAACAACCGCAACACCGCCTGGAACTATAACCCCGCCAAGACCGTGTTCGGGGCGATCCGCTGCCGCGCGGGCGCCGGCGCCGGCCACGTCGGCATCAGCGGCCTGCTCGCCAACGACGTCGCCGACAACTGCACCTACGGCTCGTCCAAGCCGCAGTGCGTCGCCAACTACGGCTGCAACGAGAAGGACTACTACGCCGCCTGCTGCGCCCCGACCCCGACCTGCGGCGACGGCAAGGTCGACGCCCCCGAGGAGGAGTGCGACGACGGCAACAAGTCCGACGACGACCTGTGCTTCAGCAACTGCATGACCAAGACCAAGCCGGGCTGCTGAGGCGCACGCGCCGGTGCGTGTGACGATGGTTCACACGCACCAGCTGCCGGCCGCGGGCAGCCGCAGCGACAGACAGGTGAGCGCGCCGTCGGCCCGGTGAAACTCCGACAGCTCGAGCGCCGTGACCTCCAGGCCCCGCGCGGCCAGCTGCGCGGCGAACCGGGGCGCGGCCGCCGAGACCAGCACGCGGCCACCGAGCGCGAGCACGTTGCCCGCCGCCGGCTCATCCGTGATCAGCACCTCGAGGCCCGCGGCCACGAACACCGAAGGATCGAGGTCGGCGGCGTACACGACCACCGTGGTTGCATCGACGACGGTCGCGGCGCTCTTGAGGTGCAGGCCGGCCGCGAGCGGCACGGCGTGGACCGTGAAGCCGAGCGGCGCCGCGACCCCGGCGAGCTGCTCGAGCCCGGCGCGATCGCTGCGACCGGTCATTCCGACGAACAGCCGCATGCCGACGCGCATGACATCCCCGCCGTCGAGGCGCGCGGGCTCGACCATCGGATGCAGGCGCCCACGCGACGCGAGCGCGCGGCCGATCGTCTCGACCTCTGCGCGCCGCTCGGGCGCGCCGGGCCTGGTGAGGACGATGTCGTCGCCGAGGATCACCGCGGTGTCCTCGACGAAGCAGGCGTCGGGCGCCTCCTCCTCGGAGGGCAGCATGATCAGCCCGACGCCGTGCTCCGCGAGCGCGACGCAATACGCCGCGTGCTGCTCGCGCGCGCGCGCGGGATCCGGCGCCACCGGGCCGGTGCGCAGGCACCGATCGAAGCAGGCGGAGACCGACCGCACGAGCGCGACGGCGGGGGCACGGAGCTCGAGAGACAGGGACATGGCGGGCGCACGCTACCACGCCAGGGGCCGCGGCCGCGCGTGGCCTGTCCCGTCCCTCACAACAGCGGAAATACCCCCTGGAAGAACACGACCAGCCCGACAAGAGCCAGCAGCGCCCACACGATCGCCGTCCAGCGCACGCCGGTGCGGCGTCCGGCGAGCCCGAAGGCGACCAGCGGGACCCACAAATAACTGAGCTGGACCATCATGGTCTCCGACAGCGAATCGACGAAGATCGTGTAGACCAGCGCGGCTCCGAGTCCACCGCCCCACAGCGGCAGCCGCCACTCGATCGCGTGCATCGACCCGCGCCGCGCCGCCGGCACGATCGACGACGGCGTGACGAGGGCCGCGCCGTCGAGCGCCCGCAGGGCATCCGCCGCGCTGGCGATGCGCAGGCCGACCGCGGGCTCGAGCATGGCGTCCAGCAGCCGCGCGAACCGGTCGTCCAGGCCCGGCGCAGCCGCGGCCACGAGCACCTTGCTGGTGCCGGGGTCGAGCGGCAGGTCCTCCGGCGCGCGATGGGTGAGCGCGACCATCATCGTCATGCCCAGCGCATACAGGTCCGAGGCCGGCCCCGCCTTGCCGAGCACCTGCTCCATCGGGAAATAACCAAAGGTCCCGACGCTCGTCGAGCCGAGCTCCGACTCCCGACGCATGCGGTCCTGCGAGGCCCCGAAGTCGACCAGCATCGGCGCCCCCGCCGGCGTGACGACGATGTTCGCCGGCTTGATGTCGCGGTGAATCACCGGCGGATGCAAGGTATGCAGATAATCGAGCACACCGAGCATTGTCCGCAACATCGCCTCGAGCGCCGCCGCGGTCCAGCGCTCGCCCGCGTCGATGCGCGCCTGCAACGACGCGCCCTCGACGTGGTCCTGGACCAGCACCAGCGAGGCGGCCGCGCCGAGCTCCGTCACGTCCGAGGCCCGCACCGCGTGCTCGCCGTCGGCGGCGAAGAACTCGTGGCAACGCGGGATGTTCGGGTGGTCGAGCGAGGCCAGCACCCGGGCCTCGCGCTCGAACAGCTCCATCGCCTTCCACGCCTCCAGCCGCGCGACCTGCAGCTGCTTCAGCACGACCGCCCGACCTTCGGCATCGGTGGCCAGGAACGCGACCCCGAAGCCGCCCTCGCCGAGCTTGCGCTCGACGGTGTAAGTGGAGCGCGCGCCCGGGACCTGCTGGCCTGCTGTGAACTCCACCATGAGGCCGCATGCTACCGCGAAACGAGGTGGAACCCCGCTCCTACCGCCCCGCGCCTGTCCCGCCGTAGTACCTGCGGACGGGTCCGAGTATCGCGGATGCCAAATACTCGTAGCGCCGGCGCACGACACCAACACGCCCCCCGGGCGGGCGGGCCAGGAACCGCCGAGGCGAGTACGAGATCCTCATGCAATGATCGGACGCTGCAAAACGGCTACGGGCGCCGCTTCGGGATCATTCCTTCGATCAGCGGCCCCTTTTGCGGCCGGATCGGAGCGGCCGGCGGGACCGAAAAATACACCGTCGGCACCACGGGCGCGCTGCGGGCCCCGATCAGGAAGGACGCGCTGCAACGAAAGATCGGCTGCATCTGGGCCATGAGGGCCGTCTGACCGGGCTCGAGCTGCACCCGCACGTCGCCCTCCGGTCGCACCGCCACCGCCTGTACCAGCGGCCAGAACAGCGCCGCCGGCAGGTAGGCGTAGGTCAGGGCGTGCTCGCAGCTCACCTTGACCTGCCCGTCCTCGGCCGGGAGCTGGTCGAGCTGGACGAGCTGGAGGCGGAACTCGTCGGGGCCCTTGACGCCGCGGGCCTCGTCCAGGTTGATCGCGGCCATCGGACCACCCTCGTTCTTGAGCCAGAGGCTGGTGAAATTGCGTTCGACGATCAGGTTGTAGCCGGACCAGCCGTGACTGATGTTTGTGACCGTGAGCGTCGCAGTGCCAGACATTCGTCGAATCTCCTCCCGCAGGATGGGCCCGCGATGGTACGACGGACGCTGCAGAGAGTCACCGCGCGGCGATGCGCCTCGGTGGTCGCCGCGACCACGCCCCCGCGCCGGTTCAGCGCCCCGACGCCGTGAACTCGAGCGCCGGGTCGTCGACGCGACCCATGCGCAGCAGGCGATAGTCGAAGAGGTAGTTCTGGCGCACGCGCCACGGGCTGCGCGTGCCCTGCTTCGGGAAGCGGTCCAGCGACCGCTGCACGTAGCCGGAGGTCAGGTCGAGCAGCGGCGTGCGCGGCATGTTCGGGTCGCAGCGGGCCGTCACCTGCCGGGCCTTCACGCGGTCCATGTGGCCGAGCAGGCGGCACACGTGCGCGGCGACGAGGTCGGCGCGCAGGGTCCACGACGCGTTGGTGTAGCCGACCGTGAACACGAAGTTCGGCACGTCGCTCAGCATGAAGCCCTTGAAGCTGATGCGGTCCGCGAGCTTCACCGGCTCGCCGTCGACGACCAGCTCGCTGCCGCCGAGG
>Ga0116158_10002977_pt1 | contig 14809 bp, 15 predicted proteins | sample AD_UKC052_MetaG_FD_89883 | JGI IMG/M metagenome (GOLD analysis project Ga0116158, IMG submission 89883) | Active sludge microbial communities of municipal wastewater-treating anaerobic digesters from USA - AD_UKC052_MetaG | ecosystem: Engineered > Bioreactor > Anaerobic > Digestate | place: USA... | reverse complement strand
CAGTGTCATATATGAAAACCTCCGTCTCCAGCAGGGAGACCTGCTGACGTTTACCAGCACAATGGGAAGTGCCACGCGGGAATACCGCTACCGCGTTCGTGCCTTTACAACAACACCCTATGGCATCAACGGAAATATCAGCAGGGTTCTGCAGGATATCCAGACCCGCAAAGAGATTGTCAGCAAGAGCGGGTATGCGGTCGATGTTGAAGGGATTGTGACATTCATGACAGACTATGATGAAAATGTCAAGGCGGGGATGTTTATTGAAGATGGAGCATGGGGACTGTATGTCTGGTCATGGAACGGCTGGAAAAGTGGCCTCAAACCAGGAATGCGCATACGGACAACAGTAACCGCTGGCAAGATGTATTATGGGATGCCGGAAGTAACCGACTGCTCAAACACGCGCATTCTCAACCATCACGCATCACAGCCGGTGTTTTACCAGGATGGAACTCGCGTTGACTGGTCAACACTCAGGCATTGTTCGCGCATGTTCCGGTATCGGACAACTGCGGCCCATCCTCTCTCGACAGGGTATTCACAGATTGGAGAAGGTGCGTTTTCCCCTGCAAAATTTTTCAAGATATTCGTCCCCAACAACAAGAATTTTGAATCTATCCGTACCGAAGCCAAGGACTGGCTGGTGCGAGGAACCATAGGCGACTTTTGGGGCCCTATGATGACTGACGGTGAGGGTTTTTACCTTCTCATGAAGGGCAAGGAGTACATAAGCATTCCCCTGCCGGGTACTCCCTGAAATTTTCCGGCCAGGAAAGGCTGCCTCCCCCGCTATTGGCCATGGGGGGCCTGCGTGACTATCTTGTATTGTACGCACATAACTCCCGCTGCCACTCACCATGTCAGGGGACAGATCAAGGATACCTCATGAGCACTGCGCCTTCCACATTTTGGGCTGATGAAATCGCAGCCCAGGCTATCGCACAACACTCCCAAAACATCGTCTGCACCGGCATCACACCCTCGGGACAGATCCACATTGGTAATATGCGGGAAGTTCTTTCGGGAGATGCAGTCTATCGATCGATTCTTGCACAAGGTGGCAAGGCCCGCCTGATCTATCTCGGAGACACCTACGACGCCTTGCGCCACGTATATCCCTTTCTTGACGAAAAAACATATGCTCCCCAGGTTGGCAAACCCCTTTCGGATATCCCCTGTCCCTGCGGGAAACACGAAAGCTATGCGGCGCATTTTCTCGAACCCTTTCTCGCGGCCATCCGGGAGTTGGGGCTTGATGTCGAAGTCAAACTGGCTCACGAGATGTACAATACAGGCGAGTATACCGATGTCATTTTCACCGCCCTCGAAAAACGTGACGAAATCGCCCGTATCCTGCATGAGGTGACCGGGAAAGAGATAGAAAGTGACTGGTCACCCGTCAATCCAAAGTGCGAAGCCTGTGGCCGAATCACAAAAGCCCGTGTAACCGCCTGGAATCGGGAATCACACTCCGTCGACTATACCTGCGAATGTGGGCATACCGGAACAGCTGATGCCGCCCGGGGCGGAGCAAAACTCACCTGGCGGGTTGACTGGCCGGCTCGCTGGAAAATACTCGGTGTCACTGTCGAGCCTTTTGGGAAAGACCATGCCTCCCGTGGCGGCTCATACGACACCGGTATTGCCATCACCAAGGACATATACGGGTATCAGGCTCCTGTCCCGATCGTCTACGAATGGATCTCCCTCAAGGGAAAAGGCGATATGTCATCAAGCAAAGGGAATGTGATCAGCATTGCCGACATGGTAGAAGTCGTGCCACCGGATGTCCTCCGCTACATGATCTTCAGGACCCAACCCAAAAAAGCCCTGACCTTTGATCCCGGGCTTCCTATGCTGACCCTGATTGACGAGCTCGATGATCCCGAAAGCAAAACACGTGACCAACAGGCTGCGGAACTCTCGATGGTTTCAGGCATGGGATCCGTCGGCATTCCTTTCAAGCATCTTGTCAGCATAGTTCAGATTGCCGGAACTGATGATGACGAAGCCATGAAAATCATCGAGCGGGGCGGGTATGCCATTCACGACAGGGCTGCCGTGCTTCGAAGGATGGCCTATGCACGGAAATGGTTGGCAAACTATGCCCCTGAAGAACTCAAATTCTCCACGCAATCACGGCTCCCGGATGAGGTCTCGGCCCTGCCACCCGCTGTCAAAAATGCCCTTGGCTGGCTTGCCGAACACCTCGATGCCTCCATGTCCGGAGACACGATCCATGGACTGTTTTATGAAGCGGGGAACGCAACCGGAACGGACGCCGGGGAAATATTCAAGGGCTTCTATCTCTCGATCATCGGCAAGCAGCGGGGCCCCCGTGCTGGCTGGTTCATCGTGACCCTTGGTGTCGATTTCATCAGATCACGTTTGCTTGAAGCTGCCAAAGCCTGATCCGGAAGAAAGCCTGCACCGGATTGCTCCTCTACTGACCCCGGAAATCCGGGGAGAAGAACTGCCAGCTTCATGCCCGGACGTGTTGTTGTGAGCGGGTATACCGGATCTCAAAAGGTGCAGGATTTTATAATCCTGTCGACTGTTATGGACCGGCCTTGTCCCAAGCGAGAGACACCCTGGCCACAGTATGTCCGCTCCGGTCACTCCGGATGTGGAGCCGCCTTCTTCTGACTTGACAGGACCGAAGACCCAACCCGGCCAGATACAGCCCCAATCCGGCTCCTTCCGTCAGATCACTCTCGGCCTGATGGAAGCCTTCCACACTGTCGTACTGTCTGACGAGCGCAAGTCGGTGACGAATCCGCTTTTCTTCTTCCGGAAGAAGGGGGGTCGCATTGATGACATCCAGACGGACGTACTCAGGCCGGGTCCGGAGAACAATCGCAGTCCAATACCGCTCTTTTCGGACAAGGCTGGACAGGAGAGTCGCTCCATTCCCGAGTTGATTTTTGAAAAACGCCATCCCCGAGCAGACGTCTTGAAACTGCTCAAGAGCAACCTTTTTCATATTGGCTTTGACGCCATTGAGGGAGAGTTCCTGCAGAGAGAGAAGGAGTGGCTGGATGGGGAAGGGGTAGGAGTGGAGTGACGCAGCCACGTCCATGACACTCTCGAGGAGTGCAGCGGTTTCCGCACTCCAGGTAAAAAAAACGATTTGAATGCTTTGTCCGGCAACCAAGGCCGTCCGGACATGCTCGGTCATGGGGGGCTTGACAAGGGACCAGTGGGCAGAGTGCCCGCCAACACCCGAAAAAACAAGGACTCCCTCATCCTCCACTGAGTTATCCCCCCGTCACCGATGTACGGAAGTGGTATCTGGCCTGACAAACGAAAGCATGTACTCCTGAAAACGTTTTACCACTTGAGCTTTTTGATGGCCAGAAGAGCATTTTTCTGGACATCTTCATTGAAATTCCGCTGCGTGACCGCAAGCAAAACCGGGAAGGCCCGCTTGTCACCAATCTCACCCAGAGCAACAACGAGCTCATAGGCGAATCTATCGATATTGGTCGTCTCGAGCATGTCGATCAAACGCGGAACTGCCCGTGGGTCCTTCAACATGGCCAGAGCACGTACTGCGCACATCCTGACCTGCAAGTCCTCATCATTGAACGCCAAATCCACCACAGCCGGAGTAACAGCGGTATCACCGATCCGTCCAAGGGCCAAAGCAGACTCGGCACGCACTTTCCAGTAGTCGAGAGTGATGTTGTTCCGGGTTGCGATAGATGTATATCCTTCGCGCAAGGTGTTGAGAAGCTGGGATCGAATCTCTTCATCACCCTTGTTGGCAGCCTTGCCAAGCAATTTGATCAATCTGACACGCAACTCGAGTTTATCCGGCTCGTAGGCCTCAAACTCCTTCAGAAATCGGATGATGGCCTTGGGACCCTGGCTGATGATGGTATCATCGAGTGTAACGTGCTGCGCCCTGAGGTCCGGAAGCACCATAAGCACGAGCAGCATACAACCCATTCCAGTGCGGTAGACAAGACGAGCCATAGAATTTTCCTTCAATGTTAGTTATTTCCTGTATTCTAGATCTGAAAGCTTGCTCTGTCAACAATGTTTTTCACGTTGTGTTTTCCACGTTGTTCACAACCATACATTGGGGGAGGTTTTAGCCATGCTATGGCTCAAGTTCTCCCGGAACAATCGGGTCCCCGGGCTGATACGTCTTTTTGGAGCTCCGCCCGTACAACCGAAGGGCATCGGATGCGGAAAGGGCCCCCGGGTCGGCCGGACGAAGGGCAAAGCAGTTGGTCGGGGAAAAATCCTCGCCAGGCGCAATCGGCATCCGGCAGTACATCCCTCTCCGGGCATAGATCCGCTCCCGGTCATCCCCCGGAGCCGTCGGTCCTTCAAAGCGCATCCTCATGGCTTCGAGCAGAAGCGTCCGCAAGCGTTTCAGTTCCTCCGGTTCCGTCGACATGGCATGATCCGCTCCATGCTGACGCCGGTTCCGGGTAAAATGGCGCTCCACAATCACCGCACCAGCTTCAACCGCCCGCGCGGCAACCAGCCCGCCCTCGGTGTGATCCGAAATCCCGGTCACCGGGGCATACCGTGCGAGCATAGCAAGCACATCGCTGTGATAGGCAGACGATCGGGCCGGATAGCTCATCACACACTGGAGCAGGGCCGTCTTTGATCTGTCGCAGAGGGAAATAGCCGCCCGGATCTCTTCCTCGTTCGACGCGCCGGTCGAGAGAATGACGGGCAAACCGCTCTCTGCAGCTTTTTTGATCAGTGCGTGATGGGTGATATCGCCCGACGCAATCTTGATGGCTGGCGGTTGGACAGCAAGAAGGGCATCCAATCGTTCCTCGTCAAACGGCGTACAGAGAAAATCGATGGCTGCCCTGTCAGCCAGCCGCTTGAGAACAGGGAGCCAGGCGAGCTTGAACTCGAGCTTCTTCATCCCCCCGGTCCACCCGGCACCGAGGTTGAGCATTTTTCCCAGGATCTCCGGCTGGACCAGTGTCTCAGCGGCAAAAAGCTGGAACTTGACAGCATCGGCCCCGGCCTCTGCGGCCAGAGAAACCAGCCGTTTCGCTTCCCTCAGACTCCCGTTGTGATTGCTTCCCGCTTCAGCAACCAGATAGAGTCCCTTTTTCTCTATCTCTGTTTCGTATCTCGATTTCGGCATACCGGCCTCCAGATGATGTTCCGCACTTCCCATCATCGGAAGGGACAGGCTGAGGATAGCATTTTTTTTGTTGAACACCCTCAGGCCTATAACGAAATTCGTCATGGATCTGGGGTGCTCGCCGCACCGGGAGGAAGCATGCACAAACATCTTGCGGTCTATCCCGGGAGTTTCGATCCGATCACCTGTGGCCATCTCGATATTGCCCGCAGGGCTGCCGGGATTTTCGATACCGTGATCGTCGCTGTCGCCGAGCATTCCGGAAAAAACATGCTCTTTTCGACGGACGAGCGAGCCGAGCTTGTCAGACAGTCGACTCATGGCATACCGAATATCCGTGTCGAGACTTTTTCGGGACTCTTGACGGATTTTGTCCGCCAGAGCCATGCCCATGTCATTATCCGCGGGCTGAGGGCAGTCAGTGATTTTGAATACGAATTTTCGATGTCGCTCATGAACAGCCATCTCGCTCCCGAGATCGAGACCATGTTTCTGCCGACGAGCGAGGGGTTCTCCTTCATCAGCTCCTCGATGATCAAGGAAGTCTACAGACTTGGCGGCAATGTCAAGGATACCATACCGCCCTGTGTCCTCGAGGCACTGGCCACAAAATTCAACCTCTGAAGGAGTTGCTCATGTCGTTTATGCAGAATCTGCGGGAACGTGTCCTCGCACATCCCGGACGGATCGTCCTTCCCGAGGGCAGCGATCCCCGTGTCGTCCGGGCCGCGAGGACACTTGTCGATGAAAAGCTCGTCACCGAGCTCTTTCTCCTGGGAACTCCGGACGAAATCAGCAAGGCAGCCAGCGAGGCCGGTGTTTCTCTCGACGGGATCCGGACGGAAAATCCGGCTGATTCCCCCCGACTTGACGAATTCACCGAGGCCTATTACGAACTCCGCAAGCACAAGGGCATCACGCTCCAAAAAGCCCGGTTCATGATTGAAGATGTGCTTTCCTACGGGGCCATGCTTGTCGCCCGGGGGGTGGCCGATGGAATGGTCGGAGGCGCCATCCATGCGACGGCAGATGTCCTGCGGGCTTCCATCATGATTGTCCGGCCCGCCGAGGGGATGAAAACGGTCTCCTCCTGTTTTGCCATGATCGTCCCCAACTGCAGCTACGGCGCCAACGGGGCCTTCATCTACTCAGACTGCGGCGCCGTCCCCAACCCGGATGCCTCGCAACTGGCCGACATCGCCATTGCCGCAGCCGCTTCGTGTCGCCAGCTTTTGGGAGTTGAGCCTGTTGTCGCCATGCTCTCGTTCTCCACAAAGGGGAGTGCCCAGGATCCCCTGGTAGACAAGGTCATTGAAGCAACACGCCTGGTCCGGGAGCGTGCCCCGCATCTTCTGGTCGACGGAGAGATGCAGGCCGACGCCGCCATCGTCGAAAAAGTCGGACAGAGCAAGGCTCCCGGTTCTCCTGTTGCCGGCCGGGCCAATACCCTGATCTTCCCCGATCTGAACGCCGGCAACATCGCATACAAACTGACGGAACGCCTGACCGGCGGGGAGGCCTATGGACCGCTTCTCCAGGGACTTTCCAGACCTGTCAACGACCTCTCCCGGGGCTGCAAAGCCAGCGATATTGTCAATGTCGCCATCATCACCCAGGTTCAAGGCATGCAGTAACGGGATTCGAGGCTGTTCATCAAAAAAAAACTGTCAATCATGCGCCTGTACCAGTATATTGTATAGACGCTGTATATCACGCAGGAGAATCACATGGCACTGCCCAAGTATAAAAAATCCCGTGCAAAGAGTCGCACGCGCCGCGCAGCAAATATGAAGATTGAGCTTCCTCAGCTCTCTCTTTGCCCCAAATGCGGTGAGAGAAAAATGCCCCACAGGGTTTGTCCCAAGTGCGGGTACTACAAAAACAGGGAAGTCGTCAAATACGGTAACGACTGACCCGGAAGGCCTGTCCTATCCGATCCCGTAAAACTCTGGATACCACCAGATTCACATTCACGATTGACCTTGCCAGTGGCGAGGTTTCCCAGAATGTGCTCGTCAGGGGGTGTATCAGGGCTTTGCGTGTCTTTCCCGAGCTTGACCTGATTGTCGTTGGCGATGAAACCATTCTTCGAAACGCTTTCCGCCGGCACAAAAAGCTTCTTGGACGAACAACCATCATCCACAGCATTGATGTCATCGCCATGCATGAAGATCCGGCCACCGCGGTCCGGAGCAGGCCAGAGGCATCCATTGTTCTTGCGGCCGGGACCGTCAGCAGCGGCAGGTCATTCGGACTCTTTTCTCCAGGGAATACCGGTGCCACCATCGCTGCGGCCACCCTCGGGATCGGACTCCTCCCGGGGACGCTCCGGGCTGCTCTCGCGACCATTCTCCCGACGGCCCGGGGACAGATGCTCCTCCTGGATGTCGGCGCAGGCGTTGATCTCCCACCGGAGCGATATCTCTGTTTGGGCCGTCTCGGAGAAGCCTTCATGACGAGCCTGTTCGGGATGGCTGAATGCAGGGTCTGCCTGTTGAACATCGGAGAGGAGCCAAACAAGGGGACAAAGGTGCTCAAACAGACCTATGCACTGCTTGAAGAACACCTGGCCTCCTTTGCGGGGAATATCGAGCCAAGCGATATTTTTTCCGGGAAAGCCGATGTCGTCCTCTGTGACGGATTCATCGGAAACATTTTCATCAAACTCTGTGAAGGGATCGGCCGGCAGATGCAACGGGTCATCAAACAGGCCGCTGTTTCAAAGACCCGACCCAAACAAACCCGGGAGGAACTGGCACGGGAACAGTCCGGCAAGGCCACCCGCCAGACCATCCTCCGCCATCTCAAAAAATTTACGGATCCCGAGGCGTATGGCGGCGCGCCCCTGCTCGGTGTCCGGGGGATTGTTTTGGTCGGACACGGTAAAACCGGGCCACGCGCCATCTACAATGCCATAGCGGCATCCCTGGCCCTCCAACGCGCGGGCATGATCGAAAAAATCGAGTCAGGACTGGCATCCGCCACAGCCGGAAATGGCTGCCGGTGAGACCCTGTCCGTTTTTATCTTCACTTTTCAGCCCTGTCGGGCTAACATTCACGATAGAGCAGCGTTTGTACCGGTCAGGAAGCGGGGTCACACAGCATGACACTCAAAAAAACAATGATTCGCGGAACGGGATATGCTCTCCCTTCGCAGATCGTTACCAATGAAGACCTCTCCAAAAGGGTTGATACGTCGGACGAATGGATCCGGACCCGGACCGGAATCGAAGAGCGCAGGATCGCCCCCCCCGGAATGAACAACTCGGATCTGGCGATCGAAGCGTCGCGCAAGGCGCTGGATGATGCCGGTATCACTGCCGAAGAAATCGATCTGATCATCGTTTCCACAATTACGCCCGATATGGTGTTCCCCGCGACGGCCTGTCTGGTCCAGCACGCGATCGGTGCAAAACATGCCGCAACCTTTGATCTCGAGGCGGCCTGCTCAGGGTTTATCTACGGCCTCTCCGTGGCCCGCCAATACATCGCAACCGGTGAATGCACGAATGTCCTGGTTGTGGCCTCTGAAGTTCTCTCCCGCATCACGGACTGGACTGACCGCTTGACCTGCGTCCTGTTCGGTGATGGAGCCGGGGCGGCCATTCTTTCCGCTTCCGATGAGGGTGACAGCGACTTCCTGTCGTTCTTCCTGGGAGGAGACGGGAAATACGGTGACATCCTCAACCTGCCCGCAGGTGGCTCCCGCAAACCGGCCAGTCACGAAACCGTGGATGCCCGGGAACATACCATGAAGATGAACGGCCCCGAGGTCTTCAAGGCCGCAGTCATGAAAATGAATCACAGCATGCGGGCCGTTCTCAAAAAAGCCGGATACGAATCCCAAGCGATTGATCTCGTCATCCCGCACCAGGCCAATCTCCGGATCATCGAGTCCCTCCGTAAATACCTTGACCTCTCCGAGGATAAGGTCTATGTTAATTTGCAAAAATATGGGAACACATCCGCCGCTTCGATTGCCATTGCCTTGGGAGAAGTGATTGAAACCGGACGCCTGAAACGCGGGCAACTTGTCGGATTGTGTGCTTTTGGCGGTGGCTTGACTTGGGCTGCCTGCATCCTGCGCTACTGATTCTTTCCTCTAAAGGAGATTCCAGATGGTTGCATTTCTTTTCCCGGGCCAGGGTGCCCAAATTGTCGGGATGTGCAAAGACATCCATGATGCCTACCCCGAGGCCAGAGATGTCTTCGAGACCGCCTCGCGTGTTTTGGGGTACTCAATGGAAGATCTGTGCTTTTCCGGACCAGAAGAGAAACTCAAGGATACACGGTACACACAACCCGCACTCCTGACGGCAAGTGTTGCTGTCCTGCGTGTTCTCGAAGCCAACGAAATCATGCCCGACGCCTGTGCCGGACACTCCTTGGGTGAGTATTCAGCCCTGGTGGCCGCCGGGATGATCCCGTACAAAGATGCTCTCCGGCTTGTCGCACGGCGTGGAGAACTGATGGCTGAGTCCGACCCCGAGGGCCGCGGTGGTATGGCCGCTGTAATGGGTCTGAGTCCTGAGCAGATTGCCGAAGTCATCAAGGCGGCCGCCAAAGGCCGATCCCTTGAGGCTGCCAATTTCAATTGCCCCGGACAGATCGTCATCTCCGGGGACAAGGATGCCGTCGCTGATGCCGAGTCTTTTGCCAATGACGCCGGTGCAACCAATTTTGTCACCCTCCAGGTCAGTGGTCCCTTCCATTCCAGCCTGATGCAGCCGGCCGCCGAGAGTTTCGCCGTTGATCTGGCTGCCGCCAGCTTTGTTGAAGGCCATGCCCGTGTCGTTTCGAACGTTACGGCTGCTTGGCATGAACCAAAACAGACAGTTGACCTTTTGAAAAAGCAGATATATTCTTCCGTTCGGTGGGAGGACAGCATCCGCTTCCTGGTCGCCAACGGAGTCGATGCCTTTATCGAGGTCGGACCCGGAAAGGTATTACGCGGTTTGATGCGGCGCATCGACAAATCCCTGGCATGCCAGGGGAGCGGGGACCTCGAGAGCCTCGAAAAAATTCTTTCTCAAGGCAGGTAAGACGCAATGCTTCTCAAGGACGAAGTAGCCATCATCACGGGCGCTGCCCGGGGGATCGGCCGATCCATTGCCGAAAAATTCGCCTCCCAGGGTTCGCATCTGGCAATCATCGATGTCAATCTCGAAGCTGCCGAGCAGACCGCTCAAGAGCTGGCAAAGCAATACGGTGTCAAGACAATGGCGGCACGGACGGATGTATCCAACGCCGAAGACGTGGATGCCATGGTCAAGAAAGTTCTTGACACCTTTGGCCGGATCGATATACTCGTAAACAATGCAGGCGTTACCCGTGACAATCTCATGCTTCGCATGAAGGATGAAGAGTGGGACCTTGTCATCAACATCAATCTCAAGGGTGTCTTCGTCTGTACCCGGAGCGTCGCCCGCCATATGGCCAAGGCCCGCAAGGGGAACATTATCAACATCGCCTCCGTCGTGGGGCAGATGGGAAATGCCGGTCAGGCCAACTATACGGCATCCAAAGGTGGTGTGATTGCACTGACAAAGACCACGGCCAGGGAGTTTGCTGGCCGGAATGTCCGAGTCAATGCTGTTGCTCCCGGTTTCATCAATACCGCAATGACGGAGGTTCTCTCCGAGCAAGTTAAAACGGAAATGCTTCGGCAGGTTCCTCTTGACAGAATGGGTGAACCGGAAGATATTGCTAATGGCTGTCTCTTCCTGGCATCAGGGATGTCCGCCTACATTACCGGCCATGTGCTGGCAATTAATGGCGGCATGCTCATGCAATAAAGATGGAAGCTTAGAATACTACGTGAACAGCATTCAATTACTTGTGGAGGTGTTAAGATGTCAGAAGCTGAAGTTTTCGAGAAGGTAAAGGAAATCATCATCGATCACCTTGGTGTTGATGAAGCAGACGTCAAGATGGAAGCATCCCTTGTTGATGACCTTAAGGCTGACTCACTCGATACAGTCGAGATGATCATGTCCCTTGAAGAAGAGTTCTCGATCGACATCGAGGATTCAGAGGCCGAGTCTCTCAAGACTGTTGGCGACGCTGTCCGCTTCATTGCAGAACGTAGCGGGAAATGAACGTTTTGCCTGCAAATGGCGAATCGTCATTCATGGCGCATTGTCCACTTCGTGCGCTTGAAAAAGGCTATTGCAGGCAATAGCCTTTTTTACTTTCACACTATCAAAGAGGTTTCCAATGCCTGGAAAAAAAGTCGTCATTACCGGTATGGGTGCTGTCACTCCGCTCGGTCTTGACGTTGAATCGACCTGGAAGGCGCTCTGTGCCGGTACCTCGGGTATCGCACCCATAACGAAATTCGACGCCTCTGCCTTTCCCGTGCGGTTTGCCGCCGAGGTGAAAAACTTTGATCCGTCCCTGTACATGGATCGTAAGCTTGTCCGGCGGTTTGACGGATACATGCACTTTGCCTACGCCGCGACGGCTGAGGCGATGAAGATGGCCGGGCTCTCGCGTGAGACCATCACGGAGCTGGGCCCCGACCGGTGCGGAATGATCATCGGTTCCGGAATCGGTGGCATGCAATCCTTTTTCGAAGAATGTGAAGCGTACATAAAGGGCGGGCATAAAAAGGTCAGTCCTTTTTTCATCCCGGCGATGATACCCAATATGGCCAGTGGCATGCTCGCCATCGAGTACAATCTCCAGGCTGTCAATTTCTCCGTCAGTACTGCCTGCGCAACGGCAACGCATTCCTTTTTCACAGCCCTGCGGCTTCTCCGGGCCGGCGATGCCGACTTGATCGTCTGTGGTGGAGCCGAGGGTGGCGTCAATATCATGAGTCTGGCCGGCTTTGCCGCCGAAAAAGCCATTTCGACCCGGAACGATGATCCCCAAAAAGCCTCCAGGCCTTTTGACAAGGATCGTGACGGTTTTGTCCTTGGCGAAGGTGCCGGAATCATGATTCTCGAAACCGAAGAGTTCGCCAAAAAACGGGGCGCCAGGATTCTGGCTGAATTGGCCGGTGCCGGCACGAGTTGTGATGCCCACCACATGACAGCGCCCCGACCGGATGGACAGGGTGCCGCCATGGCCATCAAAAATGCATTGCGCGATGCCGAAGTTGCTCCGGAATCCGTCGATTATGTCAATGCTCATGGCACCTCGACGCCCTTGGGTGACCGTGGTGAAGTCTTGGCCGTCAAGAGTGTCTTTGGGGAACACGCCTCCAGACTCAAGATGAACTCGACGAAGTCCATGAGCGGCCATCTCTTGGGTGCGGCTGGCGGGCTCGAAGCGATTGTCTGTGTCAAGTCGATCCTGGATGGCTATCTCCACCCGACAATCAATCTTGACAATCCCGATGAAGGCCTGGATCTCGATTTTGTGCCGCACAAGGGAATCAAGCAGACAGTCAAGACCGCGGTTTCCAATTCCTTCGGGTTTGGTGGTCACAATGCCAGCGTTGTGATCCGGGCTTGGCAGGGTTGATGGAAGCGGAGCTTGAACAGGCCTCGCTCAGGCTCGGGGTTCAATTCCGTAACCCCGAGCTTTTGCGACAGGCCTTGACCCATCGTTCCTGGTCGAACGAAAGCGGAATCACGGGGAATAACGAAACCCTCGAATTCCTCGGGGATGCAGTCCTGGATTTCATCATCGCGGAACATGTCTTTACCTCCAACCCTGATGCGGATGAGGGGCTCCTCTCCCGTTTGAAAAGCATTGTTGTGAGCGAGCGGACACTTGCGTCCGTTGCCGAACGCCTCGGCATCGGAGAGCTCCTCTTTTTCGGACGTGGGGAGCTGGTCTCCGGTGGCTCCAGACGTTCTTCCAATCTGGCCAACGCCTTCGAAGCGATCCTGGGTGCCATCTATCTCGACTCCGGAATGACGGAGGCCCGGCAATTTGCCCTCAGGCACCTTGAGTCCGTTCTCTCCCGGGGAATCAAGGCTGAAAAACCGTTTTCACCGCGAACCGAATTGCAGGAATACGTCCAGAAACGCTGGCATCGTTTCCCTGAATACTTTCTTGTTGCACAATCCCCACCTGACAAAGACAATCTCTCCGTCTTCACCGTCGAGGTCCATGTCAACGAGAAGCTCTGGGGCAGGGGAGATGGGCATTCAAAAAAGGAAGCCTGTCGAAAAGCTGCGGAAAATGCCCTTGAGCGTCACGTCAAACCGGTGTCAGATTCTCCATGAAACTCATGGTTGTTCTCGCACTCTTTTTAACGCTCCAGCCGGTTTCAGCAACCGGATCGGCGGAAGAGCGGTTTTTTTCGGCGCTCCTGATGTCGGCCCGACGGGGTGATCTTGCTTCATTCACAGCGCTGGTCCATCCGGAGGTCTTTGCCGGTCAAACAAACTCCATGCACAGATTACACGAGGGCCTGAAGGAATGGGCTCGGGGGATCATCCACGCTGAAATCATGAGTATCAGTGTTCTCGCCGACGGGACAGTTCGACTGACCACGCGCATGACACGAAAAACACCACAGGGCCTGAAAACCGAAACCCTGATCCTGGACACGGTGCCGGGATGTGACGGATTGCCACGACTTCTCCGTTCCACCCCGCCCATCCTCCGGTAAAAAAAAGCGAACCGCCGGCTTGAAACCGGCGGTTATCCATCTCGTTGAATGGTTTTCATGGAGTCTTCCGTCAGAGGGCTGCCGTCTCCCTGTTGGCCATTTCTTTGGCCCTGTTGAAGGTCTCTTCGGCTTTCCGGTACTCGCCATTGCGCAACAATTCCATTCCCTTGCGGAACAAGATATCCGATTCTTTCATATCGCACCTCGCAGACAAATGTGGTACCCTTACTATCGGAATCCGCAAAAATATCTTGAGACATGCATCTGGAGAACACGATGTCCCGTTTGAACCTGTTGTTGGTTGTATTCCTGGTCATCGCGCTCTCGTGTACCAAAAAAATCGCCGATGAGGATCTTGAAGCGTCCAGAATCCGCTCGAATGTCCTCTCCCGAGCGTCCTCCGCAACGATTCCGGACTGGGTCCTGCCGGGGGCTCCCTGTACGATCAGCAATGCGCTCGTCCTCACCAAGGTGTTTGTGAGTGGGCAGGAGAGTCTGGCCGCTGCGGAAAATCTGGCCAGGCGGGAAACCGGAATCCAGACGAGTGACCAGATTGCCCGCTGGATCTCGACAACCAGCGGTGTGACCAATCTCGGACTCGATGCGACCTGGTGCAGCAACCATGCCAGAGTCATTTCCCGGTACTGGGAAGCCTGGCGCCCCGAAGGTCGGCAGGATCGTCTTTACACCCTCTACTTGCAGATGGTCTTTGACCGGAAGCTCCTCAATCAGGCTTTGAGCAACGAGATCGGACGGACTTATGGAACGAATGCACACCCAGCCGGCTTGACCAGGCTCTTTACCATGGCAATTCCGTATCTTCGGAACTCTCATCCGGGTGCGATAATTGCGCGGCATCTCCTCGCCGCACGAGCCGGACGTGGACAGGTTTGATCGAACCTGCATCCTTCCGGATTGTGACCGCCTGCCCCGAAAAGAACTTTCCGGTCCAGAACAGCCGGATCCTCGTTGTCTCGGGCCAGGTAACCAGGGCGTTCCGCTGGTCAAATACAAGACCTCCTTCGAGCACCATGCCCTGGATGGACAGGGCCTCCTCCAGACTCTCCGCTTCGAGATCGCGGCCACCGATGCGGGTGATGAGGTCCGCT
>Ga0116158_10002965_pt1 | contig 14845 bp, 9 predicted proteins | sample AD_UKC052_MetaG_FD_89883 | JGI IMG/M metagenome (GOLD analysis project Ga0116158, IMG submission 89883) | Active sludge microbial communities of municipal wastewater-treating anaerobic digesters from USA - AD_UKC052_MetaG | ecosystem: Engineered > Bioreactor > Anaerobic > Digestate | place: USA... | reverse complement strand
GACGCATTTCCGGCAAAGCACTTACCTGGCCGTTTCGTTTGATAGCCTGCAAATTGTTGATTCTGTTCTGTTTGCAACATTTTACCTGGGGCCTTCCATGCGCTGGGTTCAACTGCGCCCCGATGGGGAGGAAAACCGGCGCTGGCTCGAAGCGGCCGGTTACCGGGAAAAACTCTTTACCAACGTGCCGTTGCAATACGATGCGCTGTTGGAACTCGAACGCGCCTTGCTGGAGCAGGCCGAAAACAACGGATATCCGTTTGCTCGGGTATGGCTCGATAGTGTGGAGGTACAGGGAAACGGCCGTGTTTCGGCGGTGTTGCGGCTGGACAGAAATCGTTTTTTTTCTGTTAAAACCCTGAAAATCAATGGAGATGTGAAGTTGCCGGGCGCTTTTTTGCCCAATTATCTCGGCATCAAACCCGGCGAGCCGTATAGCCGCGCCAAGGTGCTGCGCCTGCGCGACCAGTTGCGCAGCCTGTTGTTTCTGGAATCTACAGGCAACCCGACGGTTACCTTTGCCGGCGAGGAAGCGACGATTAACCTGTTTCTGCAAAAAAAACGTGCAAGCCGCTTCGATTTTATTGTCGGATTACTGCCACGGCCCGATTCCGACGACGGCCGCCTGCTCGTCACAGGCTCGCTGAACGCCGCTTTTCAAAATGCCCTGAACCTGGGCGAACGGTTTTCCATCGAACTGGAACGCCTGCGCCCCGAAACACAGCGCCTCGACGTGCAGGCAGGCGTGCCTTACCTGTTCGGAACGCCCTTTGGTGTGGACGGGCGGCTGAATATTTTTCGCAGAGACAGTACCTGGGTGGATGCGCAGGGCGAACTGGGCGTGCAATACCTCTTCACCGGCGGCGATTTTATCAAGATTTTCTGGGAAAACAAGAGTTCTTCCCTGCAAAAGGTGGATACTGCCTCGATTCTCAATACCCGAACCCTGCCCCCTAACCTCGACCTGCGCCAGAACGGATTCGGGATAGAAGCCGGCCTCAACCGCCTCGATTACCGCTTCAATCCCCGGCGCGGCTGGGCTGTTTCCATAAAGGCTGCCGCAGGATTCAACACCGTTTTGCGCAACAGCCAGATCGAGGCGCTGCGCGATCCCGAATATCCGGATTTCCGTTTTGCAAGCCTGTACGATACCATTACAAGCAAAAGCACCCGTTTTCGCTTCGAATCGAAGGTGGAATACTACATTCCTTTTTTTGCGCGCAGCACGTTGAAACTGGGCATTCGCGGGGGTGGTATTTTTTCGGAAAAACCGGTGTATGCCAATGAGCAATATCGCATCGGAGGTAATAAAATACAACGCGGTTTCGACGAGGAAAGCCTGTTCGCGACCAGGTATGCCGTGGGTACCGCCGAATTCCGCCTCCTGCTCGATCTCAATTCCTATCTCGCCGTATTTACCGATTATGGCTACCTCGAAAATGAAACGAACCGATTGCGCCTGTATCTGCGGCCTTTGGGCGTGGGCGCAGGCCTTACTTTTGAAACCCAGGCCGGTATTTTCGGCATCAGCATAGCCGTGGGTCGCCGCGACAACGGGCAGCCGGTGGATTTCAGGGCGGCGAAGTTTCATTTGGGGTATGTGAGCTTGTTCTAGAGAGGTGAGAGGGTGAGAGAGTGAGAAGGTGAGAGTCCGTAGCGTACACCCCTTCGCTCCATTTATCCCGATTCTGGAGCGAAGGGGTGTACGCTACGGACTCTCACCCTCTCACCCTCTCACCCTCTCACTTTCTAGCAATGTACACCCCCATAAGTATCACCGCCGTACCCACCAGATCCATCGGCCCCAGGGTTTCGCCGTCGAAGGCGCCGACGATCATGGCAAAAATGGGCAGGAGGTAGGTAACGGAAGTGGCAAAAATGGCTGTGGTGCGTTGGATGAGCAGAAAGTACAGGATATTGCCGCCGACGGTTCCCAGGGCGGCCAGGTAGAATATGTAGCCGAGGCCTTGCCAGCCGTGCTCCTGTGTTTGTACGGCCTGCCAGGCGCCGGAGAGCCAGAGTCCCGCGAAGAACAGAAGTCCCGTGAGTACAAATGCGGCCGATGCGATACCGGCCGGGTGCATGTCGCGGAGGTGTTTGTTAACGATGTTGGCATTGATAGCATAGCACACCGTGGCGAGCGCGCAGAGACTGGCGAAAAATGCATTTCCGGTAGTGGCGCTTTTGCTGTTGAAAAGGATCAGGATAAATGCGCCGCCGAGCCCGAGTGTAACGCCCAGCACTTTATACCGGGTAAATCCCATCTGGAAAAAACTGACGCCAATAAGCAGGGTAAACAGGGGCGTGAGCGAATTCAGCACCCCGGCCAGGCTGCTGGTGACGTGCTGCTGTGCAATGGCGAACAAAAAATTGGGAATAGCCGACCCGAAAAACGCCACACTCAGCAAGGGTTTCCAGCGCTTCCAGTCTATTTTGGACCAGAAGGCGGCCGCAATGGGCAGGTACAACGCGGTTGATAAAGCCATGCGCCACATAGCCATCTGCATGGGCTGGAAAATCTGTACCGAATGTTTGATAAAAAAGAAAGAGCCGCCCCAAACGGTGGCGAGCAAAAACATCAGAAACCAGTCGGAAGTGGCAGGAGGGCGGGTCGTGGTGTCGTACATATTCGCTGAACAAGCCGGATACGTGGAAAGTTCCGCGCGGCGGATGTAGAAGTGTTATCTGAATTTCCGCATTTTGTAACAGATTTAAAAATCTTTACCTAACATTGCCTGGCCTTATTTCAAGTAGTTCAGAATCAAATTTTGAATTACAATATACTTCCGATACCAATGAAAACATCTAAGTAACCCGTTTTTTCATTTTCCCTACCTCCATGAATTTTACTTTTACCACTTTAGATCTTGTCATCATTGTCGGATACATTGCCGCCATCGTGGCTTATGGTTTTTACCACCGCAAGGCCGGTAGTTCGGAAGAATACTTCCTGGCCGGCCGCAACATGCCCTGGTATGTGATCGGTATATCCATGTTTTCCGCCAATATTTCTTCCAATTCGCTGATTGCCATTACCGGCGGGGCGTACAAAGGCGGCATCGTATTTTTCAACTACGAATGGATGGCGTCGATTGTGCTCACGTTTTTCTGCATGTTCATCCTGCCGTTTTACCTGAAATCGCAGGTGTACACCATGCCGGAATATTTTGAAAAACGGTACGACGTGCGATCGCGTTATTATTTCTCCTTCATCACGCTGGTCGGCAATATTTTTATCGACACGGCGGGTACGTTGTTCGCGGGGGTGGTCATTGCCAAACTGGTGTATCCGGAGGCGAATACCTTCCTGATTGTTTCATTGCTGGCCATTTTTGCGGCGGGTTATACCATTTTCGGCGGCCTGTCTTCTGTCATGCGCACCGAGATGGTGAATACCATTATCCTGCTGATATCTGCGGTTATTCTGTCGGTGATCGTGTACGATAAAGCCGGCGGCTACACGGCTATTATGGAATATGCGCGTGCCAAGGATGAATCATTTGTGCACCTGGTACAGCCGCTGGGGCACCCCGACATGCCCTGGCCTGGCTTGTTGCTCGGCGTACCCTTGCTGGGTTTTTATTTCTGGTGCAACAACCAGTTTATCGTGCAACGCGCCCTCAGCGCCCGCGATGCCAACCAGGCGCGAAAAGGCGCGTTGTTTGCCGCCTTGCTGAAAATTCCGATCCTGTTCCTGCTGGTCATTCCGGGGCTGGCGGCGCTGAAACTGTACCCGAATTTGCAGGATATGTATTCGGGTCAATTGAAAAATTTCTCTGACGGTGCATACCCCACGCTGGTATTCCAGTTGTTGCCGGCGGGTCTGGTCGGTCTGGTGGTGGCGGGTTTTCTGGCTGCTATGGCCTCGGCAGTGAGCGCAACACTCAATTCTGCCAGCACGCTCGTTACGATGGATTTTGTGCAAAAATTCAACCCGAATATGGACTCGAAAGGTCTGGTGCGTTCGGGGCAAATCGCAACGGTCGTATTCATGGTGATTACCGTAGCATGGGCGCCGCAAATCGCTAATTTCGAGTCGCTGATGAACTACATGCAGGGTGTCCTGGCACTGATCAGTCCGCCCGTCGTAGCCATTTTCCTGATCGGGCTTTTCTGGAAAAGGGCCAACGCCGACGGTGCTTTCGCCGCGCTGATGACGGGTTTGGTCATCGCCCTGATTACTGTAACCAGCGAAGTAACCAGCCTCATTCCTGCCTGGAACCAGGTACACTTCCTGATCAAGGCGCCTATTATTTTTGCCATTTGCTCGACAGTGCAGATAGCGACGAGCCTGGCCACCCCTCCACCGCCTTCTGAAAAACTCGTAGGCTTCGTCTGGAACCAGGCGGTGTACGACGAGGATTCCGCAGCCCTGAAAGGACTGGCGTGGTATCAGAACTACCGCGTAATGGCGGTTATTCTGCTGGTGATCACGTTTGCGGTGGTGTTTTACTACAGGTGAGACACGGATTGCGCGGATCTTTTGCGGATTACGCGGATTCGGTCTGTGGTAATCTGGCTTTTGAATTAATTCATGGCCAGATTACCACAGACCGAATCCGCGTGATCCGCTAATAATCCGTGTAATCCGCGTTTCTTTGCGCCGTGAACCGCGAATTTATCGTCAACATCCTTTTCCTGCTCTTTATCAATCTCCTGATAAAGCCGTTTTTCATTTTCGGGGTCGACCTGGCCGTGCAGAACCGGACCGGACCGGACTACGGGTTGTATTTCGCGTTGATGAACCTGACGTATATCTTTCAGATACTCAACGACTTCGGGATTCAGAGTTTCAACAACAGGCACATCAGCCAGCATCCGCAACTGCTGCCGAAGTATTTTCCCAACCTGCTGGCCATCAAGATTTTACTGAGCGTCGTTTACCTGGTTATCTCGCTCGGACTGGCCTGGACGATGCGCTACGAACCCCATGCCTTGTGGCTGTTGTTGATCCTGCTGGTCAACCAGGTGCTGATCCAGATGATTTTTTTCCTGCGGTCCAATATTTCCGGGCTCGGGCATTACCGCATCGACAGCATATTGTCATCGATGGACAAACTGCTGATGCTGTTTACCTGCGGCCTGCTGCTATGGACGCATCCGCCGGGGCGGACGCTGCGCATAGAAGCCTTCGCGCTGGCACAAACGGTGCCGCTGGCACTGACCGCGCTCATCGCGTTCGGTATTCTGCGCAGTAAAGTAAAATTTCGCGTTCGCCCTTCGTGGGCCGACAACTGGCGTTCGGGTTTCCCGATGCTGGTGGCCTTGTTTCGCGGGAGTCTGCCTTATGCGCTGGTCGTTTTCCTCATGTTTGCCTATACCCGGCTCGACGGCGTGCTGCTGGAGCGTTTCAGCGGGAAAGCACATGCGGAAGTGTTTGCCGGCGCTTACAGGGTGCTGGATGCCTGTAATATGCTCGGATACTTGTTTGCGTCGCTGCTGCTGCCGATGTTTGCGCGGTTGCAAAAACAAATGGACCAGGTAAAGCCCTTGCTGAAGTTGAGTTTCCGGCTGATTTGGGCAGGAAGTGTGGCGCTGGCGGCTGCTATCTGTTTTGCCCGGCATGATCTGGTGCAACTCATGATGCCCCAACATGCCTCGCCTTACCGCTGGGATACGCTGGGCGTTCTGATCTGGGTTTTCGTGCCGGTGAGTACCACGTATATTTTTAGTACGCTGCTGACGGCACACGGGAAAGTAGCGGCCATGAATCGCTTTTTTATCGTCGGCATCTGCCTGAACGTCGGGTTGAATACTTTTCTAATCCCGCGCTGGCAGGCCTTCGGAGCAGCCATCGCAGCGGTTGTTACGCAGAGCTTTATCGCGGCGAGTATGATCTGGCTGGTTCTACGCACGTTCAAATGGCGACCGTCGGCACGTTCAATCCTGGAAGTAATTGGTTTTCTGGGGTTTATATTACTCATAAATTTCCTGATCGAAGAAAAAACCACCTTCCGCTGGTATGTAAAAATGGCATTATGTGCCGCTGCCTGCATCCCCGGACTGCTGATTTTCAGGTGGGTGAAATGGGGGGACGTGCGGGGATTGATGAGGTAGTTATTGGTTATAGGTTATTGGTTAATGGTTATTGGTTATTAGTGTGGAAACCCTTGGCTTGAGTCATAACATTGCCCAAGGGTTTCCACACTAATAACCAATAACCATTAACCATTAACCTATAACCAATAACTAATAACTAATAACCGACAACTATCTTTACATCATGCGACGCACCCTTCCACTTGCTCTGTTATTACTGGCGCTCAGCCTGACGTCTTTTCATTCCATCGCGCCTGCTTCGCCGGAATGGGGTTTTTTCGGCCATAAACGCATCAATCGCCTGGCCGTACTCACGCTGCCCCCGCAGATGATGGCTTTTTTTAAACCCAACATCGATTTCCTCACCGATCACGCGGTGGATCCCGATATGCGTCGCTACGCTTCCAAACAGGAAGGCCCCCGGCATTTTATCGACCTGGATAACTACGGTCCGCCTTTCGACAGCCTGCCCCGGCTCCGGGCCGACGCCTTGCAGCATTTTACAGAAATCTGGGTAGTCAAAAACACTGGCGATACGGTACAACTGTTTGGCAGTCAGCGGCCTGTGCCGGCAAATCTGCGTAGCAGTTACCGGAGGTATTTCAATGCGCAGGTGCTGCCGCGCTACTACAACGATCTGGAAACGCTCGACCGCGACTCGCTGGCGGCATTTTTGAATAAAAACGGCATGGAAAGCGATTTTCAATCGGCATTCCTGTTTGACCGTATGTCGATGCACGGCGTATTGCCCTGGAATTTGCAGCGCATGCAGCGCGACCTCACCGAAGCATTTCGCCGCAAGGATGCCAACCGTATCCTGCGCCTGAGCACCGATATGGGGCATTACATTGGCGATGCGCATGTGCCGCTGCACACCACGAGTAATTACAACGGGCAAAAAACAGGTCAGCATGGTATTCACGGCTTTTGGGAAAGCCGTATTCCCGAACTTTTTGCCGATGAAAACTACGATTACTTCGTGGGCAAACCGGAATACATTTCCAATTCTACGGAATGGTTTTGGGGTATGGTGTTTGAAAGCAACAGCATGGTAGACAGCGTATTAACGCTCGAACGTGCCCTGCGTCTGACCTTTCCCGCCGACCGGCAAATGTGCCCCGACATGCGGCTGGGCCGTGCCGTGCTGGCGCCTTGCCGCGATTTTTCGGCTGCTTACTCGAATCTGCTGAACAATATGGTGGAGCGCCGTATGCGCGCGGCCATTCACGCCGTCAGTTCCGCCTGGTATACCGCTTGGGTGGATGCCGGCCAGCCCGATCTGGTGAACATGAACATTCCTTTGCCTACGGAAGAGGAACGCAAGGAAGAAGCCGAGCTACAGAAGGTATTTAATGAGGGGAGGATATTGGGGCGGCCGGAGGAGCATTGAGTTTGGTTATTGGTTATTTGTTATTTGTTATTAGTATGGTAGCCCTTGGCCAATGCTATAACTTAAGCAAAGGGCTACCACACTAATAACCAATAACCAATAACCAATAACCAATAACTAATAACAATACTCCGGAAAATCCGCCAGGTATTCAAAACTTTGTTTTTCAAAATCCAGTCCGGCGCAATAAGTGGCGAGGCCGTTGGTGATGGCCAGAAAAGGCGCCTGGAGTTTCATGTTGTAACGGGCTGCCTGCTCGAAAGTGGACTGATTGAGCGCAACTTTGGGCGATTTGCATTCGAGCAGCAGCCATGGGCGCAGGTGCGTATCGTAGATGACGATATCGCAGCGCTTTTTGAGCCCGTTCCATTCGATGCCGGTTTCAACCCCGATGCGATTGGCCGGGTATAATTTCGTTTCCAGCAGGTAAAGCATGATCATTTGCCGGAGCAATTCTTCCGGCGTCAGAAAAATATTTTTCCTGCGGATGGGATCGAACACGAAGTTTTTACCGTCCGTCTGGGTGAGGCGGAGGCGGGTTTGAAATGGCAAAAGATCGAGTTCGAGCAGCACGGTGTAAAGAAACGCGGATTTCGCGGATTGTTAGCGGATTTACGCGGATTTTACCCTCGTAGAGTCAATTGCTGCGCGGATAACGCTGATGACGCGGATTTTTTGCAATTACAAATTATACGCACATTTGCAGAATTACCCTGACTTTTCGGTTGGGCAACACATGCAATTTCAATAAACAAGTAAACAATCTGCGTAAATCCGCGTCATCCGCGTTATCCGCGCAGCAATTGACTCTACGGTGCACTATACGAGGGCAAATCCGCGAAAATCAGCTAATAATCCGCGAAATCCGCGTTGCAAATGAACGACTCAACTTCTCCTTTCTGGCACATCATCGTCAATCCGGCGGCTGGCAGCGGCACGGTACAAAAGCGCTGGCCGCAGATCGAGCAACTGCTGCAGGAAATGGGGTTTTCCTATTCCGTGCATTTCACCGAACGCCGTGGCCATGCCACCCGGCTGGCGGAAGATGCCATTCTGAAAGGCGGGCGGTATATCCTGGGCATCGGTGGCGACGGTACCAATCACGAAATTGCCAACGGCATTCTGGGACAATCGTTTGCGCCGTCTTCGGAGGTGTATTACGCGCTGCTTCCGGTGGGCACCGGCAACGACTGGGCACGACATTATGGCCTTTCTCCGGTGCCGCAACAACGCCTGGAGCAGTTGCAGTCGCTTCAAACCGTATTTCAGGATGCCGGGCTGGTGGAGTATTTCGCGGAAGGAGAAACACGCAAAAGATACTTCGTTAATGTCGCAGGAATGGCTTACGACGGTTTTATCGGAAAAAAACTGATGGAACGCCCTGCCATGAACCGCCTGCATTATCTGCTCATGGTAGCGCAGTACCTGATGGAATACCGCCTGACCGGCGCCAGGATTTTGTTTGACGGACAAACGGCAGAAGATAAATTCTACACCATCAACATCGGACTGTGCCGCTACTCCGGCGGCGGCATGCAACTGGTGCCGCACGCGATCCCCGACGACGGACTGTTTGCGCTGACCTATGCGGGCCCCTTATCAAAAGCGGAAGTATTGCTGCAAACGCCGAAGTTTTACGACGGCAGTCTGTTGAAACACCCTAAAGTTGGAAATGCCCAGGTACGGAGTATTCGGGTGGAACAAACGGGCGACAGCCCGACACTGCTGGAAGCGGATGGAGAATTTCTGGGAGAAACGCCTGCGGTGTTTACACTGCTGCAAAAGGCGTTGCGGGTGGTACTATGAGCGTGTCTGGTTTTTGGTGTTTCGTGTTTCGGGTTGATCATCAATCATTCCGAAACACTAAACACTAAAAACCAAACACTCAATAAACCAAACACTCAATTAGTTCATCGAAAACGCCTGAACAAACGGGTTGGAGGCATTATAAAACGTCAGTTCGCTGACGCGGTATTTCATAAAATGGGTGAGCGGCATTTGTTCGATCAGTTCGATCAGTTCGGATTCTGATTGAACGGAAAAAACAACCCAGAGTTTGGAGTTTTCCAGTGAAAGGGCATAGTTGAGGATTTTTCCTTCACTGAGCAGCCGGTTGACTGCAGCTCTTTGCTGAGGGATCCGGCTTACAAAGTCTTCCGGAAGATCTTGCGGCATGGTGAAATCCACCATAAACTGGACTTGATGGTTATCCATAAATTGTATTCAGGGGCGAATAGTGATAGAATAGCAAAATGAAAAGCACGTCGATATTATAACGATGCTTAACGCGCTTTATGACGCTAAGTTTTGCCGTTGTTACCTCAAGATGTCAAAAACCGTGCACATTTTTTCTGAAACGGTAAAAATGCCAACTCGTCAGGACGTTTTAACATGCAGTCCGAGGCCCGGTTGCGCATTCAACCGGATCCTGCCGTCTCCGATGTCCGGCATCCCGAAAGGGTTGTTGCGGATGAGCCAGCAGCCATCCAGATCAACAAAATCGCATAAAGGCGCAATCTGGGCTGCAGCGGAAATGCCGCACGAGGTTTCGGTCATACACCCGATCATGACCTTCAGATTGTTGTGCCGGGCTGCACGAATCGCGCGTACGGCTTCTGCCAGTCCTGTACATTTCATCAGTTTTATATTCACACCGTGAAAACAGGCGGCCACGCGGTGCAGGTCGGACAGGCGCTGAAAACTTTCGTCGGCGATGACCGGAAGGGGCGAGCGCCCGGTGAGCCAGGCCGACGACTCCAGGTCGTTTTTGTGGAAAGGCTGTTCGATGAGCAAAACGCCCTGTTCTTGCAGCCAATATGTCAGGTCGAGCGCGGCCTCGCGGTCGGTCCAGCCCTGGTTGGCGTCGGCATAAATGGGTTTGTCGCTCACTTCGCGTATGGTTCGGATGATGGCACGGTCGTCGTCGGAACCGAGTTTTATTTTCAGAATTTGAAAACCATCGCTTTCCGGCAATTTTTGGCGCAATACTTCCGGCGTATCCATTCCCAGCGTGAAACTGCTGGGCGGCATATTTTCGGGCGCAACATTCAACAGCGACCACACCGGCCGGCCCTGCATTTTTCCCCACAAATCGTGCAGGGCAATATCGACGGCGGCTTTGGCGGCATTGTTGCCAGGCGCCAGGCCGTCGATTTCCTGTATGATCGTCGCAATGGTTGTTGCGGACAGCGGCTGATGGTACGATTGAAGTTGACGGGCAGCCAGTTCGAAAAAAGCGGCGGCGCTCTGGTGTGTTTCGCCGTAATAAGGCGGCATGGCCGATTCCCCATATCCCGTCAGGCCGTTCAGGCTGATACGAACCAGCATATCGTTGGTGTGTGTACGCATGCCGGTAGCGAGTCGGAAAGGGTGTTTTAATTCCAGTAAAAGCGGTTCGAAAGAGAGTTGCATCTGCGAATTTATACGTTTCTTTGCGATGAAACACACCTTTACCCTATCCTATTTCGCCCGTTTGGGTGGGATAGGATTTTATATTTTCTCATTTCCCACTCAACAGGTATGAAAAAACTATTCCTCTTGCCGATTTTGTTAGCGAGTTTGCATCTGGTGGCACAGGTCACCTGCGATCCCGTTTTCCCCACCCAATCGGGAACGGTAACGATTTTCTACAACGCCACACAGGGCAATGCGGCGCTCACGGGTGTTTCTCCGGTGTATGCGCATATGGGTGTGATTACGAGTGCCAGCACGTCTCTGACCGACTGGCAGCATGTTCCCACCACCTGGGGAATTGCCGATCCGGTGGGCACCATGCAGAATGTGGCTCCTAATATCTGGAAAAAAACCATCGTTATAAATGATTTTTTTAATATCCAGCCCGGTGAAACGGTGCTGAAACTGGCCTTCGTTTTTCGCAATCAGTCGGGCTCTATCGTCGGCCGCGCTGCCGACGGCTCGGATATTTATTACAATGTTTATCCTGACAATGCGCCGCTGCAAACGGTGTTTCTTCAACCCGGCGTTGCTTCGATGGTCGTGAGCGAAGGCGCACAAATTCCCGTGCAGGCCGCCGCTTCGAAAATCGGAATGCTGACGTTGTACGACAATGGCACACAAATAACCACGCTGGAAGATGATCTTCTGGAAACGACGCTGACGGCTTCGGGTGTGGGGCTGCATACCATCCGGTTTGTGGCAGCCACCGCAACGGAACAGGATACGGCCGTTTTTACCTACGTCATTCCGGCCGACCTTCCTGCCCAGGACCCGCCCGCCGGAAGCGAATGGGGCATCAATTATGTGGATGATACCACCGTCCGGCTCGTGTTGTATGCACCTGAAAAGCAGGTGGTTTTTGCCGTCGGCGATTTCAGTAACTGGCTGCCCGATCCGACGTATCAAATGCGGCAAAGCCTGGACGGAAATACCTGGTGGCTGGAACTTGGCGGCCTCACTGCCGGACAAATTGTTCGTTATCAATATCTTGTAGACGGCTCCCTGAAAATTGCCGACCCGCTGAGCACCCTCATACTCGACCCCAATAACGATCCCTACATTCCCGAAGTAACTTATCCGGACCTGCCCGCTTACCCGACAGGTTTTACCACAGGAATCGTTTCGGTGCTGCAAACGGCCCAGGCGCCTTTCAACTGGCAAGCCACCAACTACGTGCGCCCGGCCAAAAACGAACTGGTGGTGTACGAATTGCTGATGCGCGATTTTCTGGCCCGCCACGATTACCAGACCTTGCTCGATACGCTGGATTACCTGCAAAATCTGGGTATTACAGCCATCGAACTGATGCCTGTCAATGAATTCGACGGCAATATCAACTGGGGATACGGACCTTCTTTCCACAAGGCGCTCGACAAATACTACGGCACAGCCGAGGCCTTTAAAACGGTGATCGACGCCTGTCACCAGCGCGGCATCGCGGTGATTCTTGACGCGGTTTTTAACCAGGCCACCGGCGCCAGCCCCCTGGCACAATTATACTGGGATGCTACCAACAACCGTCCTGCTGCCAATAACCCGTGGCTGAACCCGACGGCTACACACGATTTCAACGTGTTTAACGACTTCAATCACGAAAGCCAGGCCACCAAAACCTACATGAAAAACTGCGTCAAATACTGGCTGCAGGAATTTCATATCGATGGTTTCCGTTTCGACCTGTCCAAAGGATTTACACAAAAAAATACCCTCGGAAACGTAGGCGCATGGGGTGCTTATGATGCTACGCGCATTGCCATCTGGAAAAATTACGCTGATTTTATCTGGAGTATTGATCCGGAAACCTATGTCATACTGGAACATTTTGCCGACAACTCCGAAGAAAAGGTACTGGCAGAATATGGTCAGGGCATGATGCTGTGGGGCAATATGTGGGGCGCTTACAAGGAAGTAGCGCTGGCTTATTCGGCCGGCGTGGGTACCAGCCTGGCGGGCGTTTCGTACGTGCAGCGCGGCTGGTCGGTGCCGCACCTGGTGGGTTACATGGAAAGCCACGACGAACAGCGAATAGCATACGAATGCAAGGTAAACGGCAGCACAACTGCCAATTACAATGTAAAATCACTGCCCACCGGTATGCGTCGCCTCGAACTGGTGAGCAACCTGCTTTACACCGTTCCCGGCCCGAAAATGCTTTGGCAATTCGGGGAAATGGGTTATGATTTCCCGATCAACTATTGCGAAAACGGCTCCGTCAGCGAAGGTTGCCGCACCTCTCCCAAACCCATCCGCTGGGACTACCTCGACGACCCGTACCGCCGCCGCCTGCACGACGTGGTGGCTGCCCTGCTCAACCTGCGCAAAAACCACGACGTATTCGAAACCACTGATTTCCAACTCAGCCTCGGCGGCGGCTCACTGCGCACCATCCGACTCAACGGCTCCGACCTCGACGTATTCGTGGTAGCAAACGTGAGCGGCAGCGGACTGGCGACCACCGTCACGTTCCCGAATTCGGGACAATGGTTCGAATACTACACCGGCGACACCCTCACGGTACCTGCCGGCAGCGCTCTTTCACTGTCATTCGGCCGCGGCGAATACCGCCTGTACCTCGATCAGCACATCGATTTGCCGGAAGGCCTGAACCCGACGCCGACGCGTGAGGTGGCCGGTCTGCTCAGCGACGTTGTGGTATGGCCCAATCCTGCAACGGACGATGTTGTGCGTATGAATTTTACCCTGGAAGAAAGCAGCGACGTGCGCCTCGAAATCAGCGACGTGAATGGCAAACGGATTGATAGCCAGTTGTTCGACAACCTTCCCGGCGGCGAACAAACGCTCGAGATCACCGACCACCACTGGGAACCGGGCGTTTATTTTCTGACGCTGCGCGACCGGAACGGAGCGGGTTTGGCCCGAAAATTGGTGAAGTTGTGAGTGGTTATTGGTTATCTGTTATTAGTTATCAGGGTGGATAATCCTGGAATTGCAGGTAATTTGGCTTACACTTACAGTGGTAGCGCGGTCTGAAAAGCCGTGCTACCTGCAAGAAAACGGTAGATGCCTCCTCGAGGGGCCTGCCGTCCTTCCGTCCGCCCGATATAAGCGCGGACGTCTCCATATCGGGGTGAACGGAATAACGTTCACCCTTTTTTTTATGTGTTTGGGGTGTGGTGTTTTGTGTTTGGGGCGCGTTGCCCTTGGCCGCCATTATCAATAAGGCCAAGGGCAATGCGCCCCAAACACAAAACACCACACCCTAAACACCAATTTTACCAGACAATGAATTCCGTGCGCCGATTGCTCGTTCTGCCTTCGTTGGTTTCGTTACTGTCGATAGGCTTCGTTTCGCCGAAACCCTTGTATTTCAGGCGGTTGGGCGACAAACCTTTGGTGCAGAGATAATCGTACACGGCTTTGGCGCGGGCTTCCGAAAGTTGCTGGTTGGAAGCGTCGCTGCCCACGTTGTCGGTATGGCCGTTGATCTGAATGCGCAGGTTGGCATTGTTGTGCAGCAGATCGAGCAGGCGGTCGAGTTCGGCCGTGGATTCGGAGCGAAGAGATGCGGAACCCGTTTCGAAAAACACGTTGCGCAGCACAATCGGTTTGCCGGTCATATGCCCGGTCGAATCCAGCGAGATCGGTTCCAGTTCGATATCCAGCAAAAAGGGTTTTTCCACCGTGGCTGTTTCCGTCAGGTTGAAATTTTCGGAATGGAACAGGTATTTTTCCTTGTTCACATACAAGCTGTAAGATTTCCCGGCGGGCAGGCACACCAGGAAGGAACCGTCGGATTTGGTGCTGGCGGACAGGAAAGAACGCCCGTTGGCGAGGTCGTTGAACTCGATTTTGGCTACCAGTGGCTGGTTGGTTTGTGCATCGCGCACCAGCGCACGCACATAGGTAACCGGTTGCGGACGCGCTGCTGCGGGGAGGTCGAAACTGTAAATATCGAGTCCGCCTTTCCCGCCGGCCCGGTTGGTGGCGTAGTAGGCCGTT
>Ga0116158_10002957_pt1 | contig 14857 bp, 10 predicted proteins | sample AD_UKC052_MetaG_FD_89883 | JGI IMG/M metagenome (GOLD analysis project Ga0116158, IMG submission 89883) | Active sludge microbial communities of municipal wastewater-treating anaerobic digesters from USA - AD_UKC052_MetaG | ecosystem: Engineered > Bioreactor > Anaerobic > Digestate | place: USA... | reverse complement strand
GGCTTCAAACAGCTTGCACGGTGTGCTGGAGCGCAAATTAGCCGGTGATGGTTCGGTGCGCGGCAGAATCAGCGCTATCTAAGCAGCAGCGCCGACAGTTTTCTGCTACTGCTGCGCGCGAGGAGTACAGAAACCTCCTACATCCCCGGCGAAAAAGCTGCAACGGTTTGAGTCTCTACGGCTTTTGTGGAGAGGCGACAGCGTATGCAGGAAGTAACGGCAGCACAGAACCTAGCACAAATTCTCTCGCGGAATAAGTGTCACCACTGACAATACAGTTCGGCGGTGCTCTTTTGATGTGGCTAGATTATCGCTGATGAACTCTGTGTTCATGACCCCACTGCGAATCGAGGTCTGGCAGTGTTGGAGCGCAACCGTACCCATTGAGACACGCACGCCGCTGTTGCGAAGGCTGAGACGCGAGTTGCTATCGCGCTTCGCGTCCCAACCCTTTGGTAATGACAGAACTAATTACATCACTTTGATTTATGACAACAGGAGGTTTTTGGTGCAACTCTCTGATAAAAAACTCTCTTGAAATTGCTCTTAATTTACCATCCGCTGTCGTCATCAAAAGAAAATCGAAATTTGCTCCAAGTATTCGGAGCGCAGCATATGCTGCGTCGCAATCAATAAAAGCGTCTATCAGTAATTCTGCGTTACCCAATTCAATTGAGACGCCGATATCCTTCGATACACATATTTCACTTATCAGGCTACCCAGTTTTGTACTTACAGCACGTTTATAGCTACTATCAAATAAAGCAGAAGTGACATGTCGTGCTGAAATGCTGATCTCTATTCTTCCATCCTCACTAAGCTTTTCTTGCAACCGGTCGATGCGGTATGTTCCTTCAAGAGTTTTCCCAATCATGCCGAATCCAGAACCGTGCCATAATTCTATTATCAATCCTTTATCTATCAGGGCAGCCAACTCGTCATCAACAGCCACGAAAGTTATTTTGCAGAATGGAATTGCCGTTGATTCATGTTCTATGGAAAATTCAAGTAAATTTTCCGTGATAGTAAATATTCTGTCATTAATTGGTATTCGAACTTCCAAGGAATTACGTTGTTGTCTGCGCTCACTCTTCGGAACACTTGTGGTTGGCATTTACTCAAACTCAACTAGAGGGATAGAATCCCAAGCCATATCGACATCATTATCTTTATTCAGAAAATACACTCGCGTGGCTGCCCAGAAGTCACTTGGCAATTCTCTATGCATTACAAGATGATGCATGATTTTTCGGTCAAATACAATTTTACCAAGGACAACGCTACTCACTCCTACCTTGCCAAACAAATCACGACTATCTGATGCGCTAACTTCGATAAAATCAATCTCTTCGAAAGCTGACACCATGCAAGCAATATTCAAAAACAATGCTTTAATTTCCTGCTTGCTTCGTGAGGCTGTTCTCACTGAAATATACAGGTGTCTCGCGACGTTGAGTACAGCCTCAGTCTTGACATGAAAGCAATTGCCAATTTCTGAGGCAACATTTTGTAAAGATAAAGGTGGTGACATCGCGCTGTGTGGCAAATGTTCCAGGAACTTGTGTCCAACAGCCACCTGCGCCGCGATTGTAGAGGTAGGCTTTAGGCCCCAAGGACGACTAAATACGGGAGGCAATGAATTTATTAATTCAAGCGATGTAGTGCCATTGTTGACAATAATTTGCTTTACATTCTTCCATGTTGGATCGCCTGGGAATGGTTTAATAGCAAGTTGAATCGAAGAATACTTCAAACCCTCGGGAAGGTACTTATTGCAAGAAATTCTTTCTCTATTCAATTTGGCTATTTTTTCAAAAAAGAATTCTATGAAGCGTATTGGCTTGCCTGTTTTTGCATCTTGGCGCGTTTCCTCCAGATCTTCTGGTTTGAAGCCGATATGGACGGAAATTTCTTTTCTGTTCGGATGCGGTTGTATGCCCGAAATGCGTTGATTGAATTTCCAATGAAAATCCGATTCTTTCGATCGTTCGAACAATTTCGCAACGCTTGGCTCGGCTCTACGGACGTCCTCATCCATCTCGTCAGCAAGACGCACTAAAGCAGATACCATCCGAATTCGGATTTTGCGACCTCGTACAGTTTGTTCTTCAAGGAAACCTGAGCACTTCTCCTCTATATCGATAGAACTGCTATGAGATGCAACAGCAATGCGAGTCAACTCTCTGTCTTCATCATTGAACAGGTAGTCATTTGAATCTACATTTAGTAGTGATTCACTCGTTCTTGCGTGCTGATCTCGTCCTTGCAAAATTCCCACATCGTGCCACAGGATTGCCATCATTGCGATGAAGAGCTCATATGGATCTAAAACAGAGAGCATATCTTCGCCAATTAATTGCCCAAGGTACTCTAAAACTCTCACAATATGCGCAGGGCCATGGTCATTCCCGCCGGGAAATCCACTCATGACTTGCGGATAAACGTTGTTCAAAAGATGCTGTTTGAGCGCGGAAAATCGTGTGAAATAATTCTCGCGCTGATTGCGCTGCTCATGTTCAGCTAACGCTCGTTCAAGGGATCCATTGGTGCTCATGACAGTAGGACAAATTACCAGACCATCTCACATATCGCACCAAAAAAAGGCTGACGGGAAGCAGGTGCACCCGATGCCCGTGCGTGCGAACTGGTCTTCTGTCCCTTGGGTAAGCCTTACGCAAGCAAGCTCATCTTGAGTCAGACTGACCCAAGCATTAACGCTGCGCCGGGTGTGCTTCGCTGCGTTCGTCCTGGCCGTCTCGATGTGTCTGTCGGACAAAAGGTGACGGGGCAAGCACCGGTGGCGCTGCTGCAGCGCTTTTGGGGAGCGGTGCAGATGCCTTCAGCCCAGACCCGAGCAAGTGCGAAGCGGTGCGGCTGGCGGCTTGTGAGCCTAAGCGGGGCTTGCGTGGGCTGAGCGCTGACAGTTTTACGGGGATTCAGAGGGCACGGAAGGGCTAAACCTTCCGCATGACCGGCGCGAAAGCGGTAAGGACGCGACGTTGCGCGGGAAGCTCAAGGCAGTTTCCTCGTCGGAGGCGAGGTGATCCAGCACAGTTGCCGCTTGTCTGGTCGAGTCGTGTGATCCGGTATCATCTCCACCTTCAGAGAGGCAGTTGCAGGTCATTTCACTTCGGCAGCAGAGAGTGCGTTAACAGAGGCAGAGCGGGCAGATGCGGAGCGCGAGCTTGAGCATCGCTGCGACGACGAGCGCAGTGCCTAGCATCGGCAAGCATAACGTCCGCCCGTCAAGATTTTTCCCAGGGTGCTAAAGTCGCCCACCTGCTATTTTCACGTATATTCGCAGCCCATCGGCATGCAGTTTGCTAGTAAAGCCAGATGCAATACGGAAAAGAGTGCTGTTAGCTGCGCTTTGCGACGAGACGTTGCACTGAACGCCACCTGGCTATTCGCGGCTGTCTTTCTGTCCATTAAACAGCGATTGAAAAGTTAAACTTCACTTTCGCTTGAGGCTGTTCATGCCCCCCCAAGTTCGGCTTGGAGATAGAGCTTTAATATCGGCGGATGCCCATGGCTGCCCCGCTTGTCCGCATACTGCGTCAGGGCCAGCCGTGGACGGCTCGCCTAGCGTTTTTGTCAATGGACGGCCGGCCATTCGGGTGGACGATCCGGGAATTCACGCGGCGTGTTGTTCAGCGAATACCTGGAATGCCAAGACTGGTAGTAAGTCGGTTCTGATCAACGGGCGCGCCGCGCATCGGCTTGGCGACCTGGTTACACACTGTGGTGGCATCGGGACGAGTATCGAGGGGAGCCCGAATGTCATTGTCGGTTCCACTGCTGCACTTCGCGACAGCCCGCCCGCGTCACGGCATTCATTTGATGAACACTTCATTTTGTTCGACGATCGCTCGGGTTTGCCAATCAGCGATCGCGAGTACCGTATCGAAGTAGACGATGGCAGAGTGATATCAGGGTTTACCTGCAGCCTGGGCAAGACCCAGCTCGTAGTAGGTGAGCGCCCTGCAGGGGTTAAGTTATATATTGGCCGACAAAATAAAGTCCTCATTCGCTGACTTTCTGGACATTTTTCCTGAGAAGTTATCTGAATTAGAGTGTGCTTCGTGTAAATACCTGACCAATCGATGGAGTAAAAAATGTATAAAGACGAAGGCCCAGATCCACCCACTTCATCGACGATGACGCCGGCATCGGAGGCAAAAGGGAAACGCGTCGAGATAAACCAATTCTATTTGACCGATATACCTAACACGATGCAACGCAAGGGGTGGCTGCAGGGGGCCCGCTTCATGCGGCGCTGGTTCGCAGCTCCGGCATTTGAGCTGCCTTTGGAGTATAAAACAGGCAGTAAGAGCGCTAGCACTTTAGCGCCGGCGCACGTCCTGGAAGATTTGCCTATCCGGTGGCTGCAGAGCGCATCTTCGCGGGTGTGGCCTACCGTCGAAGAGATTGTTAAAGAATTTCAACATGTAGACTATCATAATAACCGGCTAGGAAAAGTGTATGGCATCGTCGATAATCTTTCAAAGGGGTTGATTATTTTGATGAAGCGTATAGACCGGATGGGATTGATTGACCATCAATCATCGAAGTTACGAACTCGGGTAATATCACTGCCGACGTCTTCGGCGTTACAGCTAGATGATACGTCACAGTTCAATTTAGAAAAATTCGGGGAGTATGGTTTGTTTGATGCTCTCGATGATGTCTTCGCCGCGCTCGGCGCCTTCTCTTTGAAAATGGCGGCTACGGACTTCAACACCTACGTCGACGATCGTGGTTACTCTATAATTCAGATCAATGAAATTGGTCTGTACGTGCGTGATACCTACGATTTCTTGAATGAAGACGGTGAAGATCAGAAACTAGGCTTTTGGAACAAAAATGATGTGAAGAAGGGGGCCGCCGCTATTTTTTCCGATGTAGTAATCGAGCTTCCTGAATTTTACTGGAAGGTGACTAATAACGATTTCAACGAATATAGAAGACTTTTTTCCTTGGGCGGCGACTTTATCGCGTTTTCTACGGTTGAGCGATTCAGTGTCGACATCACGATTAGGTTGAACGCAGAAGATTTCGAAGAATATTCTGTGCGAAAGAACAAAATATAATTCCAAGCGGCAGTGCATCCTGAATTCTTCTTGATGTGGTGTCGTATTAGCGCCACCCACCGCCTTTCGACATGAACAGTAGCTCAATCGGCAACCCTATAAGAATTTTCGGCAACCACTCGCTGCTAACTGGGGGCCACGCCATAACGTGAATACGTGGCAATGCAAGGGTGCCCCGGTTCATGCGGACCTCGGCGCGATGCCTAATGATCTGAGCATTAATCGGCCAATACATAAGCTAATAAATTCAAGCATTTAATTTGTTCATTACAAAAGCGCAATTTCACTGCGAGGTCGTCATCATAGGGACGCGGCAGGTATTCGATTGCATGCGGGGGACCGCAGGCTTACGAACGACATCGGTTGCCGTCAATTCCTCCGAGAAGGACACGATTCTAAACTTCCTCCATAAGTTCGTACCCTTGGCCTTTTCTCATCTGTCCTGCGGGTGGTTTTACTCTTCCGCATTCGATCAACCCACCAAAAGTCTCCGACACCGCCACACTAAGCCTACGCGCCCATACATGCAGAGCGACGTCGTGCATGAAGCCCATCAGTCCCTGCTGGCCAGACATGCCGTAGGCGCAAGGGGGGTCGCTTCGGTTCCTGATGGTTGCGCTAACGTCCACCTTTGCACTTAGAACTTCTAGCTGACCACAAGTTAGCTGGTGACTCGATTCCAGGATGGACGCGCAAGCATGAAGGAAAACCAAGCACATCCTTAATGTGGTATGCGCATGGTGCTTGCCTTGGGAGCAGCCATGCCAGAGCCGTGTAGTCCAGATGCCTTCGTCCGCGAGCAGATAAACAAGCTGTATCCGGTGAAGGATGACCTAGAAGGATTCTGCATTGTTTACTTTAAGGAGACCCACCGCGACCTGCTCCAGTTTCAGACCACGCGAGTGGGATTCCTAAATCTGCTGCTTCAGAAGCACACGCCCGATGAGATCTTGGCCAGGCTCAAGGAAGAGCATCCCGAGCTCCAAGTGTCGCTTCCGCCCCAAAGCACGCCGCCGTCTGCCATCACGCCGCGCTCACAGCAGCTGCGGGAGTATCTTGGCTACACGCGTCTTGAACGCCCCGCGCTGCTAACCCACATCATTAAGGAGAAGCTGCAGGGGCCGCATGTGGCAACACTGCTGCAGACCGATGGCGGCGGGGGAAGAACGCTGGCCGTGCAAGTCGCAGAGGAGGCCACCGTCAAGTACGGAATGTCGGCGCTGTGGATGGACACCCCGGCGCTGCATCCCATCGACCCCGCCGAGTGGTACCGAAACATTACGGGCGGCAATGTGTCTGTGACCAATCAGCGCGAGCTAAAGGGGTGGCTTGATGCGCAGCCAAACTCGGACCAGCTGCTGATCATCTGGCGTGGGCCACAGGGTCCGGTCAAGCTGCTGCAGGAAGCGGCAGCGGCGCTGCGCAGCTTCCTATATACGCATCGGCAAGCGGCCCTCCTGGTGGTGTCGGGTCCACGCGTGCTGCAGCTGCGCAGGCCAGAGCTGTATCAGCTACAGCGCCTGTTTTCTCCCTCCTCCTTCGTGGATGTGCCAGACCTCGTACCCAGTGAGGTTGCGCAGCTACAGCGCCTAAACTTTCTGGACGAAGCGTTGGCGCCGCTGTACTTCGAGCACACCGGCGGACACCTCACGCTGCTGCACTCCCTAGTCTGCGAGCGCATCACCGACCCCGCCAAAGTACTAAAAAAAGTCATCTACGAGATCAGCATGTCCAAAGTACTGGACAAGCACCGCGACGACCCCGCCGCGCAGTCCGTCCTTTCGCGCCTACTACGCGGCGAAAAAGTAGCCAGCCTGTCCGACCCCTGCGTCCGCCACAACCCAGACAGCTACGCAGAGTCACGACTGTACTTTGACGGATTATTAATTGCAGATAGCGAGGGGGAGACGAGGTTTCGGTGTGAGGGGGTTAGGTGGGTAGTGGAAGAAACTTATAGATAACAATTGCTTGTTCATGCCACTATCTACTTCAATCTAGCCACCGCTAGTGTTCGAGTAGTCGGCTGGCAACAGTGCAATAAGTGGCTAAGATGAAACTTTTTCGGCGTTGATACGAGACGCACATAGAAAAAAGTCGCAACTAACAGTGTGGCACGCTGGCGGGATACCTATGCTCCACAACCTGCGCGCTCTTTACTATTAAAAAACCATCGGTAGTCTCATAATCAGTAGAAATCAATACTGGAAACTACCGTAGAGGTACAGAGTGCAGGCGTCGTAGTAGCGCTTTCCGATCAGTTGCCCCGAGCAGAGAAGTCTGGTTGGTGCAGTTCAGAGCCTCGGATAAGTCATTTTGATTAACGTTATTCGTTATTTGTCTCGCTTCCAATTTGCCGACTAGAATTCGACATTTCATGAAGATACGGTTATCTATCGTAAATGCCTTCAAAATCTTGTCCAATTTCTCATAAATCGCTAGCGCATCAGTAGCTCGTCCATCTTTTATTGCAATTCTAGCTTCAAGATCTAGTGCTTCTAGTTCAGTGATCTTAGTCATTCCGCCATGTGCCCGAGCACGACCGAGTGCGGCAGTCGCAGCGGCTAATTGACCAGTCAAAAGTCGCAAGTGTGCAATGTTCATAGAAAGCCGCGCACCCTGTGATACATCAGCGCAGAGCGCTTTTGCCGCTGCGGCCTTTACCAGTAGTGATTCAATCGAATCAATTCGCTCGGCATCCACTGAGGCTGAATCGACTTCCCACTGAGATAGCTGCAATTCAAATAACATTTGCAGAAATTGCGAAGTACTACAGCTGTCCAAATTATCTAGCGGAATGTCAGAAATAACTCGTTGCGCATCAATAGATCGATTTAAGTCAAATAGGATATCTGCTAAGATCGGCATTTGAATTTGCGCGTTCTGGATATCCGAAACCCGCTTTTCATCGGTGATCGACTCCCGAATCTTCTGCTCAGCCTTCACTAGATCGCTTTGCGCCTGAAAGAGCAACCCGGCATGCCATGCCAGGAGGTACTTTGACATCGCATACCCAGGCACGGCGAAACGAGCAGCGCCTTGCAAGACCGCGTAGGCTTCAATGGGAAAACCTGCATCCCGGAGCTTGTCCACTCGCCGAAAAGCTGCATCCAGCGCAATTGATGGATAACCCAGACGCATCGCAAGCTCTTGAACTTCAGCCAGCGCACGTAGGGATTCATCAATCTTGCCTTGGCGAATTAGCACGACAGCAGCCGCGTAGGCACGGTCGATGGTTACGGCAGGATGTTCATCAATTCCAGCAACAACTGTTGGTTCTGTAACCGCAACTCCCGCCAGGTCAGGATCTGCCCTTAGCCACATTCGATCCGTTAGCTCTAAAAGCCACGGCTTGCTGCGGTCGTAATTCAGACTCCACAGTTCCGTCCCGCTCTTGCGCTCCCGAATCGAGTAGGTCGAGGTCTGCTTGGTGCTACGCTCGCTGGGCCTGATCTGACAGCCGCCCTCAACCCATTTGGATGATGTTGTGACGCTGGTGCCGTCTTCGGCAAGCTCTACGGTATCGCATGGGCGATCCGCAATCCACACGATGGCCTGGCTGATGGCAGAGGGCAGACAAACTGTTCCGGCGTCTGTCTCTTGCAGGACGCGACAGCCCCGGAATAATACCGTCGCTGCCTCATGCGGAGCGGTATTTGGCTCGGGGGTAAAGGTACAATCGCTTGTCGACAGTACCCAGAGCAACCAAAGCAATAGCTTTGGAAAAAGCCGATCCTTCAACAGCTTTGTTCTTACCCAACTCATGAGCAGCTGCAATTTAGCTCTATTTTGGCCCGAAGTAGCTACTTTGATTCCTTCCCGGGCAAACTGGCTGCAAAGCGAACCTGTAGGCGCAGGAGTGTTGGGCAGATAGGAATGCGCCCGCCCATCTGACCGTGTTACAGCTAGGACATCGGGCATCGGTTTGCAATGAACAGGGACTACAGACGACTTTCACTTGTAGCTAAAAACGGCCCGCCCGTTGCGCTGTGGGTCGCTTTCTTTTTGTTCATTTGGGCGACGGGAAGTGCAGATACCTACGCTGGTGAATCTGAGAACAAGTCGGCATTGCTACTCGTGCCTAGTGGCGAGCTCGTGGCGCAACCAGAGGTTTTGAAGGCGCCGCACCCTGGTATTATCCGTTACCTTGAGTATAGTCACAATGGACGGTCTATCGCGTCACTAAGCACGCGTGGAAGACTCTGCGGTTGGAACCTAACATCCAAGCGGATCGAGCACTGTTACGGTACCGAAAGCGAAGCTGAGGATCGGGAGAACACAGCAGTCGCCTTTACCTTCAGCCAAGATGACAAGTTCCTAAGCATTGGTTACTCCAACGGAGCCGTCGCAAGCTGGCACTCTGATGGTCGTCCTCTTGAACAAAGCTGCTCCACTCAAGGACAAGAAAACAAGGATTCGCTGGGTCGGAAAATCACGGCGCTGGTTGCCCCCAAAGGCAATTTCTCATTGATTGCAGTCGCATCCGGGAATCGTCCAGCGCAGCGCTGCGACCGTCTCTTCGCTGCGCCTGACAGCGCCAATGACGACCGTGTTACGCTACCCGTCAGGTTCCCTCCGCTCGCCGACTTCCCTAGCCCGTTTTTTGACCTCTCAGCAGTGAGCGAGGATGGCCAGTCTATCTCCATCGCAAAGGATGAGCGAGTAGGTGTCTTCGAGCTTCAGACAGGGATGAAGAAGTGGTTTTCCCAAAAGACAGGCTCGCTAGTCACAGCTCTAGCCATTGCAGCCAATGGCAAGACAATTGGCACAGGGCACTTTGACGGAGCAGTGCGAATCTGGGATGCTGCGACAGGTACAGCACGCTCCTTTTCATTGCCAAAATCCGGTGCACCACCCACGGATTCTGCAGGCGATGCTGTACGAGCCCTTGTATTTTCGCGTGACGGTGAAACGGTAGTGGTAGGAACCCACGCACGAAGGCTTCTCGATTGCAGCACCCGCGCACGTACTTGTACCCAACAACAAACACCCCCAGGAAGAGGGCCTCTGCAGACGCTGTCCCTCTCTCCTGACGGTAGCAAGGTCGCAGCTATCGGAGAAAACGGAAGGATCGTCCAGATTGCGCTTACGGGTACAGGACTGTCCGATGAATTGCGGACGCAGATTGCTGATATCGAGGCATTAGTCACCATCCACGTTAATCAGGGAACCTTCCTTACAACCGGAACCAGCGAAGGGATCCTGCGAACTTTTGAAAGGCAAGATATCCAGAGCAAGGGCTCGGCATGGCTGCAGCGCTGCCAGGCGATGATCGGGGAAGGACAGCCCATCACGAAGCTTGTCGCAAAGCCTGGGTCCTATGATGTGGCAGTGCTACTGGCCGGTGGCGCTTCCGTGGTGCTAATGGATGCTGCTTCCTGCAAGTGGCGCGCATCGCTTGATGTCAGTGGAGAGTGGCTCGGAAGGCTGCAAGAAGCCGCATTTAGCAGTGATGGGAGGTGGCTTGCTGTTGGCACAAAAAAAGGACCCATCCTGATTTGGGAACACCATGGCAGCGAGTGGCGACAGGCTCCTCGGCTTACTGCTCACCAGGACGAAATTATCTCGCTTGCTTTTGTTGGCTCCGGTGAACGCAGCCACCTTATCAGCGGCTCATTTGACAGGCAGGTGTTGGAGTGGGAACTGCCAAGCGGCAAACAACTGCATAGCTATCCGGTGCTTCAGGAAGGCCCGCGCGCGCTGACCAGCAGGGACGCAGACGGCCTGCTCGCAATTGCGGCAGGCACTGAGATCTCACTGTGGAACTCTAAGAGCCACACCCAAATTGGACAGCCGCTGCAAGCGAAGCAGCCAGTCCGCGCCCTGCAGCTTGTTCAGGGCAGTACGCTGCTCGTTGCCAGTCTGGTGGATGGTGAGGTACAGACTTGGAATCTAGCAACTCGCGTCGAGCAGGCCCCCCTTAATCCGAGAGAGAGTGGCACGCAGACCAGCAGATTGGCAGTATTGGAAGATGGCCCTCAGCCGATTGTCGCCTCGACCGCAGGGAGTAAGGTTTTCCTATGGAATGTTGCCACCAAGCAGTCGCTGGGACAGTTGTGGCAGGGCGGGCAAAGCTGGGCCTACCTTGACCGGCAAGGCGGCAAAGCAGCGCTCTTTCGGCACGACTTTGGCGGCCTCGTCTGGCAGCAGCAGGATGGGAACCTGGCACCTTTCCCGCCACCGAAAAGCAACGCCGAGCTGGTGGTGCAAAGTTATCAAAGCGTACCCAGCGCCGAAAAAGCTCCGTTGCTCTTAGGTCGCTACTATGTCGAGTTCCTGAATAAGAGCAGCACCGAGCAAGCTAGCTGGGTAGAGCTTCTTCCACAAGAGTATTCCGGGAGGAACGACCTTCGAGATTTGGTGCGCATTCAAGTGGATGATCCACGGCCAAACGTCCTGCGAATGGGCCCGGGCGCGTCGTCTACTGTGAGGTTTTCGCTCTATCAAGCTCACGAAACGCTGCTACCTCCGCGTAAGGTCATGCTCTGCCTATCGACCAAGCACTACGACAGCCCTGAGCGGACTCTATCTGGTGGTCGCGACTGTGCAAAAGGGGAATATCCTTTTGTCGCCAAGTTTGGACCGTGGTGGTGGCAGTACCTCGAAGCGCTGGCCGCTGGACTTGCAGTGGTAGCAATGATGCTGCTCGGATGGCTGCTGTGGCGCTCTTATCGCAAAGTGACCGGTAGTGTTGTCATCCAGCAGCTACTCGCAGGAACCAGTGCGCTGCGTCAGGTTGCACTCTACGAACTCCCCGCTATAGAGCAACTGCTGCGGAGCGCGCGCTTTTTCCCTGCGTTGAACGACAAAATCAAGTCCGCTCTCGTCAACGCGCGGATTGACCCGCATGGCTGGCAGCGCGCGTTACGAGCCACCCGCTCTGCTCCTGCTTGTGCTGCAGCCATCCAGGCCTGCCTCGCCCCACAGCTAAGAGCAAGGCTGAGCACGCGGTTTGAATCCGATGGGTTGGCGACCTTTGCATTAAGTCTTCCTCCACTATCGCTGCAGTTTCCGCAGAGCTGTCTTTTGATCATCTGCACCTCGCGGTCACAAACAGTCCAAGCCACCGTTGCACAATGCAGTCGTGCAGAGCTTGGTGCTCCTCGCTTTGCTCTTCTTTTAGATCTAGCGCGCAGTGGCCTTCCCCAAGACCCAAAGGCCATCAGGGCAGCGCTCCTAGAGAGTCACCCCGGTACGAACTTTGTGGTCTTGGGGGCCGCGCAGGCAACCGAAATGCTACTGTCTCGTGACCACCAGGCAGCGCAGGGAATCCTGTGCCACGCCATCGTGCAGCAGTGTGAGCTGTATCAAATCCTTCCCTACCATGCCGGGGGCCACGGCATCTCCACCGAGGAACAGAGCCTGTTCTTCGGTCGCAAAACAGAGCTGCAGCAGCTGCTGCATTTCTACAAGCGCAACTTTCTGCTCGCGGGACCTCGCAGCATGGGAAAGTCGTCGCTGTTAAACGCGCTCGCGGTCGAGCTTGCACATCGGCATCCAGAAGTGCTGGTGGTTTCCCACTTGCTTTACGATGGGAATCTTGAAGACAAAGCCCATCCCTGGCTCCGCACCGAGACTCCTGCTGCGTTTTACAATTCCGTTGTGCAGCACCCCGCACCATTTATTGTCTTTCTTTATGACGAGGCTGACGAGTTCCTAAAGGAAGATGAAACGGCTGGCTATGCCTACTGCGCAGTGATGCGCGCGCTGAGCGGTGATGGCCGCGCGAGCTTTGTGCTGACCGGCAACAGCGAGGTCGTTCGTGCGGTGCAGACCCCAGATCACCCCCTAAGTAATTTCGGAATCTTGCTCCGTTTGGAACCCTTGGATCGCGGATCCGCGCAGCAGATGATCCTGCAGCCTGCCGCGGCGCTGGGACTGCGCTATTCGGAACCAGAGCAGGTCGTGCACTGGCTTTGCGAACAAACCGGGTGCAGGCCGCACCTCCTAGCCAGCGCCTGCATTGCGTTTATCACAGCCTTGTTTCCACGCCGCGACCAGCCCATCGAGCTTTCAGACATACAGCAGCGCATCCTGCGAGCTGAATTTCTGGAGCAGGCGTTTGAGCGCTGGAACCACGCCACCATTGCGCCTCTGGACTGCAATGTGGCTAGCCTCATTCTGAAGCTTCATGAGCCACGGCCTGAAGACATCCTTCGCCACCTGCAAGAGGATGGCAGTGCAGTCACAGCCCACGAGCTAGAGCAGTGCCTGTTCCGTCTATACACTTGGCACTATGTCGCAGACACGAACAAGCATGGGCGCTTGTATTGCCCTGTGCCGCTGTTCCGATTCTGGCTCTCAGAGGACCGCGGAAGTTCGCTTCTGCCTATTGCCGTAGCATCCCCTGAGCCGCAAAATCTCACAGCGCCATAAGGCAGCACAGGAAAGTCTCTGTCGCGGCTTCCCCCGCGCGTTCTGTTCGCCCATGGGCGCTGCCCTGTGTATGCCCATCCCCAACTAGGTTTTAGCCTGCGTAATTCTTGGCGTTGGCAACATCGGTCGCAAATCCTGCGTCGCTGACCCACGCACGTCTTCAGTAGGTGAACGCCGCCAGTCCGTTGGGCGAAAGCACAACAGAATCCGGCACAAACGTTGCTTGATAGCACAGGTGCAGAGTCCCGGACGAGTCGGGCGCAAAAGTCTCCCTTCACCAACTACGAGCATAAAGGAACATCATGAGTTCAAAACGCATCCTCCTAACCTCCTTCAGTATTGTGTTGTCTGGGCTCCTTTCTACCATCGCCTTCGCTGATTCCGGGAAGGGAATGACATGGAGCAAGCTGTCTCACAACAGTACGTTGGGAATCGACCAAGTGAGCTGTAACAACGGCGCACCAGATGGCTGTAACGCCTACCGCGGCGACACAAGCTGCCTGCTGAGCCGCCCTATCTTGTGCATCAAAGTGGATGGCTCCTCGCGTCCGAACTACACCGCTGTGGGCTCTGAGTTCTACGATGGGTGGGCTGGCGGCCACATCGCGACAACCCTCCCTATCCAGGGCTATGTCCTTTACGCTCCCGAAGTAGGTAACCAGATTTGCCAGGACAGCTTTGGCAGCGGCTGGCGCATGGCGGAATTCCACGACAACCGAGTTGGTGGCTGGGGCTTCCGCGCTTACGGCAATGTCCGCAACGACCAGCACTTCTGGGTAACGATCAACGACCAGCCTGCCAACTGTTGGAATCGCTAAGCGCAGCACCGAGCCTGGAACGCTGCCTAGCGCAAGAAGGCACCCTCGCTAGTTCCTTGGTGGACCTGATGCCGCAACAACGCTTGCTGCTGCGAAGCATCAGACCCCCACTTTGTATGTCCACAGACAACCCAATCTTGAAGGAGAATCTCTATGAAGCGCAATCAAGCTACTTCCCTAAGCTGCCTCACCCTGCTCTTTGTTCTCGCGGCCTGCGGAGTTGACGCTACCGACGCAGAAAAGGCTGCTACTTCCGATAGCCAAGTGGCTGTAGTGTCGCACTTCGCCACAACGACAGCTGCCACCAACAATACAGCCGCTCAGGAGCTTGAAACAACGGAAGCAAGCGGTGGCACAGGCGGAGCAACCGACCCCACTGCCTTCGGTAAGCGATGCAACGCGAGTTGCAGTGTAGTCAGCGTAGGCGCAGCATCGTGTCCACCCAACATCGGCGGCTTCGGCAGCACCAGCTTTCTAGGCGGCTGCAACAAAGCCTGCCGCAAAGCCGAGGGTGATGCGGCATCAAAGCTGCCCGCTGGCTGCGTCATCAATAACTGTAGTTTCTCAGGCTGCTAG
>Ga0116158_10002947_pt1 | contig 14880 bp, 12 predicted proteins | sample AD_UKC052_MetaG_FD_89883 | JGI IMG/M metagenome (GOLD analysis project Ga0116158, IMG submission 89883) | Active sludge microbial communities of municipal wastewater-treating anaerobic digesters from USA - AD_UKC052_MetaG | ecosystem: Engineered > Bioreactor > Anaerobic > Digestate | place: USA... | reverse complement strand
GCAATCACTTCCTGCTGCGCTCAAAAACAGTTCCGATTCCCGGAGGTTAAGCGTCATTATTGCCGAGGACAGACCCTGTGGAACTTCATTTTGTATGCGGATGGCTTCTTCAATACCCGTATATTTCATTACATATAAAATGGGTGCAAAGGTTTCGGTTTGTACAACCTCCATACCCGGGCTAACTTCGGCAATGCAGGGTTTTACATAACAACCTGATTCAAAGCCTTCGCCGGTAATTACACCCCCTTCCACCAAAAAATTTCCACCCTGGCGTGTGCAGGCTTCTATAGCTTTGAGGTAACTGGCAACAGCATCCTGGTCAATCAGCGGACCCACATGGTTTTTCTCATCCAACGGATTACCAATTTTTAACTGATGGTATGCAGCCACCAGTTTTTGAGTAAAGGTTTCATATACCTCTTCATGAATAATCAGCCTTCTTGTTGAGGTACAACGTTGACCAGCCGTACCCACGGCTCCAAAAACACAGCCAATCAACGACATATTGAGATCGGCGTCCTTACTGATTATAATCGCATTGTTTCCTCCCAGTTCCAAAAGGCTGCGGCCAAGTCTTTCACCAACGCGGGCACCCACAGCTTTTCCCATCCGGGTACTGCCGGTAGCACTTATCAGGGGAAGGTTTTCATCGGCTGCCATCCATGCGCCCAAATCGCGGCCACCCTGCACCAGGCAGCTAACCCCTTCGGGTACCACATTCCTTTCAAATACTTCCTGTATAATTTTTTGGCAGGCTATGCCGCACAGCGGGGCTTTTTCCGATGGCTTCCAGATGCAAACATCTCCGCAAACCAGGGCCAGCATGCTGTTCCAGCTCCAAACAGCCACAGGGAAGTTGAAGGCGCTGATAATGCCCACAACCCCCAGCGGATGCCATTGCTCGTACATCCGGTGCAGCGGGCGTTCGCTGTGCATGCTTAATCCATATAACTGCCTGCTGAGACCAACGGCAAAATCACAGATATCAATCATTTCCTGCACTTCACCATAGCCTTCCTGCAGGCTTTTGCCCATTTCGTAGCTTACCAGTTTACCAAGGTCCTCTTTTTTGGCACGAAGCGCTTCACCAACCTGTCTTACAATTTCGCCACGGCGCGGGGCGGGCCATTGCCGCCATTCGGTAAAAGCTTCTTTTGCTTTAAGTACCACCACATCATAGCTTGCCCGGTCGGTTTGCATAACCGAACCAATCAGTTTACCATCAACCGGCGAGGTGGAATCAAGCGGTGATCCGTTGGTAATCATCCAGTTACTGCCGGTGGAAGTGCCCCTGTTCAAGGAACCAATGCCGAGATTGTCGAGAATTTCTTTCATAAAAGTCAATAAGTCAATAGGTCAATAAGTCAATAGGTCAATAAGTCAATAAGTCAATAGATCAATAAGTGAGTGGTGGGTGGTGAGTAGTGAATAGAATTTAGAATGATGAATGATTAATGATGAATGGGATAGGTGTGTGGTGCGCCAGCCAAAATCAAACCCGAAACATCAAACAACAAAATACCTAAAACCGCAATCTCACCCCTCCCATCCACCAGCGGCCGGGCATGGGTGCTCCTAGTAGATCGCTGTATTGGATATCCCCGATGTTATCGGCCTGTACAAAGATACCCAGTTGTTTGAAGGGATTAAATTCGATTTTGCCATTTACAATAAAATATTCAGGAGTCAGGTTTGCATTTATACCTCCGTTTGTTTTCTGGCTTTCCCTTTTTTTGTATAACCCGGTAGCAGAAATCGCCCATTTGTTGTACCGGTATAAAATGTTGAAATTGGTTATCCAGTCAGCCTGCGTTCCAAGGTAAAGGCTTGGGGTAGTTTCATTTCCGTCGTTGTTGAGCCAAAGCAGTCCGAGTTGCGCGTCAGCAAAATGGTTTTCGGCAAAAGGCAGTCGGTACTGCACGTCCATTTCCCATCCTGTAGTATTTACTTTCCAGATGTTGGTGGATAAGGCATAGGTGCCATTGGGCAAAAGGTTATCTTTTCGTGGCATCTGGCTATAGGGGGTGTTTACCCAATCAAGCAGTTTTTCCTGGTTCCGAACAAAAAAAGTAGTGGACAATTTCCATCCCTTTCCAGCCCAAAGGTCAGCACCGGCTTCATAGTTCCAGCCACTTTCCGCTTCCAGGTCGGGGTTTCCAATTCGGCCCGAAGCCACAGTAGCACGATTGTAGTTATTAAATCGCTCTGTAAAATCGGCATCACGCAGGGTTCGGCCCGCACTGCCGCGTATCTGGTAATTTTTTTTGCGATACGATAAGTTTACCTGTGGTACAAATTCAAAACCAGCCCGTTCATGCAAATCGAAGCGAATGGCGGGGTCAATGCGCAGTCCGGGCGTTGCCTCCCAGCTGAAAACCCCGAAAAAGGCTGATTGCCACACCGTGTGGTTGCCGCGGTCATTGCTTTTTATGCTGCGGTTAATGTGCTGAATACCTCCTGTAAACCCAAGTTTGTCGCTGATTTCCAAATTTAATTTTGAAAGCAACTGAAACTGCTGTGTTTTATTGTTGTTGGCAACGGCATTTTTATTAAATGCATATACATCCTGCAATGCCTTGTAGCCTAAGTCGGTGGTCCAGCGGATTTTGTTTTTTGAGTAGGATAATTGCCCATGCTGCCACCACGATTCCACACGCTCGGTGGCCGTATCACTTACAAAAGTAGTGTAGTAGTTTTGGGCCGAAAAATGGCGGTTATCGTAAGCTGACCGCAAAGAAAAATTCCAATTGTCAGCCAGTTTCCCCGAATACGCGAGGGAAACGGAGGTAAGATGGAAGAATCCGGTTGTACCGCGCTGTGGCTGCCCATCGGCATTGTTTGACAGAATTCCTGCCGAAAGGATTTGGTTATTCTTTACCCAGCGCCCACCTGCGTTTATGCCCCACAATCCATATTCCCCTCCTGTAAACTGTGCTTCTCCACCGGAAGTAACCGAAGTGCGGGCAAAGGTTTTGGTAATAATATGAATAACGCCACCTACAGCCTCAGTACCGTAAATGGCTGAAGAAGCGCCTTTAAGAATTTCAATTCTTTCTATTTCGGTGGCGGGCAGTGGAATGTAACCGGTAAAATGTCCGGTCAGCGGATCGTTTAGCCTGATGCCATCGAGCACAACAAGCACCTGCTGAAAAGTAGAACCCCGGATGGAAATATCGCTTTGTGCACCCATGGGGCCACGGGCCTGAACCTCAAGTCCGGGCAGGTACCGCAGCAGTTCGTCAACCGAATGAACCGGAAGATTGGCTACCTGTTCGCCCTTTACAACTATAATATTCCGGCCTGTTTTACTGCTTTGTGTGGGGGAAAATCCCGCCGAAACAACAACCGGGTCAAGCGAATAAATGGAATCTTTTTGCTGTGCCAACAGCATTAGTGGCGAAAATGCAAGTATTGCAAATAATCGGATAGCAGAAGTGCGCATGGGGGCAGTTTAATTTGGCAGGCAAATATAAAGGGGTACAGGTAAAACCATTTTGGTTAAGGTTCCTTTACGGGAAAACAGAAAGTAAATGGCTAAACAAAAAAAAATGAATTCCCGAAAAACTTGAAAGGCCATGTAAAATTGTGTTATTTCAGGGTTTAAATTTCATTTTTTTAAATTCTGGTTGCAAATTGCACAGCGGAAACAGTTTAGAAAAAATTAATTCTAAATTATTTATTTAAAACTTTCATTTAATAAAATATTCAAACATTGAATTTTCACCTCATTCACTTCAAGCGTAATAGATTCATGATTAAATTTCCCTGCATTATCATATCCGTTTTATTTTTTTCAAATGCATTTGCACAGGCGCCCAAACCCGTACCTACTGATGCCGGAAAAAAAGTGTACCTTAAAAGTTGCATGGTATGTCACCAGGCCGATGGGGCGGGAGTTCCCGGTTTAAATCCACCCCTTGGTAAAACAGATTGGGTAACGGGCGATAAAAAAAGACTCATAAATGTAGTGCTTAAAGGTCTTGAAAATGAAATTGAGGTAAACGGCGAAGTTTATGCCAACCCGATGCCCGCGCAACCGCAACTCACTGATCAGGAGATTGCTGATGTGCTTACCTATATCCGCAAAAACTTTGGAAACAAAGCCTCGGCAGTAACGCCGGCAGAGGTGAAGGCAATGAGAGGGAAGCAGTAGGAGGTTGATGTTGATGTTGAGGTTGAGGTTGAGGTTGAGGTTGAGGTTGAGGTTGAGGTTGAGCAAAGTTCCGGTGGGTCGAGAGGGGGATTTGCAGCGTGGCAGGTCCCGACGGATCGGGCGGGGAGGTTGAGAGTACTTGAATACCAGAGTACATGAATAATTGAATACCTGAATTGTTTATTTCCTGAATAATGGAATGCATTATGTTCGATTGGGTGAGTGCTATAAAGAGGACAATGGGTATTTTTGGAGAGCCATTTTTTATTGATAGAGAGACTGAAAATTGAAAGGGTTGATTGGTATAATTAAAAAGCCCCGTTCCGGTAACCTGGAACGGGGCTTTTTCGGCGAAGTTGAGGTTTGAAAATCTTCGTAAAACCTCAAACCAGGGAATTATGCCTTATCTGCTTTTTCTGCCTTACAACACTTGCCTTTTTTGCAATCGGTTGTTCCGGCCTCTTTGCATGCTTTTTTGCAGGCATCGGTGCATTTGCCATCCTTGCAGCCATTTTTTGCACATGCCTCGGTACATGCTTTAGTGCATGTTTCACCTTTTTTACAGCAGGTTTTGGTATCCTGTGCAATGGCCATGCCTGCGGTGAATACAATAGCGGTAATAAGCATCATGATCTTTTTCATATATAATCAGTTTAATTTTTTATAAATGTTGTTTGTATTTATGGGCAATAGGAAACATACCCTAAAATGTAAGGCCTGTTATGATCTGGAATAATTGTTGATTTTTTAAACCTGAAAACTCAGCAATTGGGAGGAGGCGTTATTTTAACAAGATAAGGGTTGGGAAGCAGTGTTTGTATTAAGGTGGAATACTTTCTATGAATACCCGGAAAATGGTAATCGTAAACAATATTTTGAAAAAATACAGTTACAGTACTGCAACAGTTACGGCTACAATCAGAATTGCTATTACAATCTTTATCATCCCTTTCAGGATTACACCCCTTTTCTTTTTGTGCTTCTTTTTTTTCTTCGGATTCTTTTTTACAACAGTTCCCTTTTGATACCTGCTTTTTTTCTTCTTTCATACTGCATAACACAGGTAATTGGGAAGCCCGCATTTCGTTAAAAATGAATTGCTTAACAACAAGGCCTCCTGAAAGACCAATCAACAGGCAATATGCGGCAAAAATTTTCATGCAGAATTCAAATATATAAAGAACCGCCTGATTGAAGAAATTTGACTGAATGAGTGGAAACTTTTAACATACCAAAGGCATTAAAGTTCCTTTTTTTCTTTTACCGGGTCAATGCTTCTTTTATATAATCTTCAATATTATTGCGGATAACCATCCGGTTTTTCACTATAAAATTTTTATCTACGGCAATCAGGGCGGGGGTGCCTGGTACAGGATAATGCGTTACCAGCTGAACACGCTGATCCATCAAATTTGGGCGGAGGTTCGGCCATTTGGCAGGATGTGCGGCAAGGTATTTTTTCCAGGTTGATTCGTCCTGATCCATGGAAATGCCGATTACTTCAAGCCCGGCCGATGCATACTTATTATAAAGATCTTCCAGTTCGGGTTCAAATTCCAGGCAATGCGAACAATCTGTACGCCAGAATAACAGTAAGGTAAGCTTACTTTTGGCTGCAAGCCCTGATAAAGAGGTATTTATTCCATTTATATCAGGCAGGGAAAGATTATACGCTTTTTTGCCTGTTTCACAGTTTTTTAAGGAAGTCAGCAGGATACTTGTGGATTGATCTTTATTAAGTTCTTCCATGGAGCATCCGTTCGAATACCATTTAAGCAAATAGGTCAGGCCATTATCATCCTTATAGTTTACCAAAGTTTGAAGCAGGTATTTAAAAAGCCAGGTATCCACTTTTTCATTACCCTTTCTGATACCCATTATGGTATTTATGTAGTTTGAGGAATCTGTTTCACAGAATTTTGAGGTATAAACATTTAAGGCCCTTATCAGGCCATTGTGAAACAATACGCGTGAATCATTTACCGGTAAAAGGTCCAGCAGGTAATCACGTTCAAAATCGGTTTGGGTGAGTTTTGAAATGTCTTTTTCGTCCGGGAAATCGCTTTTTTCGGGAACATACAGCAGTTTGGCAACAATATCACCTGTTATGGTCCCTTTATGATTCGCTGATATTTCCCTGCACCGGGCATTCATAAAGCTCCTTGCAGTTTCCATATTTGTTTTCAATCTTTCTTTCGTAGCTCCGGGTAATGAATCAGATTGAGAAAGACTGTCACGCTGCAAACGATACTTTTTATTGGCTGTCAATAAAGAATAATATGCCTCATTTTCCCCGCCCCTGAGGTTTGCCGGGTTAGCATTTATATAGGCATAGTCAATATTCCCAAAATCAATCACGGAATCTGTTGCAGGATTTTGAGGGAAAATAAAATCCAGCCATCGGGTAGGTTGGCCCCAAAGGCGCAGGCGGGTTTGTCCATACTTGCCGGAAATCCTTTTTTGAAATGTTTTTTCAGGAGTTAACTGAATAATATCCAGTTCATGCCACCGGTCCTCTAACCAGTAATCAACCGCAATTTTACTTATTTCACCAGGTAAATTACCTAATTTTCCCTTTATTATTACCTGTGCATTTAGCTGGGGCATTGAAAATAAACATAAAATCAGGAATGAAATCAGCCTGTTCATAGGGGTGTTTTTTTTACCAAAGCAACAAATTGAAAGTTGAAGCGAAGGTAGAGTTTGCCAAATAACAAAACTAAACCGCTCTTAAGTTAGTTTTTATGCGTTTTGTCAGGTTTTACACCCTATGTTTCACCCAATTTTGCATTTTCATCGCTTTTTTGTTTATGCTGAGGGTAACAAAAATTTTCCGTTTCGAAACGGCGCATGCCATTTTCGGCTATTCGGGTAGTTGTCAGAATATTCACGGTCATTCGTATGTACTCCATGTTACGGTTGAACGCAAAAGTCAGCAGGAAGGATTTTTACCCTCTCCCGGTTTTGTTATTGATTTTAAGCAATTAAAGCGGATGGTTCAGCAGGCAGTTGTAGAAAACTTCGATCATAAAATATTGTTATCCGAGGCCTACCTCGCGCAAAACACTGAATTGCGGATATTGCCCAACCTTGAAATCTGGGAAGCTGAACCCACAGCCGAAAACATGCTGCTTCAGGTGAAGGAAAAGTTGCAGCAGGTACTGCCGGAAGAAATCAGGCTGCATCAACTTAAACTTTTTGAAACAGCAGATTCATATGCCGAATGGGAGCAATGATCCATTCGTTTTGTTATGCTCTATCCCATTTTATTTTCCGGTAAACCTCGGAATTAATTCATTTGCAAGGCAGGCAACCGGTAATTCTGCCCGTCAAAAACAAACAGTTCATCAATTTCGTAAGTCCAGTAACGGTGAAGCGGCGAACGGTTCAGGTAGTCTGTAACCTCTTTTTTATTGTTGGCATTAATTACAATCCAGCTTCTCCGGGTTTCAAGGCTAACGGTGTAGCAATCAATTATTCCTTTGTTAATCAGGTAGTTAATATAGGTTCGATGGGCAGGTACCAGGGTCATAAAGGCATCGTCCATATCAAACGATATTGTTACCTGGAACTTCGAAATGTTTTCTCCTGTTTGGATTGATGATAATGCCATAATATTATATTGAGAAATCCAAAAAATCAAATACCAAATTCCAAAAAATGCAAATCTTCATATTTCTAATCTCCTAACGTTTATTCAGACTCAAAAAACACCTGGTTGGCTGCATTTGTGGAAAAACTAACAACAATTTACAAAAAGATGCGACCTTTCGGCCCTTAACCAAATATTACCGACGAAAAGATGAGCATTTCTTTATTGACCGTAATTTACATTCTTTCTTCCGTTTCCTATATTCTTGGCCTTAAAATGCTTTCGCATCCCTTAACAGCACGGCGGGGCAACCTGATTGCAGCAGCCGGAATGACCCTTGCCATATTTGGAACCATTTTTTTGTACCAGGATGATGAAGTATCAGGGCTGGGTAATTATCCATGGATTTTTGCAGCCATTCTTATTGGCTCAATAGTAGGCTGGATGGCTGCCAAAAGGGTAAAAATGACCGCAATGCCTGAAATGGTTAGCCTGTTTAACGGCATGGGTGGCGCCTGTGCCGCTATAATCAGCATTATTGAATTTAACCATTATGCCCTTAAAGCAGGTGGTGGAGTAACCGGTGAGGCCGGAGTAGAAAATTTGGCTGCACACGCTGGTTCTCCTGGTTTGATTTTCATTATGGTGCTTGGGCTTACTATTGGATCCATTTCCTTTGCGGGTAGTGTAATGGCCTGGGGTAAGTTAAACGGACGAATCAATGATTTTACTTTTAAGGGGCAAATGGCTACCAACCTGCTTTTGCTTGGACTTATCACGGTACTTGCTTTTTACCTGATTTTAACGCCCTTCAACCCCGCAAACTCAGTTACTATTTTTTATGTTACCCTCGTCATGTCCCTTTTGTACGGCGTAATGTTTGTAATGCCCATTGGCGGGGCAGATATGCCGGTAGTAATATCCCTGCTCAACTCCTTTACCGGGGTAGCAGCAGCCTCTGGTGGCTTTTTGTATGACAATAAGGCCATGCTAACCGGTGGTATACTGGTAGGTGCGGCAGGAACCCTTCTTACTCTGTTGATGTGTAAAGCCATGAACCGCAGCCTGATAAATGTGCTGATTGGCTCTTTTGGTGGAAATGCCACTGGCGCAGCTGCTGCTACAGGCGGTATGCACAAGGAAATCAAACTGACCGATGCCGCTGTGGTAATGGCTTATGCAAATAAGGTGATGATTGTACCCGGTTATGGTTTGGCGGTGGCACAGGCACAGCACGTTTGCCATGAATTGGAAAAACTGCTGGAAGAAAGGGGGGTGATTGTGCAATATGCCATTCACCCGGTTGCTGGCCGAATGCCCGGCCACATGAATGTATTGCTTGCGGAAAGTGATGTGCCTTACGAAAAGCTGGTTGAAATGGAGGATGCCAACGATCAGTTTGCCAATACCGATGTAGTGCTTATACTTGGAGCAAACGATGTGGTAAACCCAGCCGCCAAAACCGATCCGGCAAGTCCAATATATGGAATGCCCATACTTGAGGTGGAAAAGGCAAAAACCGTGATTGTAAACAAACGTTCCATGAAACCCGGTTATGCGGGTATTGAAAATCAGTTGTTTTACTCCAAAAAAACATCCATGCTGTTTGGCGACGCCAAAAAAGTACTGCAGGATCTGGTGGGGGAAATTAAGGGAATGTAATTTTATCAGAAATTCCAAAATATCAAATTCCAAATTCCAAAATGGGGAATAAGTAATTGAATGAGGAATGATGATTTTTGAATGAGGAATGGTGAGTATTGAGTAGTTTTTGGGTTTGGCAACAACAGGTTTCAGGCGCTTCCGCCAACCTCAAACCCGGAACCTCAAACCCTAAACCTCAAACCAGGAACTTCAAACCAAATACAGACAACAAAATGTTTCCTTCCGGTTTTATATCTTCCATTCGCCATGCAGCCGGATTTGATGTGGACTCTTTTTTGAACGCGCATGAAACAGCGGATCCACCTGTTTCTATCCGGATAAACCCTATGAAAAATGGGGATAGCCGTGAAAAACTGTTTGAAGGTATGGAGAAAGTTCCATGGAGCTTTTACGGATATTATCTTCCTGAAAGACCTGTTTTTACCCTCGATCCTTTGTTACATGCGGGCGCTTATTATGTGCAGGAGGCGAGCAGCATGTTTTTAGAACAGGCAGTTAAGGAGGTTTGCAAAAAAATTACCCTGAATCATGTGCTTGATTTGTGCGCTGCGCCTGGAGGTAAGAGTACCCATCTACTCAGCCTTTTGCCGGAAGAGACCGTTCTGGTAAGCAACGAAGTGATACAAGCCCGGACCTCAGTTTTATTGGAAAATATCACCAAATGGGGTACCTGCCGAAGTATCGTAACCCAAAACGATCCGGCTGATTTTGGTAAATTGGGCCCTACGTTCGACCTGATGGTGGTTGATGCCCCATGCAGTGGCAGCGGACTCTTCCGGCGCGATGCGGGCGTCATGAAGGAATGGAGTGAGCAGGCGGTTGAATTGTGCAGTCAGCGGCAGCAACGCATACTAGCCGACGCAATTCCGGCGCTCAAACCCGGTGGTTATCTCCTATATGCCACCTGCAGTTACTCCCCCGATGAAGATGAAAAGATATTGGATTGGCTGGCTTCGGGCTTTGCAATGGAGGGAGTATCTTTAAATTGGCCCGATAGAAAAGAGGGTGTGGTAGCCGCCCATTCGCCGCAGGAGAATATTCCCTGTTATCGTTTTTACCCGGGGAGGGTAAAAGGCGAAGGATTTTTTATGGCCTTACTCAAAAAGGGTGGGGATGATGAGTATTTGCTAAAAAGGGCGTCAAAGCAAAAAACAGTAGCTGAAAAATTACCCGATGCCATGCGGTCATGGGTTAAAGCGCCGGATTTTTTTCAATTTTATCGCCATAAGGAAAACATTTACCTGATGCCTCCCGCTGTTTGGCAGGCTTTTCAGCAATGGCGCCAACACCTCAATATCCGGAAAGCGGGAGTGAAAATGGCAGAAGATGCACATGGCAAATTCAATCCCTCGCACGACTTTGCCCTTTGCCCGGAGTTGCAAATGGACTCCTTTCCCCTCTACAGCGCCGATAAATCAACTGCCCTTTCTTTTTTGCGAAAGGAGGATTTTGCGCTAGCTTCCGGAACGCCAAAAGGATGGATATTAATGAGTTTTCAGGGTAATCCACTGGGATGGATAAAGAATATTGGCAACCGGAGCAATAATTATTACCCGAGGGAATGGCGGATCCGCATGCAGGGTGGTTGTTAAAAAGAGAAAGGTGCTTAAAAATTCCGGCAAAATTTAACGTTAATAAAAGGTCAAAACCCTCACATTTGCAACCCTGCGGTTGAAGTAATTGGCCGGCAGCGGGTATTTCAGCATGCGGATTTTTTTTCTATTATATGGCATTTTGGGTTGGTTTTACCCCGGCAACCAGCTTCTGGCACAAGGTTATGCCGGTAAGGTTAAAAACGACAGCGCCTTTATTTCAGTTAATGTTTCCTCTTTTAATGGCTGGGAAGCAATTTCAGAACAATGGGGTATTTCCGTTGACAGGCTTCAAAAGTTTAATCCTGACGTTTTGCCATCCGGTTCGGTAACCCCTGCTGAAGTATTGATTCCTGTTTTTTATTTATTGAAATCGGATTCCTGCGAACAATGCGAACCCGTTTACCATAGTGTTGGAAAGAGCGAAGGGCTTTACCGTATTGGTAAATGGTATGGAAATCAACCTGTATCTGCGCTAAAAAAAAGAAATAACCTCCGTACGGATGCGCTTCAGCCCGGGCAGCAATTATTGGTAGGATATATTTCCATGCAGGGCAGGCAGGCACCCGCCCAGCAAATGGCCAACCAGGGTTCAGTTCCTGCTGATACAGCCATCGCAAAAATGGAAGGTTCGGTTTCCGAAGTTATCAGGGAAGTACCCAAGCCTGCCATGCCACGTAAAATTTTATCGTACACAGGTGAGGGGGCATTTGCAAATGAATATTCCCCTGAAACCGGGAGTGCCGTAAAAAAGTCAGGTAAAGCTTCTTCATTCAAAACAGAAACCGGTTGGGAGGATGGAAAATTTTATGTGCTTAATTCGAACCTTAAAGCCGGTTTGGTAATAAAAATTTCAAATCCCTTAACGGGCATTTTCCTTTATGCCAAAGTGGTGGGACCATTACCGGATATCAAACAAAACCAGGGTTTATCTCTTCGCCTGAGTAATGCAGCCGCCACCATGCTTGGTTTTTGGGAAGAGGAAAAATCTTTTGAATTAACCTGGGAGTATTAGTACACAGCCAGCAGTTTACAACAACTTTATTTCACTTTTTTCGTCAAGCCGGTAACCCCGCAGAAAATCGGCAACATTCATGCGCTTTTTGCCTTCAAGCTGTAATTCCAGCAGGTTCAGCCAGCCATTGGCACAGCAAAGCAACAGTTGGTTTTTCCCATCGGTCAGCCATTGTCCCGGTACAATGGTTGCTTCCACTTCACGGGCAATAGTTGTACGGTAAACCTTCAGCATTTTTCCATCAAGGTGGGTAAAGGCTCCCGGAAAGGGAGAAAGTCCCCTGACGAGGTTATGTACTGATTCAAACCTTTGATTTACATCAATCCGGCAGGTTTCGGTAAATATTTTGGGAGCGTGTTTTACAGGGCCCGTATTATTAAATGCCTGCTGCGGAATGGGTTGCAGTGATCCGTTTACAAGGCCATCCAGCGTTTTTACCAGCAGTTGGGCGCCTGCTTCTTTCATCCGGTCGTGTAATTCGCCGGCGGTTTCATCGGGCGAAATGGGCAGATTTTGTTGCAAAAGCATATCCCCGGTATCTATCTCATGTTTAAGTTTAAAAGTGGTAACCCCGGTTTCTTTTTCCCCATTTATAATAGCCCAGTTAATGGGGGCCGCGCCCCTGTATTGTGGCAAAAGCGATCCATGAACATTCAGTGTACCCATTGGTGGCATGTTCCAAACAACTTCGGGAAGCATACGAAAGGCAACCACCACCTGCAGATCGGCTTTGAAGTGCCGCAGGCTTTCTAAAAAAGCTGGATTTTTTAGCTTATCGGGTTGCAATACCGGGATTTGGTATTCCATTGCATATTTCTTTACGGCACTTTGTTGCAGGTGCATGCCGCGTCCGGCCGGTTTATCGGGAGCGGTAATTACCGCCACCACCCGGTAGCCGGCTTTTACCAGGGCATCAAGAGAGGCAACAGCAAACTCGGGTGTACCCATAAATACAATTCGTGGAAAAGTCCGCATTTGGTTTTCATTACTTTGCATCCTGCAAAAATGCACATCTTAGGCCGATTCAGGGAAGTTTACCGATTTCTGAAAAAATCAACAGGGATTATCTGTTAAAAATTAAGGCGGAGTATTTAATTTCTTCGGTGGCGGCAACTATTCTGTATGCAATTTTACCGATTACAGAAAACAACCCGGCATTTGCATCACACCAAAAACTTTAAAGGTTAACACACTTTATGAAAATACCTTTTTTCATTTTTTTAGTATCAGGGTTTATTCCATCTTTTGGGAAGGCACAAAGTTTTTCACCAAGGTGGTATGGACGCGCCGAAACGAAAACAAAGTCATTTTACAATAGCTATCTCTGCGAATTTGTGCTGAACAAAAAGGAGAATCATATTTCCGGAACGTTGAATTATTTTTTTGGTCAGCAGGAATATGGGGTTAAAATAACCGGTCATTACTGGCCTCAAACCAAAACCATCGAACTGAATCCATTTAAACTGATCAGCCATTTTGCCACCAGCCAGAATAGCCCGGATTGCATGGTTGACGGATCGCTTACTTTATATACAGATGAAGGCGACAGTATCCTTTATGGACAAATAAACCCGGTTGGCAAATACCGGAATATGTGCCCGATACTTACCATTAGCCTGAATAAGGAAATCCTGCCTGATATACTTCCTGAATCCGAACAGGAACCTGAACGCAACGTTCTGGTAATTGAATCATTGAAAACCCAGCCCGGCGGTGCATCTGCAGCAATCAATGCAACGGTTCCCCAGGTACCTTTAAAGGTAAAAGCAATGCAGGGCCCCGAATTTACGAGGCGTAATTTCCTGGAAGGGCCATTGATTCTGGCTGATTCAGACAGTATTACCCTGCATTTGTACGACAACGGACAGGTGGATAATGATACGGTTTCGGTTTATTTTAACCGTGAACCGGTAATGTTTAAACAGAAACTGAGCGTAACCCCAATCATTATTAAACTGGTGCTGAAACCCGGCGAAAATGAAATAGCCATGTTTGCTGATAACCTTGGTGATATTCCACCCAATACCGCCCTGTGCCTCATTTTTGCTGGCGGTAAGCGTTACGATATTAACCTGGTAAGCAATTTTGCCGCTAATGGCACTGTTCGCATAAAGCGCAGAAATGAGTTACCATAAGATTAAAAACCTTTGGTGATTTTATGCTTCTTTGCTTTAATTTTGAAAAATGAAAAAAGCGGAAGTAGCTCACCTGGTAGAGCGACAGCTTCCCAAGCTGTAGGTAGCGGGTTCGAGTCCCGTCTTCCGCTCAAATATCCCGGAACTTGTGAAATACAGAGCAATTTACACAGGTTCCGGGATTTTTTTTGGTTAAAAAGGAAGTCCAACAGCAAGGTTGAGGATAATGTTTTCAGACCGCCATGTACCGTTAAAAATTTCAATATCTTTAATTACCCATCGTTCCCCATCAGGCAGCCATGGTTTACGCAACGGAATTCCGGTATCAAGCCTGATCATAAATATACCAGCAACATCAAACCTTAAACCTACGCCGGTTCCAACGGCTAGTTCTTTCATAAATGTTTTTGAAAATGCTGCGCCGGGTAGTTTATCATTTTCATTAAACAGCCAGATATTTCCTGCATCTATAAATATGGCGCCATTCAGCATGCCTGCCAGTTTGGTTCTGAACTCACTGTTCATTTCCAGTTTTATATCACCTACCAGGTCTGGCACAAAACCATCGGTGGTAACCACCGGCCGGTAACTGCCGGGGCCCACACTCCTCGCCCTGAAAGCCCTCAGACTATTGCTTCCACCTGTATAAAACTGTTTGATATAGGGCAATTGCAAAGAGTTGCCATAAGGTATGCCTATACCAATATTCAGGCGGTTAACCCATT
>Ga0116158_10002946_pt1 | contig 14884 bp, 11 predicted proteins | sample AD_UKC052_MetaG_FD_89883 | JGI IMG/M metagenome (GOLD analysis project Ga0116158, IMG submission 89883) | Active sludge microbial communities of municipal wastewater-treating anaerobic digesters from USA - AD_UKC052_MetaG | ecosystem: Engineered > Bioreactor > Anaerobic > Digestate | place: USA... | reverse complement strand
GCCACCAGCGCCTGCCACGGCCCTTCGAGAAAGGCGCCTTCCTGAGGTGCCTGCGTCACCGCGACGCGGAACTGCGCCAGCAGTGCCTCGTCGGGCGCGGCCAGCCACAGCCGCGAGAGCAGCCCGTACAGCTCGGCACGAGCCAGTTCTTCACTGTCGTCGGCGCTCGCGAACGTCATGGCGGTCGGCTCGTCGCTCATAGGTCGGTGATCTTCGTCTCGTTCGGGTTGCTGTAGATGTCGATGACGCGGCAGTCGCCGCACATCTGCAGCCGCTTCAGCGCCTCGCCCTGGAAGGCGCTGTGGCCCGACAGTTTGGTCAGCATGTTCTCGATCGCCCTCATGGTGCCGAAGGGCTTGCCGCACTGGATGCAGCGGTAGGGCTCGGCCTCGTTGAGCACGCGCGCCACCTTGCGCGCCTTGCCGCCATCGGCCAGCCACAGGCGCGGCTGCAGCGTGATGGCGCTCTCCGGGCAGGTGGTGGCGCACAGGCCGCATTGCACGCAGTTCTTCTCGATGAACCTGAGCTGCGGCTTGTCGGGGTTGTCGGCCAGCGCGGCCTCGGGGCAGGCGCCCACGCAGCTCAGGCACATCGTGCACTTGGCCGTGTCGACCTGCAGGCTGCCGAAAGGCGAGCCGGCGGCCGGCAGCACGATGTCGTCGGCGGCCGCCGGGGCGTGGGTGAGCAGGTGGTCGAGCGCGAGGTCGAGCGTGGCGCGCTTGTCCGCCTGCGCGGCCAGCGCGCCGGGCTGCGCCACGCCCTGCGCGGCGGGAGCGCGCAGCGCCGCGTCGAGCACGGCCAGGTCGCGCGCATCGCGGGCCTCGATCAGCTTGAAGTGCTCGCCGCGGTAGCCCAGGCCGGCCAGGATGGCCTGCGCCACCGCCATCTGCTCGGCCAGCGCCGTGCGGTACTCGGGCGCCTCTTCCTCGGTGAGCAGCACCCAGACCTGGCTCGCGCCGCCGGCGATGGCGGCCAGCCAGAGGTCCAGGCCGACGCTCGCGGTGTGCCACAGCGCCACCGGCAGCACGCGCGCCGGCACGCCGTGCACGGCCTTGTCGGTGCGGGCCGCGCGGCCGAGTTCGCCGATCATCCTGCTGCCCGCGCCTTCGCTGTGCAGCAGTAGCGCCGCGTCCCTGCCGCCAGCCAGGCGATAGGCGCCGAGCATCGTGCGCAGCTTGCGGCCCTGGTCCACCGTGCCGGGGTAGCCGAAGGCCAGCGCGCCGCTCGGGCATACCGTGCTGCAGGCCCCGCAGCCCACGCACAGGTGCGGCTCGACGACGATGCCGCCGGCCGCATCGCCCTTGGCCTTGCCTTTGCGCGACGCATCGCTGCGGATGGCGCGCGCGGAGCAGACCTCGATGCAGGCGCTGCAGCCGATCTGCTCGTTGCGGCTGTGCGCGCACAGCTTGGCCTTGTAGTGGAAGAACTTCGGCTTCTCGAACTCGCCGGTACGCTCGCGCAGTTCGAGCACGGCCTTCACCAGCCGGCGCTCGGCGTCACCGCCGCGGCCGACGTGGAAGTAGCCCTGCGGCGGCTGATGCATCGTGAAGGCCGGGCTCTCGCGCAGGTCGAGCACGAGGTCGAAGTCGTCTTCGGCCTGTTGCGGCGCGCGCTGGAAGTCGATGGCGCCGGCAGCGTCGCACACCTTGACGCAGTCGCGGTGGCTCTTGCACCGCGACAGGTCGATCTGGTAGCTGAAGTCGATGGCACCCTCCGGGCAGGCGTCGACGCAGGCGTTGCAGCGTGTGCACAGGTCCAGGTCGATCGGGTTGCCGCTCTCCCACACGGCGTGGAAGGCGCCGAGCCAGCCGGACAACTTCGTCAGCCGCCCCGCCATCACGGCGCGATCACGCTGCTGCGGCAGCGCGCCGCCCGGGCGGTCGACGAGCAGCACGACGTCGAGCTTGTCGGCCAGCATCGCCGCGGCGCGCTCGGCATCGTCGGCCGGCCCGATCACCAGGCAGCGGCCCTGCGAGCGGTAGCTCACCGTGGCCACCGGGTCGGGGTCGGGCAGCTGCGCGGCGGCGATCAGCGCGGCGAGCTTCGGCGCGGCGCCCTTCGCGTCCTTCGACCAGCCGCCGGTCTCGCGGATGTTGACGAAGCGGATCGGCCGCTCGGCCACTCGCGGCGCGCCCTCGGTCTGCTCGTTGAGCTCGAGGAACAGCCGGCTCTCCTGAGTGCAGGCCACCAGCAGGTCGTCGCCGTCCTTGGCCGCACGCTGGAAGGCGCCCGCCTCGCGGCGGCACAGCAGCGTGTGGACGGTGTCCAGGCCGTCAGGGCTGGCCAGCGGCGTCTTCGCCAGCGCCTGGCTCACCGGCGCCAGGCTCGCCGGCGTCAGCGGCATGGTGCGGTTGCAGTCGCAGATCAGCGTCTTCATTCGAGGCTTCTTCCTTCGGGTCGGTCGGTGCCGCAGCCGCCGATTCGGCGGCCGGCTCGTCCGTCTTCTTCTCGTCGTCGAACAGCCCGAGGAACTGCGACTGCACCATCTGGCGCAGCATGCCCTCGGGCAGCGGGTCGGGCTTGCCGTAGTCGTCGATGTAGGTGTCCAGCCCGTCCATCACGTTGTAGTGCGGGTCGGTGAAGAGCTTCTTCAGGGCCGCGTTCTTCACCGTCGGGTCGACGTCGTGAGCAACGAAGCGGCTGAAGTCGGATTCCGTGGTCAGCGTGGCGACGTCGTCGAGCGTGAGCGCCGGCTCGGCCGGCATCTCTGCGCTGACCGGTGTTTCGGTCTCGGTGGCGACCGGCCCGGCGGCGAGCGCCGGCACCTCGATGGGTGCGGGCAGCGGCGGCGCCGGTTCGGGCTCGCGCCCTTCGCGTGCCTGCGACTTGCGTCGCGCCCAGCGCGACAGGAAGCCGCCTTCTTCGCCGGCCATCAGTGCCTCACGAACCGCGCCGCTGCGGCGACTCGAACGACGCCGGGCGCTTGCGCTGCTTGGGCTCGGGCTTGTAGTGCTCGTCGGTGAAGGCCTGCAGCCATTCGCGCCATTCGGGCTGCAGCGGCACGTTGTCGACACGCTCCTGCGCGTCGAGCCGGCGGCCGGCCTCGTTGTACGACAGCGTCACCTGCTCGGGCCAGGCCCGCGACGGGTCCTCGTCGTCGCTGCGCCAGACGACGAACCACACCGGCGCGCCGCTGCTCAGGTTCAGGTAGTAGCCCTCGCCCTCGTCGGCGAACAGCTCGACGCGCAGGCCCGGGTGCAGCGTGCTGCACAGCTTGCCGTCGTCGCGCAGCACGCGCGGCGCATCGCCGAAGGCGTCCTGCATGGGCAGCACCTCGGCGATGCGATGGCGCCAGTCCTCCCAGCGGTTGGGCTGGAAGTCGCGCTCCATCACGACCGCGACGGTCACGGTTGGGCGCTCGGTCATCGGCGGCGGCCTCTCACGCTCTCAGGTGTTCTTCGAGATCGAGATGGTCGGGAACTTCGCGCTGAAGTCCTTCGCGCGCTGCGCGATCTTCACCGCCACCTGCCGCGCCACGCTCTTGTACAGGCCGGCGATCTCGCCGTCGGGCTCGCTCACCACCGTGGGCCGGCCGGCGTCGGTCTGCACGCGGATCGACAGGTTCAGCGGCAGCGCGCCGAGGTAGTCCATCTCGTACTCGGCGGCCATCTTCTTGCCGCCGTCCGCGCCGAAGATGTGCTCGATGTGGCCGCACTTCTCGCACACGTGCACGGCCATGTTCTCGACGATGCCCAGGATCGGCACGCCGACCTTCTCGAACATCTTGATGCCCTTGCGGGCGTCGAGCAGGGCGATGTCTTGCGGCGTGGTGACGATCACCGCGCCGGTCAGCGGCACGCGCTGGGAGAGCGTGAGCTGGATGTCGCCGGTGCCCGGGGGCATGTCGATGATCAGGTAGTCGAGGTTGCCCCAGTTGGTCTGGCGCAGCAGCTGCTCGAGCGCCTGGGTGGCCATCGGGCCGCGCCAGATCATCGGGTTGTCCTGCTCGATCAGGAAGCCGATCGAGATGACCTGCACGCCGTAGTTCTCCAGCGGCTCCATGGTCTTGCCGTCGGCGCTTTCGGGGCGGCCCTCGATGCCCATCATCATCGGCTGGCTGGGGCCGTAGATGTCGGCGTCGAGGATGCCCACCGTGGCGCCCTCGGCAGCCAGCGCCAGCGCGAGGTTGACCGCCGTGGTGCTCTTGCCTACGCCGCCCTTGCCGGAGGCCACGGCGACGATGTTCTTCACGTTGGGCAGCAGCTGCACGCCGCGCTGCACCGCATGCGCGATCACCTTGGTGGCCAGGTTGGCGCTGACGTTCTCGACGCCGGGCACGCTGCGCGCCGCGGCGATCAGCGCCTTGCGCAACGCCGGAATCTGGCTCTTCGCCGGGTAGCCGAGCTCGACGTCGAAGGAAACGTCGCCGCCCTCGACCTTCAGGTTCTTCAGCTGCTTCGTCGAGACGAAGTCTTTGCCCGTGTTCGGGTCGGTGACGCCCTTCAGGGCTTCGAGGAGGGCGGAATCAGAGGCGGCCATGAAAGTGGTTTCATAGGATGAGAGCGAGCGGCAGTCTAGCGCAGCGATCACCGCCCTCCGGTCCACCGGGACACTGCCGCGGCCCGGCGCCCCACCCCCCTCAACCGTGGGGAACTGCACGGATTTTGGAAACAGGACGTCGATCGGATGGTGCGGGTCGCTCCATTCGCATCACTCGATGACGAAGCGAACTGGGCTTTGAAAACGTTTACAGCCCCGAACAATTCGTTGTTTGCAGCCACAGGGCCTCCCGGCTCGGCCTCCTACATTCGCGATGCGCAAAGACGCCGTATCGAAAAGACAGTCCTCGGGGGAGGGTGGCGAGTGAAGACACATTGGGTGGCCGGATGGCTCTTGTTGACGACGCTGACCGCGTGCGACTTCGGATCGAAGATGCCGGACGCAGCCGCGACTGCGGGCGCAGCGGCACCGCCACCGGTAAGCGCGGCGCCGGATCCGCACGGCCAGGAAGCGGCCCCTGCTCCGGCGACGAGCACCTCCGTCAAGCCCTCGCCCGGCTGTTTCACGTCGAGTTCTCCCCGCCGGCTGACGCGCTCGCAGTTCGTCAACCTGCTGACCGACGTCAGCCGCGACCTCGCCGGCGGCGACACGGCGGTGGCCGGCAGAGTGGCGGGCATCGTGATCGACCAGGCGCAATTCCCGCCCGACCAGCCGATCAACCCTGACAGTGCTCGGCACAAGGGCTACGAGCGCATCGATCAGGCCTTGAACAGCCGACAGGCCTCGGCGATCCACGCCAGCGCCAAGGCCATCGCCGGCGGACTCACCGCCGACGCCACGCAGCTGTCGACGCTGCTCGGCGGCTGCAGCGGCACCCCCGAGTGCCTGGATGCCTTCATTCGCCGCGCCGGCAGGCTGCTGTTCCGCCAGCCGCTGAGCGAGGCGGAAGTGGCCGTCTACCGCGGCGCCGCAGGCGGTGCCACCAGCGCCTCTGCGGTGGCCAAGGTGCTGGCGACCATGATCGCGTCGCCGAAGGTGTTCTTCGTGCTCGAGCGCGGCCAGGCTGTCGATGCCGGCACGCGCTGCGCGCCGCTGACGGCCCACGAACTGGCAGCGCGCCTGGCCCTGCACTTGTGGGAATCGGCGCCGGACGCCGTGCTGAACGCCGCGGCCGATGACGGCTCGCTGCTGCAGCCGGCGGTCTACACCGTGCAGGTCACGCGCATGCTGGCCGATGCCAGGGCCGAGCGCGCCATGCGCGGCTTCTTCCGCCAATGGTTCCGGCTCGACGAACTGGTCGCGCTGGACGGCAAGGCCGGCACCGCGAAGTTCGACGCCTTCGCCGCAGGCTACAAGCCCCTGCCGGGCTCGCGCGACGCGGCCGTCACCGAGGTGCTGGACATGGTCAGCTGGGTGGCCGCCAACAACGGCTCGCTGCAGCAGGTGCTCACCGATCGCCACGCGTTCGCACGCACCGAGGACATCGCCTCGCTCTACAAGACCCCGGTGTGGGCCGGCGGCACGGCGCCGCCGCCCTTGTTCACGGAAGCCGCACGCGTGGGGCTGCTGACGCGCATCGGCCTGATGGCCAACGGCGCCTCCGATACCACGCTGCCGATCCAGCGCGCCAGCCGCATCCTCGGCGGCCTGACCTGCCAGGCGCTGCCGCCGCCGGTGATGGACCAGAGCAACAAGGCCGCCGACCTGTCCGGCGTGCTGAGCACCCGCGAGCGCACCGAGCGCATCACGCAGATGGACGGCACCAGCTGCGTGGGCTGCCACAAGACCGTGCTGAACCCCTGGGGCTTCGTCTTCGAGGGCTTCGACGCCCTCGGCCGCGTGCGCAGCACCGAACGAGTGCTCGACGACGCCGGAGCCCTGCTCGGCGAGAAGCCGGTCGACACCGCCGTGACCGCCAAGCTCGACGGCATGGCGGCGCGGCCGCTGGCTCATGCGGCCGAAGCCCAGCAGTACGTCCTCGACAGCGGCGCCTTCGAACGCTGCTTCGCGCGCAACCAGGTGCGCTACGCCTTCGGGCGCGCCGACACCGACGACGACAGCGAGATCGTGGAATCGCTGCGTGCACAGGCCGCCAACGGCGCGAACCTGCGCAGCCTGTTCGCCGCCATCGTGCAGCGCCCCGAATTCAAGTCGATCGCCAGGTAGCCATGAAGCCGATCTTCGACAAGCTCTCCCGCCGCCAGTTTCTGCGCGGCGCCGGCGGCACCATGCTCGCCCTGCCGCTGCTTCCCTCGCTGCTGCCGCGCGAGGTGGGCGCCCAAGCCGTGGCTCAGGCCTCGGCCGAGCGCTACTTCGTGCACATGACGACCTGGCACGCCTGCTTCCAGGAGCCCTACTTCGGCCCGATGCTGACGGCCGCGCCAGCCGCAACGGCGTCGCATGGGGGCATCGCCGTGCGCAGCGGCCCGCTGCCCTTCTCGACCGAAGGCGATCAAGCCGTGCTCAGCAGCATCCTGCGCGCGCGCAGCAGCCTGTGGACGCCGCGCCTGCGCGGGCTGACCAACGTCATCAACGGCCTGGACTTCGCCCGCGGCGTCGGCCACAACCGCGGCGGCACCCTCGGCGGCAGCGACACCAGCCCGAGCATCGACCAGATGCTGGCTGCGGCACCGAGCTTCTACAAGACCACCGCGCTGCAGCCGGCGATCGTGCGCAACCCGGTGTCGCGCACGCTCAGCGGCGGCGCCATCGTGCAGACCGAGGAAACCGCCGACAGCAACGTCAAGCTGTTCGACCGCCTCTTCAAGAACGCCAGCACCGCGCCCGGATCCCCGGCGCCCGCCGCCGCCGAACAGGTCGTGCTGGTCGACCGCGTCAAGGAGCATGCGGACCTCGTGCTCAAGGACCCGTCGTGCTCGGCCGACTGCCGATCGCGCCTGGGCGACTACCTCGACATGCTGTCGCAGGTGGAAGTGAAGGTGCAGGCTTCGGCTGCGGTGAGCAGCTCCTTCGCGCGGCCGACCAGCGACACCCTGGCGATCGAGCAGTCCGCCGGCTTCTACGGCACACCCAACTCGCATCTGCAGTGCGAGCAGTTGTGGAACGACATCGTCGTGGCCGCATTTGCCGCCGGCATCAGCCGCATCTACGTCAACGGCCCGACCACCTACACCTTCGGCCCGGAACCCGAGCACTCGTGGCACAACGCCTATGCGCACGGCCAGGACGCAGCGGACATCCGCGCCGGCTTCGGCGCGGCGGTGCAGCGGCAGTTCGAAGGCGCCGTGCTCGACATGGCCTCCAAGCTCGACCAGGTGCGCACCGCCGACGGCGCGACGCTGCTCGACAAGGCGCTGGTCGCCAACAGCTTCGAGATGGGCAGCGGCGGCAATCCCGGCCACCACCACAACCGCTGCATCCCCATCGTCAGCATCGGCAGTGCGGGCGGCCATTTCCGCACCGGCCAGTGGCTCGACTACCGCGACCTCAATTCCTTCTCATGGTCTTCGGACCCGCACTGGTGGAGTGGCCTTCTCTACGACCAGTGGCTGGGCATGGTGGTGCGCTCCATGGGCGTGAGCCAGGCGGACTTCGACAGCACGCGCCACGGATATCCCGGCGTGCGCGCCGACAACACCGACCACACCGATGCGACCTGGGCTGCCGCGGGCGGCGACCTGCCCTGGCTGAAGGCCTGAGCCGATGCGACGCATCCCCGCACTGAGCCTGCCTGTCGTCTTCGCGCTGCTGACCCCGCTGGCGGGCGCGCAGAGCGCTGCCAGCGGCGAGAAGCTCTACGCCACGCCGGTCGTTCCCGGCAAGCTGAGCTGCTCCGCCAACGCATGCCACGGCTCGACCACGCAGCCGCAGAACCGCATCGCCAATGGCCTGAGCGCCGCCAACATCAAGGCGGCGGTCGGGCGCGTGGCGCAGATGCGCTTCCTCGACGGTCAGCTCGGCGACGCGCAGTTCAACGACCTGTCGGCGTACCTGAGCAGCAAGCTCGGGGGCACGCCCAGTTACCTGCAGGTGGTGGCGATGCCCCAGCCCGTGCTCGCGCCGGCGGCTCTGGCCTTCGGCGCCCTGGACCTGCTGACCACCAGCCCCGCCCAGGCCATCACGCTGACCAACGCCGCGACCGCGAGCGCGCCGCTCGTGCTGGGCAGCATCGGCACCACGGCAGGCAGCGACTTCGCCGTCACCGGCGGCACCTGCCGCAGTGGCGACAGCCTGCCGGTGGCCAGCAGCTGCAGTGTGCTGGTCAGCTTCACACCCAGCGCCCTGGGCACACGATCCGGGGAGCTTCGCGTGGTTCACAACGGCGCGGCGGCGCTCAGCACGGTGTCGCTCGGCGGCACGGGCACCGGCACGCTGCCGGTGATCACGCTGTCGCCGCCGTCGCTGAGCTTCTCGCAGACCGTGGGCAGCAATTCGGCCGCGCTGCGTCTGCTCGTCGGCAACGGCGGCACCGGCGTGCTCAGCCTCGGGGCCATCGGCCTGGCCGGTGCGCAGGCCGCCGAGTTCGAGCTCGCTGCCGCCACCGGTGCCGGTGACTGCGCCGCCGGCACCCTGCTGTCGGGCGGGCAGAGCTGTGCGCTGACGATCCGCTTCAGTCCGGCCGCCGCCGGCCGCCGCGAGGCCACGCTGGCGATCGCGCACAACGCCTTGGGCAGCAGTTCGAGCGTGGCGCTCGTCGGCTTCGGCAACGCCTCACCGCAACCCGGCCTGCAGCTCGACGCCACGCGCATCGACCTGGGTGACCAGGTCGCGGGCACGGCAAGCGGTGAACGCGTGCTCGGCGTCGTCAACAACGGCCAGGCCGAGCTGAACCTCAGCTCGCTCGCCGTCACCGGCACGCAGGCCGCCGAGTTCTCGCTGGGGGGCAGCTGCGCCGTCGGCACGGCGGTGCCCGCGCAAGGCAGCTGCACGATCGCCGTGCGCACGACACCGGCCAGCCTGGGCGCGCGTGCCGCGATGCTCGTGCTGGCCAGCAATGCGCCGGTGGGAACGGTGGGCGTCTCGCTGGCCGCGACCGGCGTGCCCGCACCCGCGCCGGCGGTCTCGCTGTCGCAGGCAGCGCTGGGATTCGGCACCGTGGCGATCGGCGGCAGCTCGTCACCGCGCACGGTGGTGCTGGCGAACACCGGCAACGCCGCACTGCAGCTCGGCAGCCTGGCCACCAGCAGCAGCGAGTTCAGGCTCACGCACGACTGTCCGGCCAGCCTCGCGCCCGGCGCGAGCTGCTCGCTCGGCGTCGTCTATGCGCCGACCAGCGCCAACAGCTCCGAAGTGCTGACGATCCGCTCGAACGCGCCCAGCTCGCCCAACCAGATCGTGCTCAACGGCCTGGGCAGCAACGCCACGCTGCCGGTGCTCGACTGGGCCGAAGGCAGCGCTCCGATCGCCTTCGACACCGCGGCCATCGGCGCCACCACCGCGGCCGTGCAGCGCACGCTGGTCAACCGCGGCCCGGGCAGCGTGAGCCTCTCGGTCCTGTCCGTCGCAGGCACCGACCCCGGCTCCTTCGTGCTCGGCGGCGGCAGCTGCGTGGTCGGCAGCGTGCTCGCCGCCAACACGAGTTGCAGCGTCAGCCTGCGCTTTGCGCCGTCGGCCCCCGGCGCACGCACGGCCGTGCTGCAGGTGGGTTCGACAGGCAGCAACCCGGCCGAGCTGGCACTCGGCGGCACCGGCTCCGGCTTCGCGGCCGTGCAGCAGGCGCTGGGCGTGTTGCCGGCGGCCCTCGACTACAGCCACGCGAGCATCGTCACCGGAACGCACAGCGATCCGCTGGTGCTGCGCATCAGCAATGAAGGCAACGCCGACAACACCATCGCCGCCGTGACGACCAGCGCCGGCTTCATCGTCGCGCCGGCCGAGGGCAGCGACGCCTGCCCCGGCGTGCCGTGGACGCTGGCGCCGGGTGCGGCATGCCGTGTGGCGGTGGTGTTCGCGCCGGTGACCGGCGGCAGCACGCAGGGCACGCTGCGCGTGGTCAACAGCGCCGGCCAGGCCAGCGAGGTCGCCCTGAGCGGCCAGGCCACCACCACCATGACCAACGCCGGCAGCTCGGGTGATGGCGCCGGCGCACTCGGCCTGGGCTGGCTGCTGCTGCTCGGCCTGGCCGTGGCCGTGCTGCGGCGGGGCACGGCCTCCCGCACGCGTGTCGCTCGGCACCCATGAACAAGAACATGCCCTGCCGGAGCGCAGCCCTTCCCCGATCCACCTGCTTAGTCATCAAGAGACCGTCACCGTGAACATCCTCCGTCCCCTTGCATGGTTCACCATGCTGTCGCTGCTGGGCGGCTGCGCCCAGCTCGACGCCATCGCGCCCAAACCCTGGCAGAAGGAATACCTGGCCAAGAAGGAGATGACCATCGAGGGCGATGGCCACGAAGGCCGCCTGGCCCAGCGCATCTACAACAGCCGCGAGAACGCATCGGGTGGCTACGGCGTGGGTGGAGGCGGCTGTGGCTGCAACTGAACCGCTCAAGGGCGCCATCGTCGCCGCGGCGCTGGCGCTGCCCGGCGTTCTGCCGAGCGCCGCACGAGCCCAGTCGGCACCCGATCAGGGCAGCGTCTCGCTGAAGTTCCTGGCCTATCGCGACAGCCAGTCGACCGACACCGTCTACCCGCAGTACACCGGCAACGAACCGTCGCGGCTGCGCCGCATCTCGGTGAATGCACCGTCGTTCGCCATCGTCGCGCCGTTGAACAGTCAGTGGGCGGCGGAAGGATCGCTGATCGTCGAGCATGTGTCGGGGGCGACGCCGCGCTACTACACCGACGTCTCCGGCGCCACCACCTCGCCGGGCATGACCGACTCCCGCACCGGCGGCGACGTGAAGGTGACCCGCTACTTCGATCGCGCGTCGATCGGCGTGGGCCTGGCCGGATCGACGGAGAACGACTTCCGCTCGGCGGCGGTGTCGCTGGACGGCCGGCTCTCGACGGAAGATCGCAACACCACCTTCAATCTGGGCATCGGGCACACCCGCGATCACATCACCTCGGTCAATGACGACACGCTCGACGAGAAGCGCCAGACCACCGAGCTGATCGCCGGCGTGACGCGCGCCTTGACGCGCAGCGACATCGTGCAGCTCAACCTGAGCTACGCCGGCGGCCGCGGCTACTACAGCGACCCGTACAAGCTGTTCGATCGCCGGCCCGACACGCGCCGGCAGGCCGCCGGCCTGCTGCGCTGGAACCACCACTTCGTGGGCTGGGGCAGCACGCTGCGCAGCGGCTACCGCTACTACCGCGACAGCTTCGGCATCCGCGCCCACACCGCCGATGCGGCCTGGGTCCAGCCGGTGACGCCGATCTTCTCGATCATCCCGAGCCTGCGCTACTACAGCCAGGGTGCGGCAAGGTTCTACTACGACCCGGTGGCGGATGTCTCCATCTATCCCGGGCCGGTGGGCGCTCCCGTCTACAGCTCACCCGACCAGCGCCTGTCGGCCTTCGGCGCGATCACGCTGGGACTGAAGGCGGAGCTTCAGCTCGGCCGCTGGAGCACCGACCTGAAGCTCGAACAGTACGAGCAGCGCTCGTCTTGGCGCACGGGTGGTCAGGGTTCACCTGGAATCGATCCGTTGCACTCGACGATGCTGCAAGTGGGTGTGTCGACGACCTTCTGAGCTGGTGCCCATGAACCGACAGACCCGATTGCATTGGATCGCCCTCGCCGCCCTGGTCGGCGGCTGCGGTGGCGGCACGAATGCGGCAGCACCAGTGGCCGCGGCTCCTGCTCCTGCTCCTGCTCCTGCTCCTGCTCCTGCTCCTGCTCCTGCTCCTGCTCCTGCTCCTGCTCCTGCTCCTGCTCCCACGGCCTGGCGCGGTGTCAGCCTGGCCGGCGCGGAATTCGGCGAGAACAACCTCCCGGGCACCTATGGTTCCGACTACATCTATCCGGGCGTGGGCAGCGTCGGCTACTTCCATGCCAAGGGCATGAACCTGGTGCGCCTGCCCTTCCGCTGGGAACGGCTGCAGCCGACGCTCTCGCAGGCCTTCGATGCCGCGGAGCTGGCACGCCTGAGCGCCTTCGTCGACGGCGCCACCGCCGAAGGCGTGACCGTGCTGCTTGACCCGCACAACTACGCACGCTACCGCGGCGCCCTGATCGGCTCGGCCTCGGTGCCGAACGCGGCATTCGCCGATTTCTGGTCTCGCCTGGCCGGGCAGTTCAAGGGCAATGCGCGCGTGGCGTTCGGGCTCATGAACGAGCCGAACACGATGCCCACGGAGCAATGGCTGGCCGCCGCCAATGCCGCACTCGCGGCCATTCGCAGCGCCGGGGCGACGAACCTCGTCACCGTGCCCGGCAACGCCTGGACGGGCGCGCACAGCTGGTCTCAGAACTGGTACGGCACACCCAACGCCACCGTGATGAAGGGCATCGTCGACCCAGGTTCGAACATGCTCTTCGAGGTGCACCAGTACCTCGACGCCGATTCGTCGGGCACCTCGGCCAACTGCGTGAGCGCGACGATCGGTGTCGAGCGCCTGCAGGAATTCACGAGCTGGTTGCGCAGCAATGGCCATCGCGCGCTGCTCGGCGAAGTGGCCGGCGGGGACAACGCCACCTGCGCTGCCGCGCTGACGCAGATGCTCGGCCACCTGCAGCTCAACAGCGATGTCTGGCGCGGCTGGACCTGGTGGGCGGCAGGCCCCTGGTGGGGCAGCTACATGTACTCGATCGAGCCGAACGGCACGGTCGACAAGCCACAGATGTCCACGCTGGCGCCCTTCCTCAACTGAGACGGGCACCATGGCATCGAACTCCCCGAACCGTCCCCTGGGCTGGCTGATGCTGGCCGCGCTGATGAGCGCCTGCAGCGGCGGCGGCGACAGTGCATCGCCCACCGCGGCGGGAGCACCTGCAACTGCACCGGCACCGGCACCGGCACCGGCACCGGCACCCGCACCGGCGCCGAGCACTTCCAACCCGTTCGCCGGCGCGCTGATGTACGTCGATCCGGAGTATGTCGCCGCGGTCGACGCCTCGTCGGCTCGAGTGGCGCCGGGCTCGGCCGACGCGGCGCGCATCGCCGTCGCGCGGCGTTTCCCGACGGCGGTGTGGCTCGACCGGCTCGCCGCGATCGACGGCGCGAAAGCCAGCGGTGGCGCCATGGGACTGGCCGACCACCTCGACGCAGCGCTCGCCCAGCAGCGCGCGCAAGGCGGCAGCGCGCTCGCCCCCGTGACGGTGATGATCGTCGTCTACGACCTGCCCGACCGCGACTGCGCCGCGCTGGCCTCCAACGGCGAATTAAGCTCGGCGGCCAATGGGCTGCAGATCTACAAGACGCAGTACATCGACCGCATCGCCGAGGTCCTCGGACGCAGCGAGTACGCCGGGCTGCGCGTGGTGACCGTGATCGAGCCCGACTCGTACCCAAACATGGTCACCAACCTGTCCACGCCGGCCTGCGCCACGGTGAACCAGAACCACGTCTACCGTGACGGGCTGCGCTACGCCATGGCGAAGTTCGCACCCCTGTCCAACGTGCACATGTACCTGGACATTGCCCATTCGGGCTGGCTGGGCTGGGACAACAACCGCAGCGCCGCAGTGGCGGCCTACAGGGATCTGGTGGCCGGCGCCACCCCCGGCGGCGATCTCTCGATCATCCGAGGCTTCGCCACCAACACCGCCAACTACACGCCGCTGGACGAACCTTTCTTCGACGGCACCGACAACATCGTCAGCACCGCCGGCACGACGCAGTTCTACGAATGGAACCGCGCCGTCGACGAACTGAGCTACATCGACAAGCTGCGCAGCGATCTGCTGGCCGCCGGCTTCGCACCGGGCACCGGATTCATCGTCGACACCGGCCGCAACGGCTGGGGTGGCACCAACCGCCCTCAAGCCGCCGCGGCGGACGTCGACGACATGCGCATCGACCGCCGTGCACACCGCGGCAACTGGTGCAACGTGAAGAACACCGGCATCGGCGAACGGCCCCGCGCGAACCCGGACGCCACTCGCCCCTACCTCCACGCCTACGTCTTCATCAAGCCCCCGGGGGCCTCCGACGGCACCAGCGACAGCACCGCGACGGTGCCCAATGCCGAGGGCAAGCGCTTCGACCCGAAATGCGGCAGCGACAACGTCGATGCACTGCAGGGCGCGCCGCATGCGGGCCAGTGGTTCCACGACCAGTTCCTCATGCTGCTTCGCAATGCCTACCCTCCGCTGAACTGAACCCGACATGCCGACCTCGCCCAAGACCCCGCCCGCTCGCGCACTGCTGCGCCACCGGCCCTTGCTGAGCTGCCTGGCCGCGGCTGCGATGAGCGCGGGCTGCGGCGGCGGCAGCACCACAGTGGCCTGGAACGCCACGAGCGACGGGTCGTCGCTCGGCCCGGTGAACGCACCTGCACCTGCACCTGCACCTGCACCTGCGCCTGCGCCTGCGCCTGCGCCTGCACCTGCACCTGCACCTGCACCTGCACCTGCACCTGCACCTGCACCTGC
>Ga0116158_10002945_pt1 | contig 14885 bp, 11 predicted proteins | sample AD_UKC052_MetaG_FD_89883 | JGI IMG/M metagenome (GOLD analysis project Ga0116158, IMG submission 89883) | Active sludge microbial communities of municipal wastewater-treating anaerobic digesters from USA - AD_UKC052_MetaG | ecosystem: Engineered > Bioreactor > Anaerobic > Digestate | place: USA... | reverse complement strand
GTCCAGCGCGGTGGGAGGGGCCAGGGGAGTGGGCTGCGACATGGCGGAGAGACCGACCGTCACCGTGACACGGGCGGCGGATCCGGGCCGGGCCGCGGCGCGCTCGCACGGGCGGACGTGGGTCACGGCTTGAACCGCCGCGTGGCTTGTTCTACCGTCGCGGGATGCGCTTCAGCTTCCTGAGCACGCCGGAGCAGATCCGACCGTGCCAGAGCGCCGACGAGGAGTGCGACGCGCCGCAATCGTAGGGCTTGCGTCGCCGACGATCCCGCGGCAATATGGCGAGCCGTCGAGGCCCAATTGCTGCGCGCGCGTCCCAACCACAGTTCCCACGATGAGCATCCGTCGCCCTGCCTGACCGGCAGCCGGTTGCCGTCGTGGCATGGTTGACGGGCGCCGGCTCGTTGGTTTGATCGAATGAGGGCCGCTGTCGCGGTCTTGCGCGGTCTTGCACGGTTTTGCGCGCGCTCTGGCCGGTCCCTGGCAGGTGACCCGGCGGACAGGGCGTAAAGGACATGTCCCCGGGGACCTGCCGGAAGTGCATGGATATGGAGACGATCATCCTCGAGATTCGGGCCGCCGAGGGCGGCGCCGATGCGCGCCTGCTGGTCTACGAGCAGCTGGCGATCTATCAGCGGTTCGCGGTGCGGGAGCATCTTTGACCTCGAGCTGCTCGACGAGCGGCCGGGCATCGTCACGTGCCGGGTCAGCGGCAAACGGGCTTCTGCCTGCTTCGCCGACGAGGCCGGCGGGCATCGCTGGCAGCGCGTGCCGCCGACCGAGAAGCGCGGGCGCGTGCACTCGAGCACGGTGACGGTCGTGGTCCTGACCCCGGCCGAGGACGCGCGGGTGAAGATCGCGGCGGATGAGCTGGAGGAGCAGTTCACGCGCGGCAGCGGGGCCGGCGGGCAGCACCGCAACAAGACGTCGACGGCGGTGATCCTTCGCCACACGCCGAGCGGGTTGACGGTGCGGGTCGACGGCGGGCGCAGCCAGGACATGAACCGCAAGACGGCGCTCGAGCTGCTGCAGGCCCGCCTGCAGGCAAGAGCCCAGGAGGCGGCGATCGCCGGGCGCAACGCGGCGCGGCGCGAGCAGGCCGGCTCCGGCATGCGCGGCGACAAGATCCGCACGGTGCAGGTCCAGGGCGATGTCGTCGTCGATCATCGCCGCGGGACCCGCATGCCCTACCGCAACTATGTGCGCGGGCAGCTCGACGGACTGCGCAGCGGCTCGGCCGAATAAGCGTCAGGACGAAGCACACCGCGCCAGGGACGGCGCGGCTTCAGTACCAGTTCCGCTTGCGGATCTCGACGCCGCTGCCGGCGAGCGGCGCGTCGAGCTCGTCGAGGTTCGAGTCGCGGTAGTGGTAGGGATAGAGGATCTTCGGCTTGAACGCGGCGATGCATTGTGCGGCCTCGGCGGGCGGCATGGTGTAGGGCAGGTTCATGCATACGAAGGCGACGTCGATGTTGGTCAAATCGCGCATCTCGGGCGTGCATTCGGTGTCGCCCGAGAGGTAGATGCGGCGCTCGCCGAGGGTCAGCACATAACCGTTGCCGCGGCCCTTGTCGTGGAACAGCTTGCCCTCCTCGGGTCCGCGGACGAGGTTGTACATCGGCACGGCCTCGACGCGCAGGAAGCCGAGGTCGCGGGTCTCGCCGTTGGCGAGGGCGATCGCGCCGGGCACGAGGTCGGCGACGGCTCGCGGCGCGACGATCACGGTATCGGGTTTGCGCACCGCGGCGATGCCGGCGTCGTCATGGTGATCGGGGTGCACGTCGGTGATCAGCACGATATCGGCCTTCGGCCCGGTGAGGTCGGCCTTCGACCACGGGTCGACCCACACGACCTTGTCGCCGAACTCGAGCCACAGCGTCGCGTGTTGCACGGGGTGGATCTTCAGCGGGCCCGCGGAGGTCGTGATGAGGTCGGCGTCGGCCGGTGGCCTGCTGGTGAGCGGAGCGTCCGGACGAGCGTCCGCAGGCGACGAGGAGAAGACCGGGGAGGAGCAGGCGGCGCATCGCGGGCAGGATAACCTGGTTACGCTTTCGGGTCCCGCGGCGGACGCACCATGGTAGCGTCGCTGCCTTGACGACGGCAGCAGAGCAACCACCGCCGGGCTTCGGCGCGCTCGAGCTGCTGCTCGGCGGTCTCGCAGCGCTGGGTCCGCTGTCGATCGACATGTATTTGCCGGCGCTGCCACGGATCGCGGCGGAGTTTCATGTCGACACGGCGGCGGTGCAGCTGTCGCTGGCGTCGTTCTTCGTCGGCTTCGCGGTCGGGCAGCTGGTGGTCGGCCCTTTCGTCGATCGCTATGGCCGCAAGCGGCCGCTGCTGGTCGCGCTCGGGCTCTACCTGCTGGCGTCGCTCGGCTGCGCGGCGGCCCCGAGCAACGACTGGCTGGTCGTCTGTCGCCTCCTGCAGGGCCTCGCCGGCGCGATGGCGGTGGTGGTACCACGCGCGGTGGTCCGTGACCTGCGCAGCGGCGCCGAGGCGGTGCACATGCTGTCGCGTCTGATGCTGGTGATGGGCGTGGCGCCGATCGTCGCGCCCTTGCTCGGCAGCTGGGTGCAGGACGCGCTCGGCTGGCGCGCCATCTTCGTGGTGCTCGCGGGCTTCGCCGCGCTGACGCTGGTCGCCTCGACGGCGCTGCTGCCGGGGACCTCACGCGCGGGCCCTGGCACCGCCGGGGCCGCGGGGCTCGGGGCCCAGCTGCGGGCCCTCGCGCGTGAGCCCGACTTTCGCACCTATACGCTGTGCGGCGCGTTCTCGTCGGCCGGCATGTTCGCGTATATCTCCGGCTCCTCGTTCGTGTTCATCGAGCTGTATGGCATACCGGAGGCGCAATATGGCTACTTCTTCGGCGCCAACGCCTTCGGCCTGATCGCGGCCTCGCAGCTCAATCGCCTGCTGGTCGGTCGCTTCAGCTCGGTGCAGGTGCTGGGCGCCGCGACCGGCCTGGCCGCGCTCGCGGCCCTCGCGGTGCTCGCGGTCGCGTGGACCGGCGCGGGCGGCCTGTGGGGCATCTCCGGCGCGCTGTTCGTGTTCGTGTCGACGCTCGGCGTGCTCGGGCCCAACACCACCGGCCTCGCGCTCGAGCGCCACGGCGAGCGCGCGGGCCTGGCCTCCTCGGTGCTCGGCTCGCTGCAGTTCATGATCGCCGCCAGCGCGGCCGCGGCGGTCAGCGCCCTGCACGACGGCACCAGCGCGGTGCCGATGGCCGCCGTCGTCGCCGTCTCCGCCTGTCTGTCCTGGCTGAGTTTTGCGCTGCGCCGACGCGATTCGGCGCCCCTCTCATGAAAGAGAAATGACCCATGCCGCTCGTGTCCGGGGCCCCGGTTTCGCTTCGCCATTCACTCCTGCTCGGTCTGCTCGTCGCCTGTGGCTCCGGTGATTCCGGGGGGACCGCTGGTTCATCGGGCGCATCGGGGACCAGCACCGGTGGACTCGGGTCCTCGGACGATTCGGGCACGACCGGCGCGGCGCCGACCTCCTCGAGCGCGACGGCCGAGGCGAGCAGCGGCACCACCGGCGCGGAGCAGGAGGTCACGGCGGAGCTCGTGCGTTACACGAGCCAGGCGCAGGTCGTCGACGTGACGCTGACGACCAGCGTGCCCGCGACGGACATCAGCCTGACGCACCCGACGGACCCCGGGGTCGTGATCGAGGTGTTCGCCGCGGACAATCTCAGCACGACTTTTCGCGTGCGCGGCCTCGCGGCGGACACCAATCACAGCTTGATGTACGTGGTCGACGGGATCGCGGGCAGCGTCGATTTCATCACCTATCCGGGGCTGGCCGGCTTCATTCCGAGTTTTGCGGTCGAGGGCGGGGCGGTCGATGCGGCGATGCCGTATCGCATGTTCGACCTGATCCCGTTCCCGGCCTTCGACACCGCGAGCGTGTTCATGGTCGACGCCCAGGGCACCACGCGCTGGCACCTCGGCGGTCCGAGCACCGAGATGCCGGGGCCCGAGGGGGTGTGGACGGCAGTCACGCCGCGCGCCGACGGCTCGCTGATGTTCCTCCACAATCACACGATGTGGATCCGCGACGAGCTCGGCGCGACGCTGGTGGAGATCCCCGACGACATGCTCGGGCTGACGGGGCTGCACCACGAGCTCATCGAGCTGCCCGGCGGCAACTTCATGGCGCTGTCGTTCGTGTTCCAGGACATCGATTATGGGCCGGCGGGGGTGCTCACGACCGCGGGTGACCTGATCGTCGAGTTCACGCCCGAGGGTGAGGTGGTGTGGACCTGGGACAGCTTCGATCACCTCGATCCGCAGCGCGTGACCGAGCCCTTCGACACCGCGCTGGTCTTGCACCCCGACACCGCGGTCCCGACCTACGACTGGACCCACGGCAACGCGCTCGTGTACGACGCGGGCAGCGACACCCTGCTGCTGTCGCTGCGCCATCAGGACTGGATCCTGGCGATTGACCACAAGAGCGGCGAGGTGCTGTGGAAGCTCGGCAAGGACGGCGACTTCGCCTTCGCCGACGACGCGTACTTTTTTCATCAACACGCGCCCGAGTGGCAGGCGGACGGCTCGCTGCTGCTCTATGACAATGGTGTGGGAAACCCCGGGCAGGAGCCCTCGGCGGTGCATTCGCGCGCGGTCCGCTACGCGCTCGACTTTAAAAAAATGACGGCGACGCGGGTGTGGGCCGACGACGGTGAGCCGATCCTCGTGCCGTATGCGGGCAACGCCGACCGACTGCCCGGGGGGAGGATCCTGGTGACGGATTCATCGATCACGGGGATGAACGGGTTCTGGGCGCGGCTGCGGGAGCTCGACGCCGACGCGTCGCCGATGCTGCAGTGGTCGCTGCGCACGCCGGACCAGACCTTTGCATACCGCGGCACGGCCCATGCGCGGCTGATCGGTCAGGCGGCCCCCTGAGTCACTGAGCGGCCGCTGCGCGCGGCACGAACAGCGCCGGAAATTGTCGCACGAGGCCGCTCCGATCGCCGTACGGGCGACCCGGAGCACATGTCGGTGCGCGCGCCCCTACCGGTGCGGCCGAAGCGGTGAATAAAAATTGTGATCTACGGACCGCGAGCCGGACACCAATCGTATGGGTCCGCGGGCGCGGCGAGCAGCGATGCGACGGCCCGGTCACCCAGGGGTATTTTTTATGATGATGATCTGCAGCCGAGGGACATTGTTCGTGGTCGTTTGTGCCAGCTTGACCGCCTGCCCGGCCGACGATAAGCCGCTGGTGGACCCCGCGGAGGTCACGACGGGCATCAACGTCACGACCCTCGGCTCGTCGAGCACTGAGGACAGCCCCACAGGTGGTGATATGACGACCCTCGTCACGACCACGGGCCCGCAGGGCGGCACGGGCGAGATTACGGCCAGCACGAGCAGCACGGCGACGACCGCCCCGGATCCCTCGACGGGCGGGGACAGCAACACGGGCGGCAGCACGGGCGGCAACACGAGCGGCAACACGAGCGGCGAGACGACCATCGGCGAGACGACCATCGGCGAGACGACCATCGGCGAGACCACGAGCGGGGACACGGGCGTCGCGCCCAAGCCGGTGGCCTGTGATGGCAAGATCTGGGCCTGCGGCGACGGTATCGACAACGACGGTGACGGCAAGATCGACAACGCCGACTTCGAGTGTATCAGCCCCTGCGACGACGACGAATCGTCGTTCCAGACCAACTTGCCCGGCATGGCCGAGGACTGCAAGAACGACTGTTACTGGGACGCCGACAGCGGGGCCGGCCAGGACAAGTGCGAGTATAACCTGCAGTGCGACGCGCAGAACCCCGGCGGGCAGATCGGGTGCGGATTCGTCAAGGAGTGCCCGGCGCAGACCCCGGCGCAATGCATCGATGTCTGCGTGCCGCTGATCCCGAACGGCTGCGACTGCTTCGGCTGTTGCCACGTCGACACCCCGAACGGCATCAAGGACTACTACCTCGACTCCAGCGGCGATTGTGCGCTCGACAACCTCGGCGCGTGCAACTCCTGCACCTTTCAGGAGCAGTGCGCCAACCCCTGCGAGGGCTGCGAGGTGTGCTTCGGCGAGAAGGCGCCCCCGCAGGGCTGCGACCCGGGCGACGGCGGCCAGTGCGAGGACGGCGTCAAGACCTGCACGATGGGCGGCGACGAGTGCGGTGAATTCGAGTTCTGCCAGACCGGCTGCTGCAAGCCGATCGTGCCCGGCTGAGCGCGCGGCGGAGAGACCGCGAGCCTTTGGTGATGCCCATGCGCGCGCGTGATATGTCATGATCGCGCCGCGCCTGGATCCGCGCGGTGGACCTCGCAAATGCGCGGTGGATCGCCGCGGGCAAGCCTGGATATACTGGCGACCCGTTCGTGGTCGCTTCGCTCGAAAGCTCGTGCGTGGACCGCTGGCGCGTCTCGCTGGCGCGTCTCGTGCAGATGTTGTTTGTGCTGCTGGTGGTCGCGTGGCCGCGGTTGGCGGCGGCGGCGGTGGGCGCGAGCGAGGCCCACTGCGTGGCCGCGTGGGGGATCTCGGGGCTCGCGCCGGAGGAGCATACGCGGCTCGCCGAGCTGTGTGCGCGCGGGGCCGCGCCGACGAGCGCGGACCGGCCGTTGCTGGCGGCGATCGTGACCCGCGCGAGCTGGGAGGCGGCGATCCTTGGCGAGCTGGTGCGTGGGGGGGCGCCGCACCTCGACCTCGGCCCCGATGCGGTCGCGGCGGCGCGCCTGCGTGGGCTGCGGGAGGCGCTGCGCCAGGCGCTGGCCCAGCGCGGCAAATTCACGACACCTGTCTGTAAGGACATGCGCGAGGCGGTGCGTGATTACTTCGCCGACCGCGCCGCCGGGGCGACCCCGGTGCCGCCCTTCGCGGCGCCGACGATGGCGGGTGACCGCTGCCTCGCGCTCGAGGCTGCCGCGGTCGACGAGACGCACTTTCTGACGATCCCGGCCGACGACATCACGGGTTTGGTGGTCGCGGCGGGCACCGCCGAGCGGGTCGTGTTGCAGTGGCTGGCGGCCGACGAGGCGCTCGAGGTCGACGGTCGGCGGCTGTTCGTGGTCGCGGTGCCGCGCTGGTCGGTGGTGACGGTGCAGGCGAGCCGCAAGGACACCGGCGCGTCCGCGACCTGGCACGGATTTCTCACCCGTGACGCGACGATCTGGGATCGCCAGCCGGAGGCCGGGTGCCTGCGCGTGTCGGTCGCGGTCGACCCGGAGACCACGCTGCTGCTCGACGGGCAGCCGGTCACGCGCGGGGTGCCGCTCGCGCGCCGCACGGTCGGGATCGTCGCGGGTGAGCACGAGTTCGTCGCGGTGCGCTGCGATGCGAACGGCTGCGGGGTCCGCTTCCGCGAGGCGCTCGGCGAGGCGACGCGGACCTCGACGCAGAACCTGTGTCAGGACATCGAGATCGATCTGCAGCAGTCGGGCAGCGTCGCGGTGCTCGCGGCCAGCACGGCCCCCGGCTGCGATCAGGCGATCGGCTGGCAGGTCGGCACGATCGCGGGCGAGTATCTGCGGCGCGCCGAGTCCGGCACCGGCAAGCAGTTTCGCGACCTCAAGGCCTATGCATCGCTGACCGACAGCCTGGCGGCGCTCAAGGCCAGCCTCAACCCCGGCGCCGGGCAGACCGTCGGGGCCCGCACCGGCGGCGACACGCTCGACGTGCTCGGCACGGTGGCGAAGGAGGCGTGGCGGCAGGGCATCGACGAGCTGGTGACCTTCGAGCTGCGCTGCGACGCGGATGGCAACGAGTACACGCTCGCGGGCAGCGTGATCGGCGTGCGCGAGGTGTTCACGCGGGACCGCGGGCTGCAGGGCCTCGACCTGCAGGACCTGCTGCGCGTCGAGTCGGTGCGCGTGCGCGGGCCGCTGCAGCTGGCTTCGGCGGTCGCCAGTTTGCTCGATCGACTGTTCGACCGCGACTTCATCCGCTTTCGTGAAGGTCCGCCGGAGATCCCGTATCGCCAGCGCGCGCACCTGGAGCTGCTCGCGTACAGCCGACTGGAGGGGCGCCGCGGCGGGCTGCCGGAGGTCTCGGCGTATCGGCTCGATCAGTCGCAGAGCGGCGTGCCGGCGGTCTGTCAGGCGCTGGCGCGGCGCTTTGACGACACGGCGCTGATGGCCGCCCAGGCCGCCGCGAGCGCGCTCGCGGGGCACCGGCCTGTGCGTGTCCTGGTCCGGCGCAGCGAGGAGCTCGCCGACGCCAATGCACACACGACCGGTGCGACCGCGAGCTTTCGCGCGCGGCAGCCGGGCACGTATCTGGTGGTCGCGCGCTGGCCGGGCGCGGCGCGGACGGGGCCGGTGGTGGCGGCGACCTGCGTGCGCTTCGCGGTGCCCGACACCGAGTTTTGGGGCTCGGTGATGTTCGCGCCCGACCTGACGACGCGCAACGGGGTGCGCGAGTATCAGGCGACGCACTTGCGGGTGCACCTTGGAAAGACCTGGTATCGGCCGCTGCCCTGGCTCGGCTTCGGGGTATTCGGCGCATACACGTTCACGAACGTGGTCGACCGCGAGGGCCAGCCGGCGTGGCAGGACCTGCACGCCGACCAGACGCTGAGCCGCAAGCGGGCGCAGTGGTTTCGCCACGGGCTGATGTTGGGGCCGCAGATCGAGGCCCGCTCGCGCCGCGCGACGCTGCCGGTCGAGCTGCGCGCCCGCATGAGCGCGGGCCTCGGGGTGGCGATCCTCAACGTGCGCGAGATCAACGAGGCGTTCACGGAGTTTCGCACGCCGGAGATGTTGAACGCGAACAACCTGCGGGTCGCGCCGGTGCTCGACGTGCTGCTCGAGCTCGGGGTCGGTTATAACGCCGGGCCGATGGCGATCGTGCATACGCTGATGGCCGGGGCGCTGTCGGTCAATGATATGATGACGGCCAGCGGCGCGGCGACGGTGCGCAATGGCAGCAGTCTGGTGTTCGGGCTCGGGCTGACGCTGGGAGGTGCTCCGTGAGCGTGCGGGTGTGGGCGCTGGGTCTCGGTCTCGGGCTCGGGGCGTCGGCCTGCGTCGGCCTCAACGTCGGCGATTCGACGGGCTGCGCGGCGGCGTGCGAGCGGGCGGGGATCTGCGGATTTCTGCCGTCGGCGCTCGGCTGGTCCGCGGAGAAGGATCTGGGCCCCTCGGTGGCGGACTGCGAGCGGCGCTGCGGCAACTCACCGCGTAGCGATGCGACGGTCAGCGCCCTGCTCTCCTGCCTCGACGGCGAGCAGCAGGCGACGGACTGGTGCGACGACGAGGCGGCGGCGGAGTTCCTGCGCTGGCGCGAGTGCGCGGGCATTGCGGCGTGCCTCGACAAGATCGGCGAGCCCAAGGACCTGACCGGGGAGGCCTCGCTCTCGGTCAGCCTGGTCGAGTTTCACGACTTCGAGAGCGACTTCGCGGCGCCGGCGGACACCGGCGGGGGCGGCGAGCCGCTGACGATCGCGGACCTGTATGCGTCGCCGCCGATCGTGGGCGAGCCGGCGACCAGCTGTCGCGCCGCGCTGTGCTCGGAGGCGGCCTGCGCCGAGTCCGAGGAGAATCGGCCCTGCGACGATACCCTGTGTCGTAATCCCACGCCGAGCGCGACGAAGGTGTGTGATGGCATGGCGATCGAGCGCATCATTTTGACCGCGCGCCAGCCCGGCCGCATGCAGGTGCGCAAGACGATGTTCGACGCCGAGGACGGGGAGGAGGCGAGCTGCAGCAAGAACACCTTCGTCGAGCTCGAGGCCAGCAAGTATGCGCTGGTGCCCGGACCGATCGCGCTCGGGGTGCAGGTCAGCGGCACGCTGCTGGCGTCGGAGCTGATGCTGATCGGCTATCCGAACGCGGACGTGATCGCGGCCGAGGACCCGATGGAGACGATGGCGTATTGCCTCGAATTCTACGGAGCGTCGGTGATCCTGCGCGCGGGGGCCAATCCGGCGGTGATCCCGATCGGGGATATCAGCGAACTGGTCGAGCGCGGCCTCGACGTGTCGAAGCTCGGCATCTGCCCGGATTGAGGGGCCCGGAGCCATCACGGGGCGGTCGCGCGTGGTGCGCGTATGGTGGCGCCTGGCTGCATTTCAGGTCAGGAGGGCCGCACACAGGTCCATCGGATGTGGTAAGAGATTCGCCGTCATGCCAGCCGCGAGGAAGAACCAATGAAGCGATGTCCCGCGTGTGCGGAAGAGATTCAGGACGAAGCAACGCTATGCCGGTTCTGCCGGACGCCCCTATCGGGTTCGGGTCCCCAGGGATTTGTGGCGCCTACCACGGTCATCGTCCAACAAGCGGGGAGCACCAGCGGTCTGGCGGTCGCTTCGATGGTGCTCGGCATCCTGTGGATCTATTGGGTCGGATCGTTGCTCGCGGTCATCTTCGGTCATATCGCCCTCGGGAATATCAAGAAGTCGGCTGGCCTCCAGCAGGGGCGTGGCATGGCCATTGCCGGTGTCGTGCTGGGATGGGTCGGCATCGGTTTTCTCCTACTTGCGATATTAGTAGCGATCGCGGGTCGCCGGTGAGAACCTCGTAGATCGGCGCGGGCGTGCTCGCTCGCGCCCTCGTCGACGAGCGTCATGCTCGACGACCGGGTCATCTTCGGTACGAGCCGTTGGGGTAGAATGGGCGGCATGTCTGCGCCGCCGTGCCACGTATGGGTCCTTGTCATCGCCACTGACTACGAAGGCGAGGAACATCTCGGGGTGTTTGCAAGCAAGGGCGGCGCCGTCGCTGCCGCTCTCGCCTACCTGGAGCGACAGGCCGACGACGCAAGCCCGACGCCGCAGAAGGAGAACGACGAGCAAGTCTCCTGGCGCTTCTCGGACATGTTCACCCTGTACGCAATTCGGCGCGAGGTCGGTCCATGACGCTCAGCCCTGTGGCGGTTAGCCCGAGTCCGGGTCCTTGCGCTTGTCGACTCAGGGGAACCATACCAGCGCGGCCTTGCAGGGCAGCTGCCCCGCGCCGAGCTTGACCAGCCTCGCTGCGTCGCTGCGCGCGAGGTGGCCCTCGGCGGCGGCGCGCTGCGAGGCCTCGCCGCTGCGCGGACGCACGTCGAGCTGGCCGCTGGCGTCGACGCGGAGGTCGAGCTCGACCTTGCCGGTCGGGGCCGCCGCGGTCGGGAGTCGACTGTCGAGATACAGCTTCACCGCGTTCGGGCAGGTGCGGGGCGGTGTGGTGGGCTCGACCGTGGGGCGCGGCTTGACGGGTGTCGGGTCTTTGCTCGGTGTCGGCTGCGGCGTCGGCTGCGGCGTCGGTTCCGGCACCGGCGGGCCCGGCTCGACGGGCGTCGCTGGGACCGTGGGTGGCTGCGTGGGGGGTACGACGGGCTGGACCGGCGTGGTGGTGGTCGGCTTGGGCTCGGGGATGGTGGGCTCGGGCGTGGCCTGCAGCGCGACGATCGTGGCGACGGCGGCCGCGAGCGTGCCACCCGCGAGCCACAGCGGCCAGCGGCGCGGTGGCGCTGGTGTGATGGTCACGATCGAGATGGCCCCGGGGACAGGTGCAGTATTTAATAGACCTGTCCCGAAGACCAGGGTGCTCTCGCCGTCGGCTTCGCGGCTGTAGAGCTGCATGCTGGCCCAGTCGAGCTGGCCGGGGTCGCGGGCGAGGGCGGCGCGGGCGGCGATGACGGCCTGCTCGAGGGTCTCGCCGCGGGCCAGGGCTGGATAGAGGGTGGTGGCGAGGCGCGAGGAGCCGGGGACCGAGAGCGGGAAGCGTGAGGCGATCAGGGCCCGGATGCCGGCGCGGTGGACCATCTGGGCGACGCTGCCGAGCAGGTTGCCGGGCTCGCCGCCGTCGCCGGAGTCGCAGGCGGCGAGGGTGACGAGGCGGAGCATGCCGGCGTGCGGCGCGAGCAGCTGCTGCAGGCGACCGGCGTCGACGACGACCGGGCCGCCGCGGCCTTGCTCGTCGTCGAAGGCGAGGCCGTAGCTGCCGCCGATCTGGGCGCCGTGACAAAGCAAATGCAGCGCGTCGATCGGCGGGCCGTGTTGTTGCGCGTGCGCGAGGGCGTCGGCGATCGCCGCGTAGGAGGCGTGGGCGAGCACGTCGCGCTTCGGGTCGAAGCCGGGGCCGAGCGCGCCCTGGATCGCGGCGAGGTGATCGGCGGCCGGCACCGCGCCGCCGGCCGCCGACCAGGCCAGCAGCACGCGTCCGCGGCGGGTCGCCGGGGTGCAACGATCCGGGAAGCTGGTGGTGTCGGGCCATTCGTAGCGGACCAGCAGGCCCGGGATGGCCCCGAGCAGCTGGCCGGTCGAGCGCAAGGTGAGCAGCTCCCACGGCAATGCATAGAGTTCGGCGGCCGCGGATCGGATGGTGATATGTACAGACTCGCCCTCGTGCACGGCGCGCACGATCTCCCGCTCCTGCGCGTCCCAGCCGGCGCCGGCGAGGAACGAGCGCAGGGCCTCGCCGAGGCGATGCACGACCTCGGGCCCGCGCGAGGGGTCGCGCACGGCCCGGAGGTCGTCGAGCAGGTCGCGGGTCCACGGGAACTCGGCGCTGTTGAAGCCGCCGCCGGGCGTGCGCAGGAGATAGGTCTGCGGGGCGAAGCGAAACGCGTGCGCCTCACCGGCGCGCTCGGCCCGGGTGAACTCGAGCACGAAACGATGGATAGACTGTGAAGATACCGCGGGCGGGTCGACGGTCGGCAAGGTCAGCCTGCGGCCCCTTCCTTGCTCTGTTCGCGACGGATGCCGGCGAGGATGTCGCTGGCGGTGATCAGGCGCTCGCCGCGGCGCAAGGACTGTAGCGAGGCGTGGCGGATCACGTTCATGATCGATCCGCCGGACAGCGGGTGCTGGCGGGCGAGGTCCTCGAGGTCGAGGCCGGGCCCCAGCTCGGCGAGCGTCGAGAAGCCGCGCTGCCACAGGCGCAGGCGCTCCTCGGGGCGCGGCATCGGGAAGTAGATGACCGACTCGAAGCGCCGCGCGAACGCGGGGTCGAGGTTGTCGCGCAGGTTGGAGGCGAGGATCGCCACGCCGTCGAAGGTCTCGATGCGCTGGAGCAGGAAGGCGACCTCCTGGTTGGCGTAGCGGTCGTGGGCGTCGCGGGTCTCGCTGCGCTTGCCGAACAATGCATCGGCCTCGTCGAAGAACAGGATCCAGTCGCGATGCTCGGCCTGGTCGAAGATCCTTCCGAGGTTCTTCTCGGTCTCGCCGATGTACTTCGAGACGACCAGCGAGAGGTCGACCTTGTAGACGTCGCGCCCGGTGGTCTTGCCGAGCAGGCAGGCGGTCATCGACTTGCCGGTGCCGGGCGGGCCGTAGAACAGGCTGCGGTGGCCGGGGCGGATCTTGCCGGCCATCGCCCAGGTGCGCAGCAGGGTGTCGCCGTGCTCGATCCAGGTCAGGATCTCGTCGATCTGCTTGCGCGTGCCGGGGTGCAGCACGACGTCGTCCCACTGCAGCGGGGTCTCGACGCGCATCGCCGGGAAGTTGGCGCCGAAGACCGGACGGTAGGGCCGACCGGTGGTCACCAGGCTCAGCACCTCCTCGGACAAACGCAGTGGGGCGCGCAGCGGGTCGGGGCCGCCGCGCAGGATGTGGTGGGCGGTGAAAACGTGGCCGGCTGCAAACAGCGGCTCGAGGCGCAGGCGCAGCTCGAGGTCGGCGCCGCCGAGGATGTAGATCAGGGTCTCGGCGGTCGGCACGAAGCCGCCGTCCACGGCGGTCGTGATCCCGCCGAACTCGGTGAAGCGGCGATCGAATTGCTTGTTGCGGGTGAAGAAGATGTCGAGCAGCTGCGGCCGCAATTCGCCGGCGAGCGCGAGGGCCACGGCGGCCCGCTCGATGAAGCCGAGCTGGTAGTGGCGCACGAAGCCGGCATAGGCCGATCCGTCGCCGTCGAGATCCGGCGCGGCGGTGTCGAGCACGCTCTTGTCGGGTTCGCGGGGCTCGTCGCCGGTATGCTCGCTGCCAAAGTAGTCGGTGAAGCGGGCGTCGATCAGGCGCCCCAGCCACGCCAGCTCGCGCTCGAGCGTGGCGGCGTTCCCGGTGATGGGGTCGTGCGCGCTCACCATTCCACCCGGATCGCGGTGTCCATCCACGGCAGCTTCACCCAGCCGAAGCTCCAGGGGAAGCGGTCGAGCACGAGGTCGTAGGCGCGCCGCTCCACACGCAGCAGCCAGTGGCCGTCGCGCCGCCCGAGCAGGCCGTCGCGCAGCAGGAAAGTGCCACGAAAGCCCTCGATCGACATGTCGCGCAGGATCGTCGCCCGGCCGATCACGGCCGTCAGCAGGCGCTCGCACTCGGCCTGCTCGTCCTCGTGGATCGGCGCGGCGGGGTCGAGGGGCAAGTTCTGCGGCAGTCCACAGAGCAGGCGCGCGAGCGGGAGCTGGTACTCGGCGACCTGCGGGTCACCGCTCGCGCACACCCGTAACAGCTGGGCGGCGCGCTGGCGGGCGAGGTCGTCGCGGAAGGTCTTGCCGTCCAGGAGATCGAGATAACCAAAGAAGTGGCCGAGGAAGGGCCACAGCAGCACGAGGCCGGCGTCGCCGATCGATAGCTCGTCGGTCTCGCTGAAGCCGAGGTCGAGCTCCAATGGTTGTTTGCGAGAGGCGGGAGGCGGGGGGCGTCGGGGTGTGGGAGGCCGGGCGTGGGCTTCGGGGGCGGGTGTGCGCGATGAGGATGAGGCCGTGGGCGTGGGTGCGTCGGTGCCGGTGGCGACGGATGTTTGCTCGGCGATGTCTGTCGTGTCGGGCGGAGGAGCGTGGCGTTGCGGATTGTGGATGTGCGGATTGTGCGGTGGTGGATTGGCGATCGAGGGTGTGGGTATATTGCCGGTGGAATCGTCGTGGCTGGTTTTGCGGGCAGGGGGATCGGTGGGGTCGGGGCTCGGTGATACGGCGCGCAGGTCGGCCGCGATCTCGTCGTGCAGGGGCGGTGCGAGGTCGGCCATGAGCTCGTCGCGTAGGGGCGGTGCGAGGTCGGCCGC
>Ga0116158_10002944_pt1 | contig 14891 bp, 28 predicted proteins | sample AD_UKC052_MetaG_FD_89883 | JGI IMG/M metagenome (GOLD analysis project Ga0116158, IMG submission 89883) | Active sludge microbial communities of municipal wastewater-treating anaerobic digesters from USA - AD_UKC052_MetaG | ecosystem: Engineered > Bioreactor > Anaerobic > Digestate | place: USA... | reverse complement strand
CGCTTTGATCTGCTGAACATTTCCAGGTATGGACCTGGGCTGCACGATTCTACAAACTCAAGAAACTCTCCCGGCTTTGCACTATGCTTTCTTGCGTTATCCCACGCAGGCAAGAGTGTCCCTGCATTCTTTCGCTTAAGTTGTAGTGACCCCTTGACGCCAAACACAACGTGCTCTGTCTGCCCCCTGAAATAATTTCCCATTCCGAAATGTTTCTTTGGCCATGTCAAGATCGTGACAAATCGAAAGCCCCACGCCTCAAGCAGTCCAAAGACCTTTGGCATAGACCTATTTGTAACCCAACAGTAAATATGAGCGTCGGCATCTGACAGCTTACCTAGCGGCAGTTTTGCAATCTCAGAAACAGGCATTGTTGCATAATCTGGCCGTGCCCTTCCAAGCTGGTTAACATCCCCCTCATCCCCCCAATCCCAAGGCGGATCAATGACAATGGTTGTAAACAGACCGTCCAAATCATCTGGCTTCTTCGCTGCTTCAACCTTTACCGCATTCTCGGCTCTTTTTCTCTCCCTCCTTATCTCCTTAACCTTGCGTTTCGCCTGAACCTTTGTCGCCTCCCCAGACTTGATTTTGTCGAACTCACCCTGCGGCAACTCTGCCAACATCTGGGCCTCGGCGGACTCACGCCACGATAGGCCAACGTCGTCACACTTGGTTGGAATAACCTTACCTGCTGTAAGGTTTTTCGGTCTTCCCTGTTTTGCAACTTCACCAGCCGCTTTACCTTCAATGAGCATCTGCCCCATCTTGCGCTCGGCTTCCAGAGCATAGGAGCGGCAATGCTGGATCGCCTCTTCGCCCATGTTCTTGCGCTTTGCCCACTCTGCGGCAGTCAACGCCAAGCTCTTAAGCTCTTTCGCTTTCTGTATTGTGTCAGCCTCGGCGAGCATTACTGCCGCCTTGCTGAAAATGACGATTGATGTTGTGTCGCTGGCTTTGTTCTGGTCGCTCATAGTTCGCTAATTACTGCCAACGCGCCCCGGCTTTCGCGTCTGTTTCCATTGGTACTTACCGAGGCGCGGCAGCGAATTGTTACTCCCCAGCCTTGACCCTAGGCTTCTCGTCAAGCCCCAGCTTCTCTTGCTTCGGGTCTTCCAGTTTCTCCGACACGCTCAGCTTGTGCCGTACGCTCCATGACAGGTCGTAGTCAACCACCTGCTTGTCGATGTCGACGATGATTGTGAAGCCAAGCTTGAGCTTTGGGCCAACCTCTTGAAGCGCGGCTTCGCGTGCCACCGCAGCCCAGGCTTTGAGGATTTCAGTCTCTCCGTCGGTGATGAGGTCGATAAGGTGTGCTCCGGCCCGTTCTGCGATTGCTCTCAGTTGCTCCTTCATAGCTCCATCTCCTTTATCGCCGCGTCGGCGATTTTGACCGCATCAGCAGCAAGTTTCTCCGGTGTGATGTCGGCGAGCCATGCCATCCCACTCCCCGCGATAGCCTGGCCGACAAGGTACGTTCGCAGGTCGATTCCGCGTTCCTGACAGCGCAGCTTGCCATCTGCGGCTTGCAGGTAGATCGGCGCAAGCGGTCCTCCATCCTTAGTCTTCATACGTCCACGGTCCTCCCAGCAGTTCTCACTCCAGCGATTGTGACTCGCTTTGCTGACACACCGACCACCTTAGCCCCAGCATCGAGCAAGCCCTTGATTTCGCTCATCCTTGGTGTGATTGTGACACAAGCAGGATGAGCTCGAGCCAGTCCCCAAATGTCCACGATGTTGACTTCCCATTCGGTTCGCACCGATTGGCCATGCGCGACCGCGGGCGCGTGGACTTGCCGGTCCATCGCCGCACGTTCGTCTGCGAGCCGTTGCGCGCGCTCCTGCTCGGCCCTGGCGCGTTCGATGGCCGCCTTGGCCTCATCCTCTATCCTAGCCCTGTCCGATGCGTCCTTGGCGGCACGTAACCGCGCCTCGGCCTCTTCCCGCACGCGCCGCTCCTCCTCCAGTCTTGCGCGCAGCGCGGCTTCCTCCGCTTGCCTGCGCTCGGCTTCGATCCGCACAGCCTCGGCTTGCGCACGCTTGCGCTCGCTATCAGCAAAGTCACTGATGAGATTGCGCAGGGGCAACTCGGCTGCTGTGATCGGCTCGACCGCAGCTTTCGCCGTAGCGTCGATTTGCCGACCCAGGTCCAGCACCGGCTCTTTGAGCTTTTTGCGCGCTGACTCCACTTCGCGGACCAGACCGACCAGGGCCTTCTGGACTTCTACAGCACGGTTGTTTTCATCCGGCGAAGACACCCGAGCGATGAGCGCGGCGGACGCAATCGCATCTTCACGCCGGGCTAGAAACTCGGGAGTTACCGATAGAGTCGGCAGCTCGATTGCGCCGCTGGGGACAATAGCTAGCTCTTGCATATGGCTTGGACTTCGTTGGCCAGCTTCTTGCGAGCGGGCCAGAGTTTGGTTGCGAGTTCAGCAGGCACGTCGCCCCATGTTGCGGGCTTCTGCTCCAGATGCCCCATCTTCACCGCCCACGCGCCGAACATGTCGGCTGTGATTTCATAGTCCTGAAGATAGATCATGAGCTTTTCCTGCGGCGTGATTTCCCGCTCTTGCGCTGGTGCAAGCCCAGCGTCCGCAAGTTCACGCTCTGTGTCCGGCGGCGTGTTGCCTACCTCGATCTTGAGCGGTTCAACAATCTCAGCCTTGATCGGCCTGGAGCGCATGACTTGCACGTCCGGCGCTTCCTCTTCGTCGACGAGTCCCGAGAGTCCGAACGCGAGACGAGCGGCCTGGATGAATGCCCTGTGCCGGAGCATCCGGCGCGGCATCTTCGTCCAAGGCTCTGTTCCGCGTGAACACTCCTCCAAGAACTCTGTGACTTGCACAGGTTCCTTGCGACCCTTGACCCACATTGTGCAGGTGCAAGCGAGTGGCTTGTTAGTCTCAGAGTCGAAGTCCCAGTGAAACTTGACTCCATCGAAGCTCGCCTGCCGGTTGACGATTTTGGTCCACCCGTCGATCGCAACGAGCGGAACAATGCCTCCGCCTTTCGCTGGAAATGCGTACATTTCTTTCAAGAGTGGATTGAGCCCGTACTCGTTTGCGACCACAACCAAGGCCAACATCTCCTCGTTAGAGGCTCCCTTGAAGACTGTGCTCTTGAGCGTGTCGAATAATTTCGCTGGCTCGACATTGAGCCGCTCAGCCATAGCTTCGAGAGCCCTAGGCTTGCGGATAGTAAGTGCTTCACTCATTGTTCATCCTTGGTTAGAAGGTCGATGATTCGTTGCGCGGCAGCTATGATCCGCCGCATCTCTGCAATGATTTTCTCTTTCATAGTCACTTCCTTGTTGCCCATACTTCCCAGCCTCCGCGTTTGAGTTTTGCACTGTGCGGCTTGAAGCCGAGTTTCTTGATCGCCCAGAGCAGCGAATGGAGCGTGCTCTGGTCTTGCACAGTCTCGTGGCAGCCGAGCGTTTCGGTGACGTTCAGCGCCAGCTCCCGCCAGTGGCCTTTGCCTGGATAGCTCATCCGACCTCCTCCATGATAGTCTGGTCGTAACTCCAGCCGTCCGGCAACTCGTCTTGCGTCACATTGCGGATTCCGTCCAGCACCAAGCCCGAGGCGAAAATGATTGCACCGGCCAGAATGACTACCACAATGTCCGCAAACCCGCCTACTTTGCACTTGTGCATTTTGTTCCTTTTGTTAGGTTAGTCCCCGCCACCGTCCCCGTCCCCGGACCCGTCCCCGTACCCGGACCCGTACCCGTCCCCGGACCCGTCCCCGTACCCGTACCCGGACCCGTCCCCGTACCCGTACCCGTACCCGTACCCGTACCCGGACCCGTCCCCGTACCCGTACCCGTACCCGTACCCGTACCCATCAATAGTCACCATGAGTTCGCTTTGCATAAGGTGATATGGATTACGGCGTGCCAGGGAACTACTACCTCACCCTGATCGTCGACCACGGTAGATGGTGTTGGCCCATTCGCTAGCTCACCAATGCCGCGAGTTGTTCCCCACCTCCGGATGTTTTTGGAATTGTGGATCAGCAAGCAGTCCCCGCTCCTCTCAATGTCTCCAACCCACACGAAGCCGCGATCAGCGGCTACAATGCACTTACCTGTTACGTTGTGCGCTTTCACTTTGTTCCTTTTGTTGCCCGGCAGCGTCGTGCTACCGGAAATTATCGCATGTTTCTGCGCTTGCTATTGAGCGCGAGCACACTGATCCAATAAGCCTCCGCAAGCTCGTCCAACTGTTTCGGATCATAGACGCGCTCCAACTGCTCTTCGCGCATCAACTCGATCTCCTTGATGCGGATCGCGTGTTGCTCGCTTGGAGTGCCAGGGATGGTCTGGTGTTCGCTCATTTCAGCACCTTGACTTTTAGACTACGCTTCCCAAATCGCAGCGCCTCGGCGTGCGTCGCGAAGTACAGGTCAAATCTCCCGTCGTACTTTCGCGCAAGCCGGTCCTGAACGACCCGCTCCCCGATTCCTTCGATCCACACCCGAGTCCCGAACGGAATCGAGCGCGGACCAGCGACGGTCGCGCCGGCCACTGGCATCTTGCCGCTCGCCGTTGGACCACCGCTCCACTGCCCGCAGCAGACTTTGCACGGGCAGTAGGCGGTGACTGTGTAGATTTCAGTCGCCGGACAATCCAGCATCTGTGAGTCTTTTTGCGGTGATTGACCAGCGACTAGGCCCCAGCTCGCAAAAGCGAGTAGGGCCGAAATGTGAGTCCTCATTGCATCCTCTTCTTCCAGGTCCAGCCGAACTCCTTCGCGAAATACTGCCGGAGCGCGGCGTTGATATGGGGAGTAAGAATGGTGTGATGCTTCCTGAGTTTGTCGAGGTGCGCATGAACATCCGGGTCGGCTTCCCAAGAGCGGATGTGGCGTTTCGGTTTCATTGGTACTACGTTTAATAAATGCATTACTTTGCGTCAACGATTTTTTTCCTTGGGGTGTTGAATGTGTATTGCAAAACAGCGCCGTATGTGCGTATTTGTTGACTGTTCGTGCATGACAAAACGTGTGAAGAACAAGCGTCCAATGCGGTCGTTTGAAGCCTGTAAAGATGTCGACGCAATGCTTGAGCGTGCGAAGCGCAGGCAGTCCCCACACGCCCCCGAAAGGGGGCTTTTTTGTTGCCCGGCTGTCCTCACCCTCCCCGCCGTGGAAAACCTCACCACGGGCATCCTACGCTCGCCACAGGCCCGTGGGGCACCGCCGCAGGCTGCGCCACGGCTGCCCGCCCTGCCGCCCTGGGCACCGGCTCGCCCCAGGATGTTGACACCGGCTGTCCTGTAGCCATCCGCACGCGAGACAGGCCTGCATTCTCCCCACGTTGCCCGATGGCGCGTTTTCTGTGGCCTTGGGGTGTGCTTGTACCAGGACAGGCTGCCGACGCCGCAAATAGCCTGTCACGCGGAATGTCATTCGGCCAGGTCCTCCGGTTCGATGCCCGTCGTCTCCTCCTCCCCATCGAGCGGTACCTGCACATAGAGCGTCCGAGTTTCCACGGGCGTCGCGTACCACTGGCGGAGCGGTCCCCACTGGCAGGATACGGGAGTCCCGGCGTAGGACCACGCTGATGCGTGCAGGCCGGCAGGCGGTCGCGCACCGAAGTCCACGGATCCGGCGCGCAGGAATTGGCATGCGACGGTCTCGGTTGTTGCCACCTCCATGCCGCAATCCCACTCGAGGGGCGCGTCACACTCGGTTGTTAGCTCCGCCGTCCAGCGAACATCCTTGTTGAGCCGCCAAACGCAAAACATTGTCCCGACCTTGCCCTCCGTCCACAGATCCTTCCATTGCGCCGGCATCGCGTAGGAGAAATCGTCATCCACCAGCCTAAACTCGAATTCGCAGGTTGTGCGGTCAGTCTCTAGCAGGTAGTCCGCACCAGAGCAGGAAGCAAGCGCGATAGCGGCGCTTGTGTGTGCTTCAAGCTGCCCCCACCCGCTGCCCCAGCCAGTTTCGGAAACGAAGGTTGTCGCCGGATTCCCCTGGCCAGAGTAGACGATCCTCCCGGTATTTGCTCCGCATGACTGGTAAGCGCCGTTGCAAACGTCGTTCGGTGCAACCACAACATCGGGATCGCTGTTGTACGTCGTGGTATTACTCCACAGCGCGTAAGGAATCATCAGCCTGACCTTGGTCAGCTTGTTCACTGCGGCAGAGTACAGGTTGAACACCTCTGCGCTGCGCGGTGTCCGTGGCAAAGGCCCGTAGCTGGGCCACGGATCGGCGAGGTCGGTTGTAGGAACGGTCAGCATTGAGGAGCGCGTTCCACCGCTCGCATCAACCATCAGGTTCTCAAACGTATAGTCGTAAATGTCCGACCCAGTGGTAAGGCACGTCTCGTCTCCTGTCTCCGGTTCACCGTCTGGGTCTGTCGCGTTACACGCTAGTCTTATGCTGCTTGACTCGTCCACGTACCCTTCACACATTGCGCGAATGTACCATTCCGCAGAAAGAAACCAATCATGCCATGCCGGCGAATCGCTTGTCTGGGCTGTGTCGTTTCCGTCATCGTATGGCAACGGCATCAGCTTCACGAGCACGAGCGTCGGCATGATGGATGCAAAGAGCGAATCGTAATGCGTGTTCGGTTCGCCGGCCCGAGCCCAGTCTCCTATCGTGCAAGGTGGATTGTAGCCCGTCGCAAGCCAAACGAGATACAACCGCAGAGCGTTCTCATCCGTGCGATACGGTTCAGCCGCAATGGTTGCACCGACCCACGTCGACACGTCACGCGATATGTCACCAGCGGGAACGCCGTCAACCTCGCCCACGGTATTCTGTAGCCTCGTGGTAAGCGTAATCCTGATTCGCTCCGCGCCGTCGATGTTCACAGTTTCAGCAGACTCAATCTCATACGGAGGCTTGTAAATCTGGACCGACTTGTAGAACTTAAGGTTCTTTGCTTGCTCCGTGGGGTCGCCGCCGTGCGGGTAGTAATTCAGGTTGTAGCTTCCAAATGTCGGCGTGTACAACTTGGCGTAGTTGTACCCTGACAGACTCTCGGCGAGGAAATTGCCGTAGCCGTTGACCTTTGCTCCGTAGGAAATCTGCCATAGTAAATCCTCATCAACTTCTGTTTCCGGCGCGTGCCATTGGCCACGCTGCCAAATATCGTAGTAATCCGCGAAGTTCGGAAGACTCAGTGTGTGCGTGTCGTGCGGTGAGTATGGACGAAAGTACGGCAGCAGAAGCCACTCGTTTGACCAGCCTTCTTTCGGTGCCGTGGCCGTGATCGCATCCTTGATTCCATCGAGCACGGTTGCACCGCCGCCCAGGTCGCGCAATGTGACGTAGATTATGCTCTTGCCACCGGACACTTCATAACCTGTGATTTGCGGCCTATCAATGAAGCGGACGAACTGTGAGAAGCGGCGAGCCGAATCGAAGAAAGCATTTTGATTCAGGTAGCGCGGCACGTCTAGCTCCTGGCCGGATTGCGAAGTGATACACGCGCCGGACCAGTAGCTCGATTCAATCGCACGCGGAGCGTCGACTGTCAGCGGACTACCATCGAGCGGAATGCTCATGCAAGCAAAGCACTGCCGATCCGAAACATCATGAAAATGTCCCACGGCCCCGGCGTGTACGGTAGCAACTCAAGCAGTTCCACCTGTACACCCGAAGATGAGTCCGAAGCGGTAAGCGTAACGCTAGTTGCTGTCGGATCAAACGCTGCAACAGATGCAGGTCCACTTGCTGATCCCACAACATCGCCGTCGGAGTCAGTCGCTGTCACTGAGCCGGAACCAGTGACGAGCATCCCGGCAAATACCATGCCACTCGCAGCGTTCATCATCGCACTTTGCCCGTGCCCTAGGCTTGCGCTTTGGTAGATTGCGGTTATCTCACTGCCGCTCTGCGTGCCGTTTTGCGGGGCCAGAAGATACTGCCGGCGCACTATGTCTCGAAAGTTCGGCGCAAGCTTGTAGCGTGTCACTGAGCGCTCGCGCATGGCCTTCTCGTTCGGCTCCACGCCCCGAAACTCACCGACGAACTTGTGGCCCATGCGCTCGAACATCCCGGCCCAGGCGCGGCCCAGGCGCGGCTCGCCTGAAAAAGGGCCGATAACCCACTCTGTTTTGCTTAGCTCGTCAACCGTGCCATTGTTCAACGCGACGTAGTACGCCCAGGGCGTTTCACCCCATGCATAGATATGATCATCATACATTCCAGGTGTGGATATGTCTGGCCCGTCGGAACACGTCCCTGGATAACTCGTGGTTGCTCCGGTCGAAAGGTTCGTGAAAAAGACGTTGAAGTTCGGCGGGGCAGGGTAGGAATCGGAAGTGTCCGGGTCTTCGCACGCTGTTCCGTTTAATGCTGGACTTGGAAAATATCCACCCCAGCTTGCTCCTTGTGGACTCCACCAGCGCCACCGAATCTTCGCATATTCTCGTGCTGCTGTGAATGCTGGACATGCTATTGCTCCAGTCGTTGGGTCGTATGCTCCGCGTTGAAGTTTCCCGAGATTCCACAAGTCGATTGTGCTTGTGCTGGCTGGTGTGGTAATGAATCCCTCGATTGGATCAGTCAACCGAATAGCTTCCGGTTGCAGGTCGATGTCATCCGAGCCGAAGACGTATGCTCCCCAATTGCTGCCCGTGGTTGCACCGTTGTCTTCACCCACTTCGGCCTCGGGCCACTCTGTATGCTCCGGTTCGGCCATTTGCCGTTGCGTGAAAAAGTGACTCTGCGGTAAGTACACTTGGCCGCTCGGATTCTGGAGTTGAAGGAACGCGTTGCGTGTCAGGAACGCAACGCGCTCGGCACCGTCCCCAAGTCCACAACGCAGCCTAGCATTGATCGCACTAGCGAGTCCGGCAAGCTGTGTGCTAGTGATAGCATCTCCCGCCGCAACCGTAGGCGCGACTGGATAGGTCAGACTCATTGAGGCACACCCGAGTCCGAATAAACAACCTGCGCAACCGGGTCAGTCGCTCCAGCAAACAGAGCGCCGATGATCGGATAGCCTCCATCGTAAGCAGGCATCGGGAACACCATTCCTTCTCCCGGATACAGTACATGCTCCACACCGTAGGCGGGTGCAACTGTTGTTTTCGCTTTCACAGTCAGCGTGTTAGGTGTTGCTGTGTCAGTCGACTTGTTCACAACGCAAACCCAATAGCGTTTGGTTGTGTCAATGTCGCCGATGTTCAACGCTTCCCACGTCGTTCCGATTGTTTGCAGGTTCACGCCTGCGGCATCGCTGCCGGATTCAGGCGTGAATGACTTCGTGCTCGTGGTGTTCGCGTATGTTTCGCTTGCGAAGCTCGCGCTTAGCTTGAACGTGAGTGTTACAGAGTCAGCCATAGTTCATCCTTGGTTAGTTGTCATTGCCAAACATTGTCACCGTCGCCACCTTTGCCTTTCGCAGTTGTTATCAGAGCCGTGCCGCGTGTCGTCTCAATCGGCTTCACGTCAGGACTCGGCACGATTCGACTCCGCATGATGAACTCGTGCATCTCTTGAGCCCATGTCAGCAAGTCACCGAGCTTGCGCGGTTTTGCCGGAGTCCTCATAGCCTGATGTAAGTGGGTAGCTCAGTTTCCCACAAGTCAAGATCCCACTCTGTAGAGAGTTGAATCTTGAAGTCCCTTAGTTGCGTTTCACTCATCGGCTTTTTGAGCCAACCCCAAGTGTAACCAGAAAGGCCTGTGACGCCTGCGGAAGCGAACAGAGTCGCAGGGTCGAATGCTTGGAGCGCAAGCACTCGGGCTTGCGTCCTAGCGTACATCGGGAAGTTTCCAAACTGCGAGATAATGTCCCCGGCAGAGTACACACGATAAGCGCCATCGTCGTTGATTTGTCCAGAGAACGCAGCGCCTACGGTAGCGTTGAAACGCAGTGTGTAGTGTGGCCAGGCGAAGTGCGTCTGCCCTTTCAACATCACGTTGTAGAGCCGCTCGAACACTCGCGTTGCTTCATTGGGCAGAACACCCTCAACAAAGAGTAGGTCCGTCGCATCGTCAACCGCTTGGATGACTTGACGTAGTGCATCAGTGCCGCTCTTCGCAGACTGCGCATTTAGAGCGTTGACGATGTTAATGGCAACGGGATGTTCCTTCATGTCACGCCGCTCTTCCGTCGCCGCCACCTCCCAACCCCATTCCAGAGACTCGGCGCCATTCGCGTCTAAGGGCTGCCGCACCGTCAACCGATAGAGCGGAGCGTTGCTGTCGTCACGGTCCCATTGATCCCATGAAGACAAGCCGGCAATGACTGTGTTGACTCCAGATAGTGACCCGTCATAAACCTTTATCGTTGAAGTTCCGCTCGAAGTCTTAGACGTGCGGCTACTGATTAGGCTTGGGTCTGTTCCGAAAACGCTCATGAGTTATCCCACTCCTTTTTCAGCGCGTCCGTGTTATCTGCAATCCTCTTCAACTGGCGCGTCTGTTCCTTCGTCTCCGTGATGAGGATAGGCTGCGCGGCGTTGAAGGCGCCGATTTGTTGGTTGCTGGTGGTAGCACCTAGCAACCACTTGCGGGATTCTTGGGCGGTCGTCGTGTTGGCAGTGCCGGATTCATCACCAAACAGTTTGGGCGCGGCCTTGTTTGCGGCCTCAGCTTGTGTTGGCTTTGACTCTGCAAGGACTTCATTTGCTATCTTCAGCGCCTCAGCGTTTGTTACGCCTTCAGCCTTTGCGGCCCAGAACGCGCCTTGGAATGCAACCTGGTCCGCAACTTCATTCACGAATCCAGCAAGCCATCCACCCGCCGTTGCGAGCGCCGTCCCCGCAGGCCCACGCAACCTATTTTTGAGTTCGACCATCTTGTCCGCGAAAGTGTCCAGCTTGGCGATAACGTCATTCTCCATGATGATTCCGAGCCGCCGCGCGTCCTGGCCCATCTCCTGAAAGCCCTCGCGGAACATCGGAATAAGCTCGCCACCGCCGCGCCCGAGTAGCTTAGTGACATAGCCTAGCTCGTTGCTGATAGCACCTTCTTTGACCAGCCGGCTCAGTTCGTAAAACTGCTTTAAAACCTGATCGTTTGTCAACTTCGGATTCATGCGCGCCATGTACTCATAGCCGCGCACGATAGTGTCAAGGTTGGTCCCGGTTTGCTCTGCGGCGTAGTTCCATTCTTGGATTGTCTCCGCGCTAAGTTGCGTGCGCTTGGTAACGTCCTGTATGTGCGACGCGAAGTTAGTCAACGACTTCGCATAGGCTGTGATTGCGCCTACAGCGAACACGCCGGCAAGCTGGCTTTTGATGACACTGGAGAACTTCGCGGTCGCACTCTCAGCCCGCTTCATTCCCACGTTGTAGCTTGTCGCATCGAGCCCCAGGCGGACAATGAGAGAAGCAAGTCCCATAGCTACTTGCCCTCCTCTTGAAGCTTGCGCTTGAGTTGCGCGATAGCCGCACTGGTGTTCGGAGTCCAAGCCAAGGCAATCTTCTGTTCGCGCTCACCTTGCACTGCCCAGAGATTGCGCGCGAAGTTCAACGGCACGTCGAGTGCGTCCTTCATCTGCATATGGAAGTCAACCATCAGCATCACAAGCAGACGCCAGTGCTCGGGAGCGTTGAGCGTCACGCTTTCACCTTTCGGTGGCTTTACCTGTGGAGATTTCCCCTGGCTGTCCAGGTACGCATGAAGCCTAGCCATTTCGAGGATCGGATTCTTTCTGCGTGCGAACAATCCCCACACGAAGAAGAATAGCTTGCTTGCAAGCAACCAGGGGAAGGCCAACGCCCGCCTCGCCTGCGCTGCGCGTTTGTGCGCCGCCGTGAAGGTGAAGAGCAGCATGTCATCAATCTGCGGCTCAACGTTCTGGTCCACCAGGAATGTCACGTCCAAGTCAGAGAGTAGAAAGACGTGACCGATTGTGAGTGGATAGAGCGGCAGGCCATAAACGACGTGGCCGGTCAGTCGTGACTCGTTCGCATTTTTGAATGCCGGGTCCATCTCAGGATCGCTTCATCCCGCTCCACTTAACGAACGTTGCCGTGCATCTCTGTACCTGATCGTATGCCACTGGATTTGTCAGGGCTGTCAGAGTCCACTTGCCGGTTAATGTCGTATCATTGATACCGTCCGGCGTTGCGAATATCTCAACCTCGGGCATGTGGTCGAATGTGTGAGCCGTTCCGATAGCCGGGATTGTCACGGTAGCGTTTGTTAAGAATGTCACAGACAACTCGACCTTGCTTGCGTCTTTGACTGCAACGAGCGCGTTCGAGCCGGTGGCCATGCTTTCAACCGGAGCCTCGCCAGATTGCGTGATGGTGACTTCCTCGATAGTGTGAGTGCCGAAGCTTGCGCCCAACGAGGCCGATGATCCTACGTAGAGTCTGCCACTACCATAAACGGTGGTTGCCATAACGCGCGCCCTATGATCGGACAATGCCCGCCCACTTCGTGAACGTCGCAGTGCAACGCGATACCTGATCGTATGCCACTGGATTTGTCAGGGCTGTCAGAGTCCACTTGCCGGTTAATGCAACCTCGTTAATCGCGTTGGCAACGGAGTTCCATGTGATGCTTGGCATGTTGGCGAGCGTGTGTGATGTCCCGTGCGCCGGTAGTGAGACTATATCTGTTGTGACGTAGGTGGCTGTGAGTTCAAGCTTCATCGCGTCCTTAACCGCAATAAGCGCGTAGCTTCCAGCAACCTGTGATTCAACAGGAGCCTCGCCAGATTGCGTGATGGTAGCTTCCTCAACCGTGTGCGTGCCAAACGAAGTTCCTAGAGAAGCGTTTGGCGCGAGGTAGAGTCTGCCGCTTCCGACCACTGTGGTTGCCATAAGATATCCTTGGTTACGTGTTGTTGACTAGCATTGTGAATGCGATGCTGCTCTCCCAATGACGATTTGAAATGGAGTAGCTTATGGTCGCCGGAGGTCCAGCCCTCACAACCTCGATTGTACTTGTGCACGCCGTGTTTATATCCGCGACTAGGCTGCTCGAAACGATGGTGTCCATGACTTCCCCTGCGTGCGTTAGGTGTTCGTCCTCCGTGCAATCGTCTGCCGCCTCGCGTAGCAGAATCTCAGCCGTCACCCGCCAGTTGCCAGTCCACCAAGGAACATCCTCATGCTCCGCGTTCGTCGCGTTGCAGATGATCGCAGGCAGTGTCAGGTCCGCGTTGTCTATGCCGCGGTACTTACCAACCGTCACGCTCGTCCCCGAGTAGGTCCAAGTGAACGTCTGAGCGGATATGTACTGGTACAACGCTTTTTGCGCTCTTAGTAGGATGGCGTTGTAGCCGCTTAGGATGGGGTTGTAGCCGCTCATTTGACTATGAAGCCTGCGGCCTCAGCATTGTCCAGTACCTTGGCGCGTAGGTGGTCAATCATCTCCCGAGTCTCGTCTGCGAATGCCCTCTGGACGGCGGCTTGGTAGCGCGCGTTAACTTTCGGGTCTTGGCCTGCTTTCACTCCGTACTCTCCAGAGACTTCAGCGAACGGCTTCCACCCTGGCACAGCTGTCTTACCTGTTGCGCTTTGTCGCTTGCTAACGTTGCTGCTGACCCCAACGTTGCTTGCAGCATGGTTGTACTGGCCTGCCAAACGAATTAGCATTGCGTTGCCTTTGACCTGTCGGCCTCCACTCTTCTTAGTCACACTTCCAAACTGAGTGAATGCAGGCATTACCTTGCGAAGCATTCGCACAACAAGAGCCTTCATTGCACCAACAGACGAAGTGCGTCCGCGAAGAAACGATCCAGAAGCATCACGCATTGCTTGACCGTAAAGGCCAGCTTGCCCGCGCTTGCCGCGCATCGCATTGATGATCTTGTGTCGGAACTGGAATTGCCGCAGCCTCCCTAGTCTTTTCACTTTACCGCTCTTCGTGGTCCTTGTCCGTTCCTCAATCTCTCTCGTTAGTATTCCTTTGACTTCATCGCGCTTTGCTTGCGGATTGCGCGGATCAAGAAACAGAAACGTTCGCATCAACACAGCAGCAAGCCGCATGTTCACAGCCTCGGATAACTCACGCGATGTTGTAGCTAAGTGCTGCCTTAGAGCGCGCTGAAACTCAGATGTGTCGACTGTGACTGTTGGCTTCACTGAGTCTGGTTCCTCTGTCGCGAGAAGTAAAACGTGAAGATGACACCTAGCAAGGTCGAGATAGTCTCCTTGTCGAGGATAGCATTGACCGCGCACCACGCGAAGACAAACGCGGCAGACATGGTGAGTAACCACTGACCACTCGTCAGCTTGCTGACTATGCGATTGATAACCTCTGGTGTCATGGTGTCTTTGCTGCGTTCAGGATCGCGGTTACGATCCCGTCCGCGATTGCTTTGATGCTGTCCGCGTCAGGTTTTATCTCGGCGTCCACCGCGTTGACTTCCCGGATGAACTCCATCGTCTGCGTCGTTGTACTCAACTGTCCAGCCTTGCCCATGATAAGGCATGTCCGCCATGACACGTCCACGACATGGTTCGTCCCACCGCTGGCCGGGTCGATGTACGTGAAACGCTCGTGGTAGGTCTGGCAGCCACAGAGCAGCCAGACCAACAGCAAGACTGGAACAAGGAGTCTCATTAGACGTTCCCAATGCAGGTACTCGCAAGCAAGTATGCCTTGCTGGTGGACCCTTGAAGTTTAGCCGCGAAGCCGAACCCCTCTGGTACCGTGCCACCATCCTCGATCACTACCCACTTGCACGGAGCAGACGCTTCACCAACCCAGTTCAGACAACGGATAACAACCTGCCTGCCGGCAATGCTCCAATCCAAAAACCGGTTGCACGGGAACTCGAACACCTTACCAACCTTCAACGGAACTACGGTTTTGACTAGTTTTCTCATGGTTTCCTTTCAATGGCCTTGACTCGATCGTCAAGCTCTTTTAGTTCAGTGCGCACAAACAGCTCCCACCAGTCAGGAGGCGTCTTCGCGGGCATGGTTGCGATGGTGGTCTTGAGGTTGCTGATCT
>Ga0116158_10002937_pt1 | contig 14914 bp, 19 predicted proteins | sample AD_UKC052_MetaG_FD_89883 | JGI IMG/M metagenome (GOLD analysis project Ga0116158, IMG submission 89883) | Active sludge microbial communities of municipal wastewater-treating anaerobic digesters from USA - AD_UKC052_MetaG | ecosystem: Engineered > Bioreactor > Anaerobic > Digestate | place: USA... | reverse complement strand
TGTCGGCTGCATGTATAATATGCGCCTGCCCCAGACGGCCCTTGATGCCATGGAAGTTCTCAGGCGGAATGGCATCCGGGTTATCATACCAAAGGAGCAGGTCTGTTGCGGATCACCTCTCATCAGGACCGGGCAGATTGAATTCCTTGACACCCTCAAGAGCAGGAACATCAACGCCTATCTATTCCGGAATATTGACACTGTGATGACCATGTGTGCAGGGTGCGGATCGACCCTGAAGAACGACTACGGGACACCGTTCAAGGTGATGGACATCAACGAAGTACTCCTCAGGTTCGGGATTGAGCCCCCTGCACGCCTCCCGGTAAAAGCCACCTACCACGATCCCTGTCATCTCCTCAGGGGGCAGGGGATACGGACACAGCCGCGGGAATTGATCAGCAAGGTGGTCGACCTCGTAGAGATGCCGGCAATCTGCTGCGGCTCGGGCGGAGGAGTGCGGTCTGGGATGCCCCAGGAGGCTGCAGCACTGGGGGAGAACCGCCGAAATGAGATTGATAAAACCGGGGCAGATCTCGTTATCAGCTCCTGCCCCTTCTGCGAGTTCCACATAAAGGAACATACCGATAAACCTGTCAAGAACGTGGCCACGGTGCTCCTTGAGGGATACAGGGAAAAAGATCGGAGAACTGCCCAAAAAAAGACCTGCTAGGCCATCCCCTGTTTTTCAGATTCCCGCCATCAGGGTCAATGCTATGCAGACAATTACCGGGATGGTAAGGTTATCATCAACAGGCGAGAGGAGCTCCGTAATACCTGCAAGGATTACTGAAACTGCTGCCTGGACCGGGGGCAGGAGCGGAAGCAGTGCGAAAAAGGTGACACCGATCCCTGCAATGGTCCCTTCCGCAGTCTTTTTTCCGACAACCGGATGTTTCCCAAAATAATAACCGGCCAGTGTCGCCACGCCATCCAGGAGAGAGAGGGTTACAACAGCAGCAACAACCACTTCCTTGTCGAAGAGCACGAGGCAGAAGAGCGAACTCAGGGCAAAGTAGAGGGCTCCTTTTCCTGGTCGGACGTTCTCGCGTTCAAGCTTGTCAACAAGGACCGATATCAGCGGCACCCTGAAACCCCGCACAAGGGCATCCCGGAAGATGATCCCGGCAAACGTTCCGGTCATCAGCACGGGAAGCGCGATTTGTATCGGTGCAAACTGGATAAGGGCGGCGATCAGAAGCCCGAAAATGATATGGACCAGCTTCCGGGAGACCTCGCGCATATGATTGGTGGTTGGTAACAAAGCCCCATAAGGTATCCGATCGCGGGTTCAGGGTTGGTATTGATAAGAAAGGCTGCTGATTAATTGATCCGGAAAATCTCCATGAATCCCTGCAATGATCCAGATAGCACGTTCAAGAATCTGTTGGTCCCATCTTCTTCGGTTCAGGACTGTGAGATGATCGATATTGCAGGGATCAGACTCATGCGGTACTCGCGGGAGTTCTGGACCCCTGCACAGAGGAAGGGATCTCATCTTCATGAGATCTCCTACAGGGCCTGTTTCAAACCGCAGCTCCCCCGCTTCTTCATCAAAAACCTGACCATGGTGGGAGACTGGGTCTATGACCCGTTCTCGGGCAGGGGAACAACCGTGATCGAGGCCGGCCTGCTTGGGAGGCAGATCGCCTCCAATGATGCCAATCCCCTCAGCCGGATCCTCACAAGGCCCCGCTTCTTTATCCCGGACGAAAAGGAGGTTGCCGCACGGATGGCGGAGATCCCACTGCGAACCATGGAAAGAGCCGAGATTGACCTCTCCATGTTTTACAATCCGAAGACTGAGAGTGAGATCGTATCGTTAAGGCAGTATCTCCTCAACAGGGATGAGAGGGGAAGATCAGATCCTATCGATTCGTGGATCCAGATGGTTGCAACCAGCAGGCTGACCGGCCATTCCACAGGTTTCTTCTCGGTATATACCCTCCCTCCAAACCAGGCGGTCTCCCCTGATCGCCAGGTCCAGATCAACAAGCGGAGAGGACAGGTGCCGGAGTATCGGAATGTCCGCGACCTCATACTGAGAAAGACCCGGTCGCTGGTAAGGGGTCTCACCCCGGAAGAACATGCGAGGCTGAACAATGCGGGATCCAACGGCCTCTTTCTGACAGGAGATTCCGGCTCAACAGCAGCAATTCCGGATGGATCGGTCAGCCTGACCGTCACATCACCTCCTTTCCTTGACACGGTCCAGTATGCGAAGGATAACTGGTTGCGGTGCTGGTTTAATGGGATCGATGCCGCAGCCATCGAGCGCGGACTTACTGTTACCAGGTCTCTGGCAGGCTGGTGCAACGCAATGGCGACCACCTTCAGCGAACTCTTCAGGGTCACAGAACAGGGGGGGTATGTCGCGTTTGAAGTCGGAGAGGTACGGGGGGGGAGTATTCTTCTGGATGAACAGGTGGTTCCCCTTGGTGCTGATGCAGGATTTGTGCCTCTTGGCATTCTCGTCAATCTCCAGCAGTTTACCAAGACATCCCATATCTGGGGGATAGAGAACAATGATTCCGGGACGAACACCAACAGGATCGTGATCTTCAGAAAAGAGAGATAAGAAGGAACGGACCTGAGAATCACTTCATCAGATACTCGTACGATGAAAGTGCTGCTTTCGCCCCTTCTCCAGCCGCAGTAATAATCTGTTTTGTCCTGATGTTCGTGATGTCGCCTGCTGCAAAAATGCCAGGAACACTGGTCTGGCAGTTGATATCGATGACAACCTCTTTGTCGGGATTCATGTCGACGATCCCTTCCAGAAACGCCGTATTTGGAATCCACCCAATCTCAGCAAACAACCCGTCCACCGGCAGGTCGGTTTGTTTTCCTGAAGTCCGTTCCTTGAGGGTAATTCCGGAAAGCATGCTGTTGCCCCGGAGACCGGACACCACGCTGTTCATATGGGTGATGATATTCGGTTTCTTTTCAAACGCCCTGACATAGACCTCGTCCGCTTTTATCGTACTCCTTACAACGAGGTGCACTTCCCTGGCGATTCCGCTCATCTCGATGGCAGTCTGGAGCGCAGAATTCCCCCCTCCGACAATGGCGACCACCTTGTCCCGGAAGAGCGGGCCGTCGCAGGTCGAACAGATCGAGAGCCCCCTGCCCAGGTACCGTTCCTCACCCTCGACCCCGAGTTTCCTCGGTTGCTTGCCCTGGGCGAGGATAACCGCACGGGCCCGGTACGACCCTCCTGTCGCCGTGTTTACTATAAACTCGTTTCCGCTCCGGTCAAGTATCAGTACTTTATCGATCTCAAGGTGCAGATCAAGTGACCTGACCTGCTCCTCGAATTTGCGCATAAGCTCATCCCCGGTGATCATCCGGTATCCCATATAATTCTCGATCGCCCAGGACTCGCTTGCCTGTCCGCCGATGTTCTCACTGATGATCAAGGTCTTCAATAGCTTCCTGGCACAGTATACCCCGGCAGTCAGGCCAGCTGGGCCTGCCCCGATAATCAGAACATCGAACATCACACCCCTTTTCTCTTCTCCGAACAGTTCATTCAGGCGCCGGGCATCGTACCCCACAATCACTTCATCGTCAACGGTGATCACCGGCACCCCGTACTGGCCTGATATCTCGATCATCTTTTTTGCCTGTTCCTTGTCAGTCCCGACATCAACGGTGAGATAATCCACGCCTTGCCGGTCGAGATACGCTTTTACCATCCGGCAATAGGGGCAGTTCTGGGTTGAGTATACAGTAACCTTCGGCATGCAAATCGAGATTGCTTTTTTGCGGTAATTAAAGTGTGGGAGGAGTCTGCACAAGGAAAAAGAGAGAGGGGATAAAGGGTCCCCGGTCTCTGGACACGAGGATTCAGTTTAGATCGGTTCAGGGGAAAAGAGATGCAGAGTGGATCTTGAACCTTCACTCGATCGTTTTGAATACTTTCCTGACTGCATTGCAGATCGGACACTTTTCAGGGGCCTGACCAAGGAAAATGTTACCACATACGGGACAGAGGATGACCGACCTGTTCGACATATCCTGGTTATGATTCAATGAATTCATGGCTTCCCTGTACAGGTTGGCATGAACCTCTTCTGCCTTCATGGCGTACGTGAAAACCAGGGCAAAATCACTCTTCTTCTCGGCCTCTGCTTCTTTGACAAACGCAGGATACATCTCGGTATATTCATGGGTCTCGCCTGAAATTGAACCCTGGATATTCTCCTTGGTGGTCTTTATCTTGCTCATTGCCTTGAGGAGCTTCTTGGCATGGACCGCTTCAGCCTCAGATGCTGCCTTAAATAGCCTTGCGATATTTTTGAAACCCTCAGACTCAGCCTGATCGGCAAAGGCCGCATACTTCCGGTTTGCCTGTGACTCCCCGGCATATGCCTCCATTGCATTCTCCATTGTTGCCATACTCTTATCTGTGGCAACGAATTACATCAAGGTATCCTTTCAGGCCGAAAGGGCATGGGATCAGACCGCTGAGAGGAGAACATACACTTTTTCTCATACCGGAGAGATACAGATGATATTGCGATTGTCCTCGAAGGTGGAACATGAAAAAGATGCAGGATATCGAAGAGCAGGACCGGCCGAGGGAGAAGATCCGGAAAAGAGGAGTTACGTGTCTCAGCGATCAGGAACTGATTGTTACCATCCTCGGCAGCGGAGTGCCGGGAAGAAACGTCAGGGATCTTGCAAAGGAGATCTCTGATGTGATAGGAAGAGATCCAGATGCAGTAGGGTATCAGGAGCTTGCCGGGATCAGGGGGATGGGGCCTGCAAAAATATCCCAGATCATCGCCTGCCTTGAGCTGGGCAGGAGAAGGTATTGCCGGCAGGGGAGAAAACCAAAGATCAGTTCACCTTCGGATGTACTTCCGCTTGTATCTCATATATCGGGAAAGAAACAGGAGCACTTTCTCTGCATTACGCTGAACGGTGCAAATGAACCGATTGAGACACGGACCATCTCAATGGGCCTCCTCAATCACAGCCTTGTCCATCCCCGCGAGGTATATGCCGATGCAATCACCGACAGGGCTGCATCCATCATCTGCGTGCACAACCACCCATCAGGAACCCTGGAGCCGAGCAGTCAGGATCTTACCATCACCCGCCAGCTGGCCGATGCAGGGACCATTGTCGGGATCCGTCTCCTGGATCATCTGATTGTTACCGATTCCGGATGGCTCTCGATGAAGGAGCGGGGGCTCATCTGATCATTCCCTACCCCATCAGTTGCCGGCCAAGTTCACGCCCCTTTGAATAGGCTTCATCCATCAATTCGGGATGTCTTGAAAGATCCTGGAGGGTATCCATATCCCTGATGAGGAGATCATCCCAGTATTGCACGTCAATGATGTCAAAAAAGGCATGGACCGTCATTTTTGCCCCATCAAAGACGTAGGGGAGATTCATGCCGGATATTCCGAGATAGAGGCCTAACCGGGATTTTCTTTTTTCTTTGACGACAAGTGGTTTTTTCCTCACATATTTTGCCATGAAGTAGACCTGGAACCGGTCTATGAACGACTTCAGCATCCCCGGTATGCCCATGGTCATAATTGGAGTTGCGAGGATGATGCCGTCATTATCGCGGAATTTTTCATATATTCCCTGCATATCATCCTTCATTGCACAGGTCTCGTGCTCCCGGCAGAACATGATCTCCCTGCATGCCCTGATATTAAGATTGGTGACCTCGATCTTCTCCACCTCTGCCCCTGCATCCCTCGCACCCTGTATCGCCCGATCCAGCAATTTTGCCGTATTCCCGTTCAAAAGAGGGCTTCCGAGAAGCGCAATAATCTTTACTCCCATGAATTAGACTGTTACGTAAGGATTCCTTTATAGCTTTGGAACCCGCCGCTCTGAACATTTGTCGTTTATTCCGTCCCGATTTTAACATTTTGCACCGTTAGAATAGAACGATAAAAAGTCATAAATAAGTCCCCCAGCTATATATCCGTAAGGTGATTAAACTGGCAGAGAAAGCAAAAGCCGGAGAGAAAGTCGGTCCTGGCAAGTACGTCTGCATCGATTGTGGTCGGGAGATGACGCTTGACAAGGTGGAGCAGGATTTGAGGAAGTGTCCCCAGTGTGCCTGTGAAGAGTACCAGTGCTTCCCGATGACACATATCCGTCCGGATATCAAGACACCAGAAGATGCGATGAATCCCCCGAAGCGGGGCAAGAGCAACCAGTAAAGAACAATTTTGTATCACCGTTGTGGGAGGAAAGGCAGATCCTTCTGCCTTTCACAATGGACCCACAACTTTCTTTAGTGAGTAAAGGGATCAGGTAACTGCCCTGACCGGTACATTCATGAGCTGTACGGACAAGTCAAAAGAGGTGTTCAAGAATGGTAAATGTCTCTAAGGAAGGACAGGTTTTCGAGTGTGAAATCTGTGGTAATATCGTCGTAGTAAAGGAAGTTGGCGGGGGCGAGCTGGTCTGCTGCGGCCAGCCGATGAACCTCGTGCAGGGGTGACGAGCATGGCTGAAGATATCAAGGATCTCGAAACGATGATCGGCAAAGTCCCGAAATTCTTCAAGGAACTGACGGTCAAAGACCCGAAAATGTACGAGATGGTGATGAAACTTGAAGGGCATGTATGGGACGACGGTGCCCTGACCCGCAAGACAAAGAAACTCATTGCCATCGCCATCGCTGCATCCTTGAGGGACCAGCATGCAGTTCGGGCACAGTTGAACGGTGCAGCGAATCTCGGGATCAGCAAGTCAGAGGTCGAAGAAGCGCTCAGGGTAGCGTTTCTCCTTGCCGGCATGCCGGCATATGTGTATGGAAAAGCACAGCTCGATGAAGTCATGAAGGAGTGAGAGACGATGTGTGGTGAATCCAATACAATGCCCATCCTTGGTGAGCCAGCCCCTGACTTTGAAGCATTGACCACAAATGGCATAGTGAAGCTCTCTGATTTTAAGGGAAAGTGGCTGGTGCTGTTCTCTCATCCTGCAGACTTCACCCCCGTATGCACAACAGAGTTCATAGCATTTTCAGCAATTGCGGATGAGTTGAAATCGCTTAATGTGCAACTGATGGGGCTCTCTATTGACTCTGTGCATTCACATCTTGCCTGGATAAGGAACGTGAAAGAGAAGATGGGAGTCGACATTCCGTTCCCCATCATCGCCGACCTTGACATGAATGTCGCCAAAAAGTATGGGATGATCCACCCGGGCCAGAGCAGCACGGCTGCAATCAGGGCAGTATTCTTCATCGATGACAAAGGTATCCTCCGGGCAATGATCTACTATCCACTCACGGCAGGGCGGTACATGCCAGAGATAATTCGCCTTGTAAAATCCCTGCAAGCCACCGACAAATACGGCGTTGCCACCCCTGCAAACTGGCAGCCTGGTGACAAGGTCGTTGTCCCTGCACCGAAGAACAAGGCTGAGATGGATAAACGGCTTTCCGAAGGGTACGAGTGCAAGGACTGGTACCTCTGCTTCAAGAAACTGTAACTTCAATTTCTCTTTTTTTAGGATAGTCATCCACCCCACAAGACCGCAATTCCCCCAGTGGTTTAAAAGACCCTCATGCTCCATCCAACCATTTAAGTCGGACGCCTCCCCACTTGAGACGTATGCGGATCAAAGTCCTGGCCTTCGCAGGAAGTCCCCGGCGGCATGGCAACTCAGAGATACTCCTCGATTGGGTCCTTGATGCAATGCAGAGGGAAGAAGATGCTGACATTGAGAAGGTGATCCTGGTCGATGCCGATGTCAATCCCTGCAGGGGTTGCAATGCCTGCGAGACCCTGAACAGATGTGTCCAGCGGGACGGCATGGATACCCTCCATGACAAGATTATCGATGCAGATCTGATCATTCTTTCAGCACCTATCTACTGCATGGGCATCTGTTCCCAGGCAAAAGCCTTGATCGATCGCTTCCAGGTCTTCCGATCACGAAAATATGTCCTGAAATTACCGATCGTCCCTCCAGAACGGAAAGGGAAGCGGATCGGGATATTCCTCTCCTCTGCCGGGCAGAACTGGGACCATGTATTCAATGGGGCACTTCCCACCGTGAAGTGCTTCTTTCATGTGATAGATGTGAGGGACAGGGATATCCATTACCTGATGGTGAACGGTGTTGATGAGAAGGGTGCCATCCTGAAACACCCGTCCGCACAGAAGGACGCCGAACTGCTTGCCCATGAGGTCATCACCGATATCAGGGCCCGGCTTGCAGGGTGATCCATCGTATGCCAGTCAGGGTTCTGGGTATCTCGGGAAGCCCGCACCGTCATGGCAATACCGAGACCCTTCTCGATGCCTTTCTTGAGGGAGCTGCACATGCCGGAGGTGCGGTGGAAAAGATCATTTTAAAGGATCTCGATTACACTCCCTGCAGGGGCTGCAATGCCTGCCACAAGGAGGGGGAATGCATCGTAAAGGACGATGCCATCCCTCTCCTGGAACAGGTCCTTTCTGCCGACTGTCTTGCCGTCGCCTCCCCAATATACAGCATGGGGATCACGGCCGAGCTGAAGGGACTGATAGACCGTGCCCAGTATATCTGGGCCCGGAAATTCATCCTGAAGTCACTCTACTTCACAGACAAGGAAATTCACAGGCACAAGGGTGTTTTCATATCAACGGCCGGGCTCTCATGGGATAATGTCTTTGATGCGGCATTCCCTGCGATAACCGCATTCTTCAACACGATGGGATTCGAGTATTATGATAATATCATCGCCAATGACATGGACCGTTACCGGGGAATACGCGGACACCCCACTGCGCTTGCCGATGCCCGTGCCAAAGGGGAAGAAGTGGTCAGGGCCATTGAACGGATGAGCCGGGACTGATCAATCACATTCATGTCGTGCTGGCATCAAAAAAGGAGACATCTATGAAGAGGTCATTCTCTTTTCCAAAGGCTTCCACCCGCTCAGATACCCGCCTGACCATGCTTTCTGTGGTAACAATCGCAGAGTTCTCCCCGAGGAGCGCTTTCAGGATACATTTGTCGATGACCCCATAGGTAAAATCCATGTGGATCTGATGATCCCGCGCCAGCTGTTTCGCACGAGTCCCCATAGCGCCGACCGGGAGATCCGGGTGTTCCTGAAGCCAGGACTCAAACGTTTTAAATCCTCCTGAATCGACATTGAAGACCATAATTGAGCCCGGTTCGGTATAGCACGGACGGTTCCGGAATGCCCGGTCGATCACGTTCAGCATATCAAGAACGGTTCTCGGCTTTCGCTCCGGCAGGAAAAATCCTCTTTTCTGGAGCTCAAAGTAGAGCTCAAGGAGGGTAGGCATCGAGAGGTGGGCTTTCCTGACACAGTCCGGGCTCCCGAATGCCACATCAGGGACATCCTCCTGGAGGATCTTCCCCTTCAGGAGCAGTATCGCCCGGTCTGCCCAGGGATAGGCAAGTTCAATGTCATGGGTGGAGATGATGATGGTCTTTCCCTGGCTGTTGAGTTCATCCAAAAGTTCCATGATATCCTCGGATCCCGAGGGATCAAGGCCACTTGTTGGTTCATCAATGATGAGGACATCGGGGTCCATGGAGAGGACCCCTGCGATCGCAACCCGTTTCTTTTCGCCTCCGGAGAGCTGATGGGGTGGGCGCCGTTCGAATCCTTCGAGACCGACATACCTGAGTGCCCCCTCCACTGCATGCTTCACTTCGCTCTCGCTGTAGCCGAGGTTCACCGGGCCGAATGCGACATCCTGGAAAACGGTCGGCGCAATAATCTGGCGATCCGGGTTCTGGAGGACAAAACCCACACGCTTCCGCAGGGTGCGCAACGAGGCCTTGTCATACCTCAACGGCTCATTGTCAAAGAGCATCATCCCTTCATCGGGGCGGATCATGCCATTGAACAGCAGCAGAAGGGTTGATTTCCCTGCTCCGTTTGGTCCTACAATGGCGATCTTCTCTCCCCGCCTGATATGGAAACTGATTCCCCTGATCGCCTCCATGCCCCGGGGATAATGGTACCGGATATCCCGTGCCTCGAGGATGATGCTGCTCATGGCCCACCACCAAGGAGGGTGAGATCCCTCGCTAGGAAGACGACGAGAGAAGAGAGCCCAAGGAAAAGTGCCACCGTCATGAGCGGGAGCATTTCAATCGGGCGTGTCTCCCCCAGAACTGCAAACTTCCCCTCATAACAGCGTGCATCCATGGCATGGATGAGATCTTCGCCGGCGCTCCAGCTCCCGATGAAGACAGCGCCGCAGAGGGTAGAGAATGATTGGATCGATTCACGGAATGAACCATACCCCAGGCGCATCACTTGAGCCTGATAGATTTGAACTAGCTGGTCCATGATCATGAAGATACTGCGGTATATCATCATGGCGAGATCCAGGACCACTTCGGGAACACGGCATTGCCTCATTACGACAAACAGATCGGTCATTGGAGTAGTGAGAGCGATGAAGATCAGGGCTGACATCCCCCCAATTACCCGGCAGAATACAAAGAATCCTTCATTGATGCTTTCACTCGTGAGTGAGAGCGAGAGCCAGGGGAGCGGACTCCAGCTCCAGTATACCTCCCCGCCCCCGGAAAGCAGGATGATGACCGCGACACTCATCACCGCAAATGTGAATGGGACAAGGAAGAGTTCCCCATATGTCTTCGCATCAATTCTTGCGAGAAAGAGTATTGCCCCTGAAAGGACCAGCGCAATGAAAAGGGGCGGGAGGTAGCTTGACGAAAGAAGACAGAGCAGGATTGCACCGGTCCCCGCGATCAGCTTCAGGTAGGTGTTGACCTCTCTCAGCCTATTGGTCTGGGCAATATCTTCCAGGAATTCTTCATACATGCAGGAAATACTCCTGTCGATTCATGCAGTCTTCTTCTGGCCCTTCCAGTAGCCAAATACCCAGCCGACAAATATTCCCCCGATCGCCGCTTGTAAGGCAAACAGGGCGGACTCTATCTCGCCACTGGGGGGAATCCATTGCCCGATTAACGGTTGAAATTCCTCTTCCGATTTCCCTGTTAGTTCTGCGATCTGAGAGGACCCCACAGTATCAGACCCGGCAAATTCTGCATCGGACATGATTGAACTCGTGTAGAGAAACAAGCCACAGAATCCAATGATGGCGAGGAGGGCGATGATCTCCAGCCCGTATTTGAAGGACATCAGGTCTCACCCCGGGCTGCCCTGATCTTTTCTTCCGGAAATACCTTCAACTGGAGGATTATATCGGGTTTCAGCTTGACAATATATTTGAATACCAACGCGAGAACCACTCCCTCTACAATAGCCAGAGGAACTTGCGTGATTGCAAAGATCCCCATGAAGAGGGCGAAGGAACTCATTACACCCCCAACCTCTGCAGGATATGCCAGTGCAAGTTCGAATGAAGTGGTAAAGTAGGTGAACAGGTCTGCCAAAGCACAGACCATGAAAACTGTCAGATACATATTAATCCGAGTATTACGGAGTGCCCGATATACCGCATATCCTGCAAGAGGCCCGACAATCCCCATCGAAACGATATTCGCCCCAAGTACCGAAAGGCCACCGTGAGCAAGAAAGAGGCTCTGGAACAGGAGCACAATAGCGCAGATAACCGAGGTTATCCACGGTCCAAAACATATGGTGGAAAGACCGGTTCCTGTCGGATGGGAACAACTGCCGGTGACCGAGGGAAGTTTCAGGGAAGAGAGGATGAAGATGAATCCGCCCGTCACCCCAAGGAGCGGGAGGGCTTCGCGATCCTTTTCCAAGACTTTTTTCAACTGGTAAATGCCGAATACCAGGCAGGGCAATGCGATAATCCACCACACCACGCACCACTGCCATGGTAAGAATCCTTCCATAATGTGCACCATATCACCTCAATATTTATTGTTTTAAAACAAATTTATTTGTATTATTGTTGAGCTATTTATTCCTTGCTTACCGGTCCTGGCGGGGAACAATATGGTCAAATCAGAGGTAGAATGTCCCGATCAATAGGCCGAAGGCAGCGACAATGAGGATCGCAAATACTGCCGGGTTCCATGCGAGCACTTTCTTTCCGTCAAGAACACTGATGGGAAGCAGATTGAAGGCTGCAATCATTGCGTTCACCTGCAGGCCGACAATCCCCGCCATCGTCAAGAGGCCTCCATACGAGGTTGTGGGATCCAGTGCGGTGCTCACCAAGAGGAGGACGGCAAAAGGGATGCAGAGAGCCAGGTTTGTCAATGGACCTGCGGCTGAAATCTTCCCGTTCTGTTCCCTCGTGACACCCGAACCATAAATCATGGTCGCACCGGGTGCGGCAAAGACAAGCCCTACAAGCGCTGCAAGCACTACTGCGACAAGGAGCATGAGGTTGTCCTTGCGGAACTCTGCCCAGTATCCGAAATGCATCGCGGTGAACTTGTGCGCCAGTTCATGGAGGACGAACCCGATCCCGACCGTAACCATCGAGAGGACGAGGAATACGAGATAGGTTCCCAGCGTCGTCTCCTGAATAGGATTTCCCATCCACACCCCTACTCCGCCGGTAAAGGCGAGCGAGAACGCGATGGAGATGGCAAACCAGGCAATGATGAGATCATACCGTTCCCTTCGTGAAATACGTTCAAGCATGGGTCCTTCCCTAACCTGTAGGCATTCATAAGGGATATCTGTTGTCACAGAAGAACACCAGATTTAAATGCCCTACCGTGCCGTTACTATATGCTATGCTGATAGATGCCCTGAGAGCGGAGATCAACAGGATCGACCTGCAGATAATCGATCTCATCGCCGAGCGACAGAAGATTGCAGGAAAGATCGCCCAGATCAAGACCAATGAAGGCCTGCCCATTCATGATCGGAAGAGAACCCACGAAGTATTGGAGGGGGCCTTCAATGCAGCGGTCGAGAAGAATATCAATCCAGTCTTTGTGCAAAAAATCTTCGAACTTCTGATCGAGATGAGCGAAGAGCGACAGCGCGAATGTTCGGGCGAGGGTAATCTTCCCTGAAGAAGTCAAAGAATTATTCCTCCCTCCGCCTTTCACTCCTTTTTCTGTCCCTTATCCTTCCCGTCCCCGAATGATCCCGGCACAATCCGGCTGAGATAATGGGATTACTAACAACTGGCAACGTTCTTCCTTTCATTTTCTGATACCAGGACTGGTTTTGAAGCAGATAGTTTTTTTAAAACCAGACAATATTGGGGAGTATTTATCTGCGGTCCCACATTCAGATTATCTCGAAGATCAGAATGATTCCGAGCAGGATCATGACAATTCCCATGAGTACCCGGACCCCCCGGCGTGATCCGGTTTGCAGCTGCTCAAGCCGCTCGACAGGAAGGCCGAATGCAAATACTCCAAGGATGATCACAAGGGGCAGTATGAAAAAGAGGTTGTAGAGGAAGAGATAGGGGATTCCCTCCATGATGCTCATTCGGTTTGAGAGCAGGGAGAGGATAGCAAGGTAAATTCCGCCTGTGCAAGGCAGCTCAAACATCCCTACCAATATCCCAACGATAAACGCAGCAGGAATTGACGCTTTCTTGATATACGGTTCTATGATTCCTTTTCCTTGCTCGGGTATCGAGAGCAGGGCAGGACCATTTTTACCGCCAATAACTGACAGGATACTGTAGATACCTGCCGCTATTGCAATCACTGCAGCAATGGTCGAGATTATCCGCGATATTCCCGCAGACTGGACAACGGCAAAAATCCCGAGCCCTGACATGAAATAAAAACAGAAGACCGCAAAAATGAATACCGAGCCGACAACGAGCATCTTTGAACGGGATTCGAGTGAGATCAGCGAGAGGATGAGGAAGATGAGGACTGCGAACGCACAGGGATTTATCCCGTCTGCGAGCCCCGCCAGGATAATAAGAGGAACAGTAAGGGTGCCTGCCGAATCCTCCCCATCAGGAATTATCTCCTCTCCGCTCCCATTCACCCGGGTGCCATTGACAGCATCGGGAAGACCATTCGTGATCTCTTCGTAACCAGTGAGGGAGATATTCCTGACAAAGACTGCCGGAACGGGTATGAATCCGGTACCGTAATAGTCCCTGAACGAATGAAAGAGTGCAAGGTTTTCGTCACTCTCCATGATATCGATAGGGTGGATAACCACATCAGGGCGGTTCCTTCCAAATTCATCGATAAATGGATGAGTTTTCACGCATTCTCCACAATTCTGGTTGAAGAAGAAATAGATCACCGGTTTCCCTTCTTCAAATTCAACCGGAACGAAAGTTCCGTTGTTTGCTGCCATGCGTCCGGTTGATGTTTCTCCACCAGGAGTTTCGGCAGCTGCACAAGGGAGAGAGACCAGGCTAATAAGGATGATTAACAGAACACTATACTTCAAAATTCTCTGTAGCATCATTCTCCTCCCAGCCTCTAATATGATCAATCCTGGTAAATCATGGTCCCCACACCCTCATCAGTAAACATCTCAAGGAGGAGGTTGTGGGCGACATTCCCGTTAATGACATGGCCAAACTGAACCCCGGCGGTTACCGCGTTCACGATCGAACTTACCTTGGGGATCATCCCCTCAGCAACTACCCCCGTGCTGATCAGTCCCCCGGCCTCGGATGCCTTCAGCCTCCGGTATACTTTAGTTCTGGATGCATCCATGATCCCTTCCACATCGGTCATATTGATCAACTTGTAGGCATTCAGAGCAACTGCTATCTCCCCTGCTGCCGTGTCCGCATTGATGTTCAGGTTCTGCCCGTTGCGATCGATGGCAATGGGCGAGATTACCGGGATATACCGGTTATCAAGGAGCGTGTTCAGCACCGCAGGATTGATCTCCTCTATCTCCCCGACATGGCCGAGATCGACCTCCTGTTCTCTCCCGTCAACCCTGACCTTCTGAGGGGTCATTTTTCTGGCGATGATCAGGTTACCATCATTTCCAGATATACCAACCGCCTTTCCACCGCATTTAGCAATCAGG
>Ga0116158_10002921_pt1 | contig 14937 bp, 15 predicted proteins | sample AD_UKC052_MetaG_FD_89883 | JGI IMG/M metagenome (GOLD analysis project Ga0116158, IMG submission 89883) | Active sludge microbial communities of municipal wastewater-treating anaerobic digesters from USA - AD_UKC052_MetaG | ecosystem: Engineered > Bioreactor > Anaerobic > Digestate | place: USA... | reverse complement strand
CAGAGATGTTTCATGAAATCTTCACCCGGTTTGATAAAGTTATCACCGTGGAAGACGGATGTCTGATGGGTGGATTTGGATCTGCTGTCCTTGAATTTGCAGCTGACTATGGCTACACAGCGAGAATCAAACGGCTTGGCATTCCGGATCTGGTGATTGAACACGGAGAGCAGCTTGAGTTATTCAAAGAATGTGGTTTCGATACCAACGGCATTATGCAGGCAGCTCTGGAACTGGCTGAACCGGTAAAATTGGTTTAGCAACAGGATTTTCTACCTGGATTTATACGGGTTACAACAAGCGGAAATCTTCTTTCACTTCATTTCTGGAAATCCAGGTGAAAATGACGAGACCTATCGCAGCTTCGATGGCTGCCAGAGCAATGATGAGAATGATACCCGTCTGAAGATCGGTTCTATGAGGTTGAATCACCAGAAATCCAGCCAGATTCAGGTTTGATGCATTCAGACAGATTTCAATTCCAAATAAGAATCCCAGAAATTTTCTTGACGTAAGGCATTGAACCAGGCCGGTAAAAAAGAGAAACAATCCTGCAGCGAGCAACACAATTCCTGTTTCCATTATTCTGGTTTTTGAAAGTAAAATTTTCCCATGTTCATTACTTCATCCTCGGTTTCAATAACCCAGTAATACAATCCGGGTGTCAACGAATGGGATTTAGCAGAAAACGAAAATCGATTGGATGAAATCTCCTGATAAAATACTTCTTCGTTCCGGTTGTTGATCAGGCCAAGAAACAACTTGTGTGCGACCTTACCCTCCCATTGAAACTGGATTTTATCCTGCTTGCAATTTGAGCCCGATACCGGAGAGATCAGGTGAATTCCTGAGGAACCTTTGCGTCTTGCATTCAGCCTTTCTTCCAGAATAGAGTTCAGACCAAAAACTGAAACCGATTTCCCTTTCGATCCATTCTGTGTAGCCGGCATTTCTCCGAAAGTCAGGAGAAACAAAAAGCATAACAGAATTGATATTCGCATTGCCTGCCAGGAGGATTTGTGCGAATATACATCACCACCTTGATGAAACCGCTCTTTTTCTCCAATTATTTTTCTGTTCGACCTGAGAATTCAATGACTGAACCGGTGAAACCATGTTTTTATCAAGGAATTTCAAAACAGATGAAGCCAATGCAATAGTCTCTTTTTCCGTCAGTGGAGATTCAAGCATAGAGGCTTCAAACTTCCGGGCAATAAAGTGGGTATCAAACCAACCATCGCGGAAATCAGGATGTTGCATTACCCATTTGCAAAATCCTAGTGTATTGGCTACTCCCCTGATATCAAATTTATTGATCGCAGAAATCATTCGGTCCATTGCAGTTTGCCTGTCTTCTGCGAACACAATCAGCTTTGCCATTAACGGATCATAAAAAATCGGAATTTCATCGCCTTGCTTATAACCACTATCCAGCCGGATACCGGGGCCCTGTGGTCCTTCAAAATGGTTGAGCTTTCCAACATCAGGTAAAAACTGATTGGTTGGGTCTTCCGCACAAATCCGGATTTCAATCGCATGACCTCTCATGATGGCATTGGAAACGTGGCTGCCAAGAACTTCCCCCTGGGCAATTTTGATTTGCTCCTTCACAAGATCCAGACCAGTAATCAGCTCGGTTACGGGATGTTCTACCTGAAGGCGGGTATTCATTTCCAGAAAATAATACCGGAGATCCTCATCGAGGATAAATTCCACAGTTCCTGTACTGTAGTAGCCGCAGGTTTTTGCCAGATTGACCGCATCACGGCCCATAGCCTCTCTAACTTCCTGAGTCAGAATACCGGAGGGGGCCTCTTCCACTACTTTCTGATGACGTCTCTGAATGGAGCAATCACGCTCAAACAGATGATAAACATTGCCATGTTGGTCACCGATAACCTGAATTTCAATATGCTTCGGATTCTGAATATATCGCTCAATAAAAACAGTGGAATCTCCGAATGCAGAACCGGCTTCGTTCATTGCCAGCATCATTTCATTTTCAAGATCTTCTTCCTTCGTCACTACCCGCATTCCTTTTCCACCACCGCCGGCTGATGCCTTTATTAAAAGGGGATAGCCGGTTTCTTGGCTCACTTCTATGGCTTCAGCCACAGTCGTTATGGCGGCCTTTGAACCTGGAACCAGTGGCACCTGGCTTTTTCTTGCCGTTCCTTTCGCCCTTAGTTTATCCCCCATCGCCATAATGGATTCAGGTGAAGGGCCTACAAAAATCAAACCTGCATCCCGGACTGCTTTTGCAAAACCAGCATTCTCAGATAGAAATCCGTAACCCGGATGAATGGCGTCGGCTCCAGCTTTCCGGGCCGTTTCAATAATCACATCTCCCCTAAGGTACGACTCCGAAGAAGGGGGATTTCCGATTTCCCAGGCTTCGTCAGCCTGCAGAACATGTTGTGAATTTTGGTCGGCCGTACTGTAAACAGCAACAGTCCGGATTCCCATTTCAGAAGCAGACCGCATAATCCGGACTGCAATTTCCCCACGGTTGGCGACAAGTAGCTTGTTAATTTTCAATATCTTAAAGGAAAATTTAGTGCTTTATTTCAAATTGAATTTTGATAAAAACTGTGTATTTCCACACATTTTTTACCCCCTGCAAAGAATGCAAAAATCATTGTAAATCCTGATTTTCTTACCATTTGAATGCCATGATTAATCCCTTATTTTTGCGGGGATTTTTTTATCCAATAGTAAACAAAGGAAGCAATAGTGGATCTTTTCGAAAAACTGCTCCAGGACAGAGGCCCTCTTGGAAAACACTCAAAAATGGCCCATGGATATTTAACCTTTCCAAAACTTGAAGGTGAAATTGGTCCATACATGACATTCAAAGGTAAAACGGTGCTGAACTGGAGCCTGAATAATTATCTGGGATTAGCCAATCATCCGGAAGTACGAAAGGTGGATGCTGAAGCTTCTGCCAAATTCGGTCTCGGTTATCCGATGGGCGCCCGGATGATGTCCGGAAATTCAGACTACCATGAGCAACTGGAATCAGAATTGTCGGAGTTTGTGGGAAAAGAATCCACTTATCTCCTCAATTTTGGATATCAGGGCATCATGTCTGCCATAGATTCATTGGTTGATCGTCATGATGTTGTGGTGTATGATGCAGAATCTCATGCATGTATTCTGGACGGACTCCGGATGCATATTGGAAAGCGTTTTGTGTATGCACACAACGACATGGAAAGTTTGGAAAAACAGCTCCAAAGAGCCACCAAACTCACTGAAGAAACCGGAGGTGCCATCCTTGTAATTACAGAAGGTGTCTTCGGAATGTCAGGTAACCAGGGCAAACTGAAAGAAATTGTAGACCTAAAGTCGAAATTTCAATTCCGCTTATTGGTGGACGATGCTCATGGTTTCGGAACAATGGGAAAAACCGGGGCAGGAACAGGTGAAGAGCAAGGCTGTCAGGATGGCATCGACATTTACTTTTCAACATTTGCCAAAAGCATGGCCAGTATCGGCGCCTTTATCTCCAGCGACGAACAGGTTATCGATTACCTCCGGTACAACATGCGATCCCAGATTTTCGCAAAATCACTGCCTATGCCATTGGTTATTGGTGCATTGAAACGACTGGAACTTCTCCGTACAAGACCCGAACTGAAAGACAGACTCTGGGATATTTGCCGGAAATTACAGTCTTCTCTTCGGGAAAAGGGCTTTAATATTGGAACAACTGCGTCCCCGGTAACTCCGGTCATTTTAAAATGCGATGAGAACCAGGTAGCGAAACTGGCCATCGACCTGAGGGAAAATTACAATCTGTTTTGCTCACCGGTTTGCTATCCTGTGATTCCCAAAGGGCTGATTATCCTTCGATTGATTCCAACAGCACTTCATACAGAAGAAGACATTTCCAAGACCGTAAAGGCTTTGGAAGAAATTTATGTCAAGCTGAAAAACAATGAATACATCTCGTCAGAGTACGCGGTGGCCTAAAAATTTGAATTATTTTTTGGAAAGCTAAGAAAATTATGAAAAGCTTGCAGAAAATAAATGTTCCACAAACAAACCTTTGGTCTACCCAAAACGTAAAAGCTCATGAACAGATTTGACGAATTGAAAAACCTTGTTATGTCACTTGAAGGCGACTTCGACAAGTTTTACAACAAGCAAAATCAGGCAGCCGGCACTCGTGTACGGAAGGGCATGCAGGATCTGAAAGTTTTGGCCCAGGACATCCGGTCCCAGGTTCAAAATCAGAAAAACGAAAGTAAATAATTTACTTTCGGTTCCTGAAACACCAAGCGGCTCCAAAAGGGCCGCTTTTTTTGTTGCTGAAAATATCTCAACCATCAACAAGTTTCCGGAAAAAAAGGAACATGATTTTCATGCCCAGCCAACCCTGGATTTTGTTCTGATTTCAAAAAGAGAATTCCATGGTGGATGTCAAAAAAAAAGGCCACCCTTTTCAGGATGGCCCAATATTTGGTTTTTTTGAAAATCAATTAATTTTCAGACTTCACATTGATAGTAACACTTCCAGAAGTTCCATCCACGATGGTTGCCACGTGAATAAGACCCATTTTACCAGACTTGTTTTTGAATGCATAAACTCCATCGGCTTCAAGAGCTACCTTCTGAGGAGAAGTAGTTGAAAGAGCAACACCTGTGAAGTTGCCAGCCCATGAACCAGTCTCGCTTGTAAATTCAGAAGGAGTAAGTGTGGTTTTAACGAAGTAGGATTCTTCAGCACCTGCTGGCACACCAGACAAACCTTCAGTTCCTCTTTGTTTGTAGGAAAGAATTGTTGGTAAAGCAACCGGAGACCCTAACGCTGCATACGTAATATCAACATTGGCAGGTGTAGCACTTGCAGCAGTACCTGACAAAACCTCGCCAGACAATGAATTAAAGTATGAACCTGCAGAATTCAATTGAGCTCCCAACAATTTTGCAGACCAGCTGTTCACTACTTTACCAGTGAAAGTGGCTGTTGTGCTTCCGCCTGAAGTCGCTGCAACAACTGTAATTGTCCAGGCAGTTCCTCTTTTAGCATCGGATGGAAGCGCTACTTTCACAATATTGGAACCATCATAGGCGGTTTCAATGTCAGAATTTTTTGTGTAATTAATTTCCTTGTTTGAGTTGTTGGCATCTTTTACGGTCAAAGACTTTACTGCGCTGGAGTTGTCTGTGTAACTCAATGTTGCTTTCAAAGAAGTATAGTCATCATCCGACGCTAAGTCCATAGAAAATGACACTGTCTCATTTGAATTGAAAGATGCAGAAGACGCTCCTCCGGAAGTAAAAGTTAAAGTTGGTGCCGGAACATTTTCATCATCCTTTGAACAGGAAGTGAAACCGATCATTCCAGCAATAAAAAAGTAAGCCAGATTTTTGAATTGGACTTTCATAGACTCTTGATTTTGTTGTAGTTAATAATGTTTACAAAATTAGGCTGCAAATATACACCCCTATTGACCGAACCATGCAAACCTTTTTCACTACTTTTCTTAGATTTGCCTCAGGTTTAAGAACTGTTGGAATTCATTAACAAAGTGTTAAATCAAAATCTATTGAAACTGAAACTATTCATTTTTGGGCTTATTATTTGCCTCTCTGCCTTCAGTTGCAGAAGCACCGGAATCCACAAAGGCAGGAAAATTCCAAAAAACGGCCCGATACCCTGCCCGATAAAAGATTGCTGACACCTCACACCGAATGATACACAACATGAAACATTTTCTGATTCTTCTGATCCTTGCCTTTATTCCTTTTTACTCGTTCGCACAGAAAAAACCTTCTAAAACAAAAGCGAAAAATTCTCCGCAGAAAGTCAAAGAACAACCTTCAGATCAAAAGTCCGGCAACTTCAGGGTGATTGAATCACAGGAGGCCAGGTATAATGGAACAGATGAAGAACTGGTTTTGTTCTTCATGCAAAATATACACTATGACTCACTGGCAGTGCGGTCAAATGCCGAAGGCCAGGTGATGATAAGCTTTACAGTAAATCCTGATAGCACCATCAGCAACCCAACCATAGTTCAGAAATTCGGGTACAATGTGGACGAGCAACTTATCCCGATTGTATCACGTTTAAAATTTATTCCGGCTCAGATGAATGGAGTTGTTATCCGCTCCAATCACATCATTTCAATTCCTCTTCGGGCATATTTTCATTGAGCCAAAACGCTAAACCACTAACAGACAGATCAAATATTTGGTTTGGTATTCAAAAATCAAACCTGTTTCTTTGCACTCCTTTTTTCGAGAACAGACAATAAAATGGCGATAATTACCAAAATCAGAGAACGTGCAGGCTTAGCGGCTGGAATCGTGGCTCTGTCTTTAGGACTTTTTGTGGTTGGCAGCGATCTGCTGACATCCAATTCAAGCTTATTCAGTAGCAAACAGGTTGTTGGTGAAATCAACGGTGATAAAATCTCTCTGGAAGAATACCAGAAAGAAATCGCACAACTGGAATACGATTATGCAGTTCAGCAAGGAAAAAACCCAGGTGAGCAGGAAATGCAGGGTCTGCGTGAGCAGGCCTGGAACCAATTGATATTCAAAAAAGTTTTCCTGGCAGAATCTGACAATGTTGGAGTTCAGGTTTCTGATGACGAAAAAATTGATATGGTGCAGGGAAAAAACATTCACCAGGCAATCAAATCAACGTTCGTTGATCAGACAACCAAAGAATTCAACAAGTCTTTGGTTGAGAATTTCCTAAAGAACATAGATCAGGCTCAGCCTCAGCAAAAAGCTGCCTGGTATAACTTCGAAGCCAAACTTCCTGAAGATCGAATCCGTACCAAGTACGAGGCTCTTTTGACGAAAACCAACTATGTAACAACAGCAGAAGCTAAACGGGAATACGAAAGCCAGGCTGCTAAAGCAGACTTTGAATATGTCTATGTGCCTTTCTCCTCAATTGTTGATTCGACCATTAAGGTTTCAGATGAAGAGTTGAAAGATTACCTCAAGGCTCATCAATTCAAATACAAATCTCAGGATTCCCGGGCACTGGAATACGTTCAATTCATGATTCAGCCTAGTAAAGATGATTCCACTTATTTCCAGAATGAACTTTCTGAGTTAAAAGCAGAATTTGAAAAACCTGAAAATGATACTGCATTCGCAAAAGCCAGAACAGATGGTAAGGATTCATATAAATCTATGAATGTAAGCGAACTGCCTAAAGAACTGACCACTGACCTTGATGCTATCCAGAAAGGAGGAGTTTATGGTCCGTATCTTTCAGGTTCGACTTATACACTTTACAAATTGATTGACAAAATCAACGAAGGCGATTCATATGCAAAAGCCTCACATATTCTGTTTAAGCCAAACAGTCCAGATGATACCGCAAAAGCAGGTGCAAAAAAACGTGCACAGGCAGTTCTTGCCCGAATTAAAAAGGGAGAATCTTTTGAAGATCTGGCAAAAACTTATGGTACAGACGGAACCGCTTCTCAGGGTGGAGATCTTGGATGGTTCGGTGAAAATAAAATGGTGAAGCCTTTTCAGGATGCCGTGTTCAATTTTCCTTCAAAAGGCCTTTTGCCAGAAGTAGTGGAAACCGATTTTGGATACCATATCATAAAAGTGACCGAACCAAAAACGAATCTAAAATACAAAGTGGCAAACATTGCCCGCAATATTTCAGCAGGAGATGCAACCAAAGATGCCATATATCGCCAGGCCAATGAATTCAAAAGCAAAGCGAATACCCAGGCTGAGTTCGATAGTTCAGTGAAGAAAAACACGAAGCTTGTAAAAATTACTGCTCAGTCACTCCAGAAAAATTCGACTTACGTAAATGATATTCCGGAAGCCAGAAATCTGGTAATCTGGGCGTTCTCGGATGAAGAAAAAATTGGCGCCATCAAATTGTATGAATTCAACGATCGCTATGTTGTTGCTGTGAAAACAAAAGAAACCAACGAAGGCGAAGCAAAGCTGGAGGATGTAAAAGATATGGTGAAAATGGAAGTGATCAAGCAAAAGAAAGCTGCACAGATCATTGCAAAGCTGAAAGGTAAAACTGTTCAGGAAATGGCAACTGCATACGGACAGGGAGCTGTGAGCAATGTGGCAGCCGGAATTTCTCTATCTGCCAGTAACATTGGAGATTTTGGATATGATCCGATTACAGTTGGTGCTGCCATGGGATTAAAACCAAATGTGACATCCAAGCCATTTACAGGCGAAAACGGAGTTGGCGTAATCAAAATGACCAACTTTACTCCAGCACCTGAAACCAAAGATTTTTCATCCTACAAAACACAGATCGAGCAAAAATATCAAAGCCGTGGACAGTACTATATTACTGAAGCACTGAAAGAAATTGTGAAGGTCAAAGACAGCCGCGTCAAATTTATGTAATCAAAAAAAAGGCCTCTGAAAAGAGGCCTTTTTTTTGAGCTTTGAAGTTAAATCCAATCCGTAGAATTATCAAAATACTTCTGACTCTCAAACTCCGGACTATTTTTAGTGGGTACGTAATTGCTTTCCCAGCAGGCCATTGGAGGAAGACTCATCAGAATAGATTCGACTCTTCCGTTTGTTTCAAGTCCAAATTTCGTTCCCGCATCATAGACAAGGTTAAACTCAACATACCGTGACCTTCTGTGGAGCTGCCAGAACTTCTGTTCTGGCGTAAATGGAGTATCCTTTCTCCTGGCCATTAGAGTAGTGTATATAGGCGCAAATGCAGATCCTACCTGTTTTGTGAATTCCCACAGCTTTGCGAAATTCTCTGGTTCCTTTGCCGCCAGTCGGTCGTAAAAAATGCCCCCGATTCCCCTTGTTTCATTTCGGTGACGAATGTAAAAATAGGAATCTGCTTGCGATTTATATTGGGGATACCAGCTCATATCAAATTGATCGCACACTTCTTTTAATGCTGAATGAAAGAACACCCCGTCTTCATGGAAAACATAGGAAGGAGTTAAGTCTATTCCTCCTCCAAACCAGGAGTTCCCATCTGACAATTCAAAATACCGAACGTTCATGTGAATAATGGGGACAAATGGGTTCCGGGAATGAATCACAATTGAGACACCGGTTGCAAAAAAATCTTTCGCATCAGACTGAAAACTTCTTTTAATGGGTTCCGGGGTTTCTCCATGAACAGCTGAGAAATTAACGCCTCCCTTTTCAATCACAGATCCATCTTTCAGAAGTCGGGTAATGCCACCACCACCACCAGGCCTTTCCCAATGTTCTTCACTAAAAATACCGGAGCCATCCTCCTTTTCAAGTGCCTGAATAATAGAAGACTGAAGTCCTCTGAACCAGTATTTTATTTCGTCTTTTCTTTCCATAAATAATCGGTCGCAAATTGAGGAAAAGTTCTTTCTGTGATTCTATTAAATTTTTTTGCCCTCGAATGAAACCTGATTCTAAGATTATCGTTAGGGCTAAACTTGCCCTAAAAAGTATTAAAAGTAGGTTTGGCATTGAAAAATGGGCTTTCTTTGCCATAAGCAATCCACTGCCTGAAATGGCCAGTCTGAATGTCGAACGAATTATTATTTTTTACATCTTTTCTGTTTTTCGTTGCCCTCATGATCTTTCTGGATCTTGGGGTTTTCAGTAAAAACAATCACGTCGTTCAATTCAAAGAAGCGGCATCCTGGTCAGTAGTCTGGATATTATGTGCCACCGCCTTTTATCTTATTCTTGACACGAGAGGCGATCTCATCCACGGAATTGATTCCTACCAGAAACTAGAAATTCTTCATAAAAAGTATGCAGACCATGTCATCTTGGTCCCCGGCAATTTTGAGCAAAGTCTGCAGAACTACAGAGACAATATGTCCCTGGAATTTATCACCGGATATCTGGTTGAATACGCTCTATCTGTCGATAATATTTTTGTCTTAATCCTCATTTTCTCTTCATTTGGAGTACGAGAAAAATACTTTAAAAAGGTCCTTTTCTGGGGAATTTTAGGAGCCGTCATTCTTCGATGTATTTTCATTTTCATTGGTTCTGCTTTGCTTCAGGAATTCAGCTGGATTATGTACCTGTTCGGAGCATTCCTGGCCTTTACTGGAATCCGGATGTTTTTTGAAAGCGGTGACGATGATAAAATTGAAACCGACAAACACCCGGTCGTTCAGATTATTTCTAAAATCCTTCCGGTATTTCCCCGCTATGTTGGTGAGAACTTTTTTGTAAAAAAGAATGCAAAGTGGATGGCAACTCCACTTTTTGTTGTTCTGATGATCATTGAATTCACAGATCTAATCTTTGCAGTTGATTCAGTTCCAGCTGTGTTTTCAGTGACGAAAGACCCCTATCTGGTGTTCTTTTCCAATATTTTTGCTGTGCTTGGGCTTAGGTCTATGTTCTTTTTCCTTGCCAACATCCTGCATATTTTTCACTATCTCAATATTGGCCTGGCTGTTCTACTCACTTACATCGGCTCAAAAATGCTGGCTCACAACTGGCTTAAATCGATTGGTTTTACCAATGCCCATTCCTTATACATCATTATTGCAATTCTGGCCATAAGCATCTTAGCCTCAGTCCTATTTCCCAAAAAGAAAGAAGAAGAAGTTGCAGTAAATTCCCGGACCGAAGAAGAACCAACCCCTGAACATATCTGAATCAGCCAAAATTGATGTGGCATTCTCAACAATGCCCCGGAAATGCAATAAAACTTCACGCAACTAAAAAGCCGGCAACTACGGAGCTACCAGATGTATGGGTACCCTGTAATTGCCGGCGACTTCATGATTAGGTATCGAGTTTCAATACACCTACATCCTGGTATGAATTCGTTCAGCCCAAAGTTGAGATGAAGACTGAGCTGTTAATTGTGCTGTGACTAAAATGGAAGATCGTCTTCTTCACCTCCTTTCGCGAAGGTTGGTGGTGGGCCTGAGGGCATCGCTGGAACAGGTGTTGGGGAAGATGCCTGTGGTGTAGGTGCCGGCCTTGAAGCAGAAGGTGCATAGGAATTGGCAGGAGCTCCACCTTCCTCTCCGGTTGGACGGGAACCTAGCAACACGAAGTCGGTCCCGGTAACTTCAAGAGAATAACGTTCTCTTTGTGTATTCGGATCTGTATAGGTACGAACGCTCAACCTTCCTTCCACCATAATCTGAGTGCCCTTCCGAACATATTGGGCAATGGTTTCAGCCCTTCTGTCCCAGAATGACACCCGATACCATTCCGTTCTTTCGGGTTGCTGGCCTCTGGCGGGTTCGTTGATTGCAATGGAAAAATCAACCACTTTGGACGTCGCTGTTTGCTTCAGCTCCGGGTCGCGACCAACATTCCCAATGAGTGTTATTTTATTAAAACTTGCCATAAAAATTAAAAGGTCAAAGGTAATGTAGATCCCTTTTTTAAACCCATGATTTTCGAAAATATTACAGGCTTTGGAAGAGCCTCCAGATCACTTTCAGAAACCCATCTTCCGTTTGGAATCATTGGTTTTGAACTCATTCGGATGAGTGATACCGAAACAAATAGTTCCTGATGTGACAAAATATGCTTCTCCACAGGAAACGAATACATGGAAAATTCCTGGACTGAAACAATCGATGAGACATTGGATGAACTTTCTTCCTTTGGGAAAACCCGGTTAGCTTCTATAAGGTAAGGCTCGAACAAGCCTTCCCAGATATCTTTTTCTCCTCTTCGGAAAAATAAATATTCATTCTCTACCTGAAACAAGAAGTAGTTGAGGAATCGCCTCCTTCGTGCTTTGGCCTTACTCTTAAATGGAATGACACCCTGACGGTTTGATTTTCGGGCATCGCAAAAAATCGCAACGGGACAAATCTGACAATTCGGTTGGGTAGGTGTACAAACCAAAGCACCCAGTTCCATTATCGATTGGTTGTAATACCATGAATCACCGGAGGGCAAGTGATTTCGAACAAGCTCATAAATCTGTTTTCTGATTTTCGGGAGGCGAATATCTCCTTCAATTCCAAACAACCGGGAGAAAACCCGGAGTACGTTTCCATCCACCACAACCTGATCTTCATGGAAAGCGAACGAAGACACGGCGGCGGCGGTGTACTCCCCCACCCCTTTCATCCTGAGAATCTCAGCATAACTATCCGGAAAAATACCATCCCTTTCCTCCAGAACCCATTTTGCAGCCGCATAAAGATTTCTGGCTCTGGAATAGTATCCCAATCCCTGCCAGATTTCAAGCACCTCTTCCTCACTGGCCTCTGCCAAATTTTTTATCGTCGGAAACCTCTCGCAAAAACGCTCATAGTATTTCATCCCCTGAGCAACCCGGGTTTGCTGCATGATGACTTCAGATAGCCAAATACGGTATGGATCAGAGGTTTGCCTCCAGGGAAGGTCCCGGCCATTCTGCCGAAACCAGGAAATCAGTAGTCGAGAAAAATCAATCAATGGAACACCCAAAACAAAAAAACCACAGACAAACCTCTGAATTTGAGATCAAAGTTTTAAAAATTAAATTCTAGTCCTACCTTTGCGGCCCAGAAAAATTTGATTTCTAATCAATTAAGTAACATCTAAAAAAAATACTCCGGTGACTAAAGCAGAAGTAATCTCTGAGATCGCGGCCAAAACAGGCATCGAGAAAGCTGACGTATCAGCAACTATCGAAAAGTTTTTTGAAGTAGTAAAGAACTCAATGGCAGATGGTGAAAACATCTACGTTCGTGGTTTTGGTAGCTTCGTGAATAAGAGAAGAGCAGAAAAAATCGCTCGGGACATCAGCAAGAACAAAGCAATTAAAATTCCTGCACACCATGTTCCAAGCTTCAAGCCTTCTAAAGAATTTGTTAAGCAAATCAAGGAAAGCAAAAAGCTTAAAGCCTGATTCGTAAAAGCCCAAGACTAAAACCTCGGTAGATGTCAGTCAATCGAAATTTAGTTTTGGGCTTTGTTGTCTTTTGTGGCTTGGCAACAGCCATTTTTTTTCTTCCGAAATCTGTTGTTGACAGCAATAAAAAGCTGGAAACGTCGTCCTCTGAATCCCTCCCATCCACGACTCCGGAAAAGCAGGACGTGACGCATAAGGAGGATCTGGTTGCAACTAAGGAAATTTCTGAACTCAGAAAATCCGTTCAGCAGGAAAAGGAAGAAACGAAAAAGGCTCAGCTGTTCGAAAAACTCGCCAACGCATTTTTGGATAATCACCAATATGACAGTGCCGGTGCTTCTTTCGAACAAGCCGCAACTCTGACATCAAACCCAAAACTTGTCTTTCAGGCAGGATCAGCATATTTTGAAGGGATTGCTTTTGCTGGCACTCCCTCCAGAGTAGACTATTTATCCGGTAAAGCCCGTGACCTTCTGGCAAATGTGCCGTCATCAGACGGGAACTACACAGAAGCGCAGGCCAAAACAGCAATGACCTGGGTAAATTCGGCAAGTCCGATGAAAGGTATTCTGAAGCTAAGAGAGCTGGCAGATAAAAATCCGGAAAATGAATACGTTGCCTATCAATTGGGCATGTTATCATTTCAGAGCGGGCAGCATGAAAAGGCAGTGGCACGATACCGCAAGGTTATTGAGCTGAATCCTAAAAATGTAAACGCCTGGTTTTATCTGGCTCAATCTTTGCTCCAGTTGGGTAAAAAAGATGAAGCTCTGAAAGCAGTAAATTCAGGACTTCCTCTCGCAAAAGAAGATGATACCAAAGCTTCTTTCGAGGAACTAAAAAAGCAACTGACTGAAAATTAATTTTTTAACAATATAACTGTACACATATGCCTTGCGGTAAAAAACGAAAAAGACATAAGATTGCGACACACAAACGCAAAAAACGACTAAGAAAAAATCGTCACAAGAAGAAATAATTTGTCACCGTTAAACATTTGGAATTTTGAGTAATGAACTATTAATCGGTTCTGCTCCCAAAGGTTATCGGATTGCACTACTCCAGGAAGGCCGCCTCGCCGAGTTTCATTACGAGGAAAGCGGCTCCAGTTTCGTTGTAGGCGAAGTTTATCTGGGTGTTGTAAAAAAAGTTTCCCCCGGGCTGAATGCCGCTTTCGTAGACATTGGATACGAAAAGGATGCATTCCTGCATTATTTGGATCTTGGCCCTCAGGTACGTTCATTAAATAAGTTCTCCCGGTCAATCCAGACCCAGAAAAATGCTTCGTACAAACTGAGCAACTTCAAGAATGAGCAGGACATCGACAAGCTTGGTAAAATTGACCAGGTCTTGACAAAAGGTCAGCAGATTCTGGTACAGGTTGTCAAAGAGCCAATTTCCAGTAAGGGTCCAAGACTTTCTTCTGAAATTTCTCTGCCAGGCAGGTATGTGGTGCTGGTTCCGTTTTCGAACGCCATCAGTATCTCTAAAAAGATCATTGAGAAAGAAGAGCGGCAAAGACTTCTGAAACTCGTCCAGGCCATCAAACCAAATAATTTTGGTGTGATTATCAGGACAGTAGCTTCTCATAAAGAAACAGAAGAACTTGAGAAAGACCTTCGGACATTGATCAATAACTGGGAAGAAGGGATGAAAAATCTTCGGATTGCCAACCCCAAAGACAAAGTTATTGGTGAAATGAGTAAAGCCTCTGCCTTGCTCAGAGATGTTCTGAATGAAAATTTCGATTCCATCATGGTCGACTCAAAAGAAGTCTATGACGAAATCAGAGAGTACATTCTATCGGTTGAACCCGACAAAGAAAGTCTTTTGAAGCTTTACCAGGGAAAAGTCAAATTGTTTGAAGCACGCAATGTGGAGAAACAATTAAAGCTCTCATTTGGTAAAACCGTCAGCCTCCCAAGTGGAGGATACCTGGTGATCGAACATACTGAAGCCCTTCACGTCATTGATGTGAACAGTGGAAGTTCGGCCAACAAAGCAGATAACGCCAATCAGGAAACAACAGCGTTAAACGTTAATAACGAGGCTGCCAAAGAAATTGCCCGCCAGCTAAGGCTACGGGATCTCGGCGGTATCATTTGTGTTGACTTCATCGACAT
>Ga0116158_10002918_pt1 | contig 14943 bp, 16 predicted proteins | sample AD_UKC052_MetaG_FD_89883 | JGI IMG/M metagenome (GOLD analysis project Ga0116158, IMG submission 89883) | Active sludge microbial communities of municipal wastewater-treating anaerobic digesters from USA - AD_UKC052_MetaG | ecosystem: Engineered > Bioreactor > Anaerobic > Digestate | place: USA... | reverse complement strand
GCCGAACGACGCGCCGCCCGCCAGCAGATGCGCGCCGCCACACCACCGCCGGCCCAACCCAAATACACGGGCGAGGAACTGGAACGGCATCTGCAGGAATACCAGATGGAAGTGATTCGACAGGGCCTTCCGCCATTGCCCATTCCGCTTACCCCGGAGATGGACAACCAACTGGTCAATGAAGGCGTACTACCTCCGGTTCCGTAACAGGCCCTTCTCAAGGCGTCGTGATGATGATGTCACCGGAGCCACTGCTGGTGGTGGAGAAATTAGCGGTGATGCTCTTGCTCGCCGTCATGCTCACCGATATCGGATTGGCTGACCCAGAAGCATCTCCAGACCAACTGTCGAAGGTATATCCGGATGAGGCACTGGCCATCAGTTGAACAACCGTGCCGCTAGAGTAGGAGCTCTGATCTGGACTCTTGCTCACGCTGCCACCCGCTGTCGGGCTTATGCTGACGGTGAGTGTGTATCCCGTCGTTGGACTATTGGTTTGAACGGGGTTTATTGTTGCGTCACCGTTAATCACCCCCGAGAGGAACGGCTCTATCCACGTCCCTTTCATGGTCGCCGATTCTCCCTCGCCCGTCAGTGTTCCGGTGGCCGTCACCTCGTTGCCTGCCGTCGTGCTTCCCGTGAAGGTGAAACTCGCCGTGGCAATTCCTCCATCGTTCTGAACAGACCCTAACGTCCCGCGAAAGATAAGGCCGTTGTTGTCAACTAACTCCAACAGATCGCCTGTTTGAATAAGGTTGAGACTCTTAACCTTTGCTCCACTATTCTGAGAAACTAAGGACTGGCTGTCCGCGCCATCATATACACCCGAGAAATCAACCCCCACATTCCTCACCACGCTGTCCGCAGCACTGATTTCACAGCCAAGCAGGAACAGGGTGGATATTCCAAGGGTTGCTACAAGCAGCAGGACCAGACCTTCGCGAGATATTTTCATCGAGCACGTCCCCGTGGTTGCCGACACAGGGATATCGTTTAAGCATTTCGAGGGACGGTGGCAAGGTTTTGTTGAACCCCTCCTGTTTTCCAAAGCCGCTGCTTGGCCGGATGCCGGGCGCCTGATAGAGTCCGCCCATGGAGGCAAGGTTCGCATGAAACCCCATCATATTCGCGATGTGCTGTTCCACGCCGAGGACATCGAGCGACGCGTTTTCCGGCTCGTGGACGAGATGGCACACGACTGCCGTACGGATAACTTCGTCATGATCGGCATCCTCCGCGGCAGCTTCATGTTCCTGGCCGATCTTGTCCGCGATCTCTATCGCCAGGAAGTCCGGCCGCGCATCGATTTCATCACGCTGGAAAGTTATGGCTCCGGCACGGAATCCTCCGGCATCGTACGCGTCACCAAGGACATCAACATGGATGTGACCGGCGCCAAGGTGCTGGTGGTAGACGACATCCTCGATACCGGCCGAACGCTGAGTTTCGCCAGGCAGCATATCCTCGGGAAGGGCGCGCGGGAGGTCAAAACCTGCGCGCTGCTGGATAAGCCCAGCCGCCGCGTGGTGCCCATCGAGGCGGACTACGTGGGATTCAAGGTGCCGGACGTCTTCGTGGTCGGCTACGGCCTCGACTACGACAGCCACTACCGCGAGCTGCCCTACATCGCGAAAGTCACGTTCACGGAGTGAGGGTTCAGAGTTTCCGGTTCAGGGTTCGGTATTTCCAACCCAACCGAGAACCTTGAACCGAGAACCGCGAACTTTGGCAGCTATTCCACCAGATCGATCAGGTCGCGAACGGCGTCTCTCGAAGGATCCGGGGGTGAGGCGGGAGCCGGCGCCTGGGTCGGAGCTTCCTGCCCGGAAGACGACGACGGGGCCGATTCCTGCTGGCCCGACGGCGAAGACTGTTGCTCGGAAGGTCCCTGACCGCCGGAATCGCGATCGCGCGACCGGCCGCCACGACCCCGCTGACGACGTCCACCACGACGGGAGCCACGGTCACCACGATCGCCACCGCGATCACCGCGGTCACCACCACGATCACCGCCGCCGCCATTTTCCATGGCCTTCCGCAACGTGGAAGGACGAAGTGTCTGCGCCCCGGCGCTGACGGCCTTTTCCTCGATCTGCCGCTGGGCCGTAACGAGCACCACCTTCTGGCGACGTGCGCCGGAGCGAACAAGGTCGAGAATCATGTCCTGCAAAGCAGCCTGCTTGTCGGCAAAGAACACCGTCACGCCGCCATACTCGCCGCCATGCGCCACCTCGCGCAGAGGCCGGCCTTCAAAAGCCACTTGAATGCTGATGGCTTCTTTCTGGGCATACCGCGAGAGCATCTGAAGAACATGAACCTGATCCCGGGGGGAAAGACGGTCGCTGGAACCGGACCCCACAAGCTGCGCGCCATCAATGATATACAGACGGCCGGAGCCGGACCCGGAAAACCACGACTTAACTACATCGAATAAGCTCATATCTACTCCTGAATCACCTGATACCGCTACCCTTTTGAGCGCCGCGACCATACATGAGCGTCGGGCCGACATCAAGAGCCGAGTTGGCCGGGGGGGCACGCCTCACTTCCAGGGCCTTGCCGGTTGACGAATCGCCCTCAAATCGTTACTTTGCGCCCCATATTGCGAGGTTTTCAGGTGTCTCAACAGAAAACATATCCAATTCATTGCCCCAAGTGCCGCCACGAGCAGGCCGTGCCGCTCTATGAGTCCATCAACGTCAAGACGTCGCCCGAATTGAAGACGCTCCTGATGGCCAACCAGATCAACGTGGTGGAATGTTCCCAGTGCCACGCCTCCTTCCGTGTGGAAAAACCCCTGCTTTACCACGATCCGGTCCGCCGCCTGATGATCTACCTCATCCCCATGAGCGAGGACATGCTGGAGGAGGGCGAGCGGCAGTTCGCGGAATCACTGACCCGGCTGACGGGCATCCTGCCGGAGGGCGTCAACGCCCCCGACGTTTGCCTGGTCTTCAGCCGCACGGAAATGGTGGAGCGGATATTCCTGTTCGATGCAGACCTCAACGAGCGCATCATCGAATACATCAAGTACCTGATCTACTCCAAGAATCTCGGCAAGCTCGACCCGCGGCGCAAGGCCCTGCTCTTCAACGTGCAGGATTCAACGCCGGAAGCGCTCTGTTTCGTAGTGCAGGACATCAAGACCCGGAAGTTGGAATCGGTGATTCACTACGAACGCGCGACCTACGACGCGTTGTGCACGATGTTCGATCGGGACGATCAGACGGCCAACCTGCTGGAGCTTTTCCCCGGCCCCTACATCAGCGCGCGGGTTCTGATGCTTCGGGACCTGCAGTCGGGTTCAAAAGCAGGGGGGAAACCGAGGGCGCTGCCGCCGGAGCCGCCGGAGTCTCCGTAATCCCCTTCTCGCTCGCCCGCATTTCCTTCTCGACGAACAGCAACGCCGTCTCGGCATTCGGCGCCCAACTGCTCTCCGGATTTGCGGCAATGAAATCTTCGTACTTCGCCTTGGCTTCGGCAAACCGCCCCTGCTGCGTCAGCGTCCGCGCCAAACCCAGCGTGGCCAACGGCGCCATGAAGCTGTCCGGGCGGGTCTTCAGGAAATTGTCGTAGGCGTCCGCGGCCTGATCAAGCTGCCCCGAGGCCTCCAAGCACTGCGCCTTGCCCAACTGCGCAGCCTGCAACATGGCGTGCTTGGGATATTTCTGCTCAAACTGCGCGTAGGCAAATTGGGCGAGGTCATACTGACCCGCATCGTAGTACTGCGATGCCAACACAAGTTGCGCAACCGGGCCGGACGGCGTCGATGCGTACTGATTGGCCACCTGCTGAATCTGCTCGATGCTCTGCGCGCTCATCAGGAGCTGCGATGCCCGCAGCACGACGGATTGCTTGTAGTTCCGGTACGCACCGAGACCCAGCGCCAACGCGACGGCCACGCCAAGACCAATGATCAGCGTGCGACCGTTGTCGCGAAGAAACGAATGAAGCTGCTCGGTTTCGGTCGGGGCTGCAGCCTCGGGCTGAACGGCATTCTGCTCAATCTGTTCCTCGACCATGGGATAACACTCCGTTGTGAATCAAAGCTGCGTATTTATGGACCGGGATGCCTCAAAACGCAAGCCCACTCTCATTCGCGCATGGAGTCAACGGCCTTGGCGTAAATGCCCATGATCAGGCCTGCCGTAGCCTCGGGCGAGAGGTCCGTGGTGTCGATCTGGTGGGGAATGGCATCGTACAGCGGCTTCCGCTTCTCCAGCAGCTCGATGATCCGCCGCTCCTTGTCGCCGTCCTCCAGCAGGGGCCGATGCGAATGACCGCGTACCCTGCGGAGTATAGCGTCCTTCGAGGCCTTGAGACACACCACCACCCCGGTGCGCGAAAAGTCACGCAGGTTGTCGGGATTCAACACAACCCCGCCGCCAGCCGCGACCACCAACCCCCGCCGCCCGGCCAACTCCTGCACCAAAACGCGCTCGTACTGGCGAAATTCCGCCTCGCCATCCTCGGCGAAAATCTTCGAAATCTTCTTCCCCGCGCGGCGCTCGATCACCGCGTCCATGTCCACCAGGCGATATTTCATGCGGCTGGCAAGCACGAGCCCGGTCGCGCTCTTGCCCGTCCCCATGAACCCCACGAGAATGACGTTGAATTTCGTCACACAACCCCCGCCACCAAGAAAAACGGGGCTCCCCTTGTATGAAAACAGGTAGAGCCCCTAAGCCATTTCCGCGCTGGCACCCAAGCTACTGAGCGACCGCGTCCACCCGGACAACGTCGCGGGCACGAGCCCCCTTGGCGTCTTGAAAAAGCTCGAACTGAACTTTATCGCCTTCGTTCAGCGTCTTGAATCCCTCGGACTGGATTGCAGAGTAATGAACAAACACGTCCTGGTTCATCCCCTCTGGTATGATAAAACCATACCCCTTCTTCTCGTTGAACCACTTCACTACACCATTAGCCATGACTAACGACCTCCCCCTTCAACTGGATTGGATGTATTCTTGCGTCGATTCCGCGGAATACAAGAGCAATATTGCAATTTTGCGGAGTTTTGAGGAATCGCGAAAACGGGCTCTGAAGTTCGCCTGCGGCAGCCATCAGATCGGAGCGGCGAACCACTCCATGTACATCTGCCACCAGCCCGCACCCCAGAGAATCCAGAGTACCGCCGCAGCCGCGATATACGGCCCATACGGCAGGCGACTCTGCCACTCTTTCCGGCGCCCCACCACCAAGCTGATTCCCACGATCGATCCCATGCACGCGGAAACCATGATGATGAACAGCACGGCCTGCCACCCCAGCAGCGCCCCCAACCCTCCCAACAATTTCACATCGCCAAACCCCATCGCATCCTTCTTGAACGCGAGTTTCCCAAGGACGCCGACCAGCCACAGGCTGCCCGAGCCCAGCACCAGGCCAATCACAGCCTGAATCAGCGATGGCAGCCACGTGGTCTCGCCGTGCAGACTCGGAACCAACGGGCTCAACACAAGTCCCGCGACCATGCCGCCGATCGTCACGCGGTCCGGGATGATCATGTGCTCGAAGTCCACAAACATCCCCAGCACCAGCCCGCTCACCATCAGCCAATACACCGGCGTCCGCAGGTCCAGCCCGTAATGCAACCAAACCAGCAGAAACAGCACCGCCGTCAGCAACTCGACCAGGAAGTAGCGCACAGAAATCGGACTCTTGCAGTGACGGCAACGTGCTCCCAGCAACAGGAAGCTGAAGAACGGGAAGTTGTCATACCACGCAATCATCGTCCCGCAATGCGGACAGTGCGACCTCGGCTTCACCACCGACTCCTCGCGGGGGATCCGGTAGACACACACATTCAGAAAACTGCCGATGCAACCGCCGAGAAGGAAGACCACAACCGAGAAGTAAATGAACAGAAACGTAGAGGCGTCAATCATCAGCGGAGTCTCCAATGGAATTCGAAACCGAAACTTGAAACCGGCCTTTCTGCCGGCAAATTTCAAATTTCAAATTTTCAGTTCTTCTCCTGGGGCCCGTACACCACTTTCTCAAGCGCTTTTTTCATGACGTCCACCGGCGGCTTGACGCCAGTCCAAATCTCAAACGCGTGCACGCCCTGATGCAGCAGCATGCCCAACCCGTTCGCGGTCTGCGCCCCGTTCGCCTTTGCCGCCTTCATGAACGCCGTTTCAGGATACATGTAGACGAGATCGAAAACGGCCTGCCCGCTGCGGAAGGCCTCCGCCTTCAGCGGCAAAGGATCGCCCGGCTTCATCCCCAACGGCGTGGCCTGAACGACGATATCAGCCTCCCGCGCTTCCGCTTCCCAACGGCTTGCGATCGTCACGCCCACCCCGAACTGCGACTCAACCTCGCGGGCCACATTCCCGGGCCGGGCTGGATCGGTATCCGCAATCGTCAGGGATCGGACCCCGCTACCCGCGCAAACCAGCGCTACCGCGCGACCGGCTCCACCCGCTCCGCAGATGAAGACGGACTTGCCGGCAACCGATTCCCCGAATGCCTCCTCAACCGCCTGCAGAAAACCTGCGCCATCCGTGTTGTAGCCGATCATGCCGTCCGGCATGAACTTGACCGTGTTCACAGCGCCGAGAAGCCGGGCGGAATCGTCAAGCTGCGGCAAACCCTTCGCGGCCACTTCCTTGAGCGGCACGGTAATGTTCACGCCGCCAAGACCCATGTCCTTCATCGCGGCCAGCACCGACAGCAACCGGTCGGGATGCACATCGAACGCAAGGTAGATCGCATCCATGCCGAGCGCCTGAAACGCGGCGTTGTGCATGACGGGCGAAAGCGTGTGCCCGATCGGATGACCAAGCACGGCGAAAACCTTCGTATGACCACTGATGTTCATCGGCGACATATTCCAACCATTGGAAAATATCCGCAACCTAAAAGGCGGCTGGAGATCCCTCGTCGCTTCGCTCCTCGGGATGACACGGTCTTCACCGTCGCCCCGCCCGCATTGTCATCCCGAGGCCCTGGGCCGAGGGATCTCGCGCCACGGCCTCCTCGGCGCGTCCCCCAACCCAAGAACGCTGCTGCTCAGATCCTTCCATTCCGGATTCGCCGATGCCACCAGCGCGTCCTTCTTGTCGCGACGCCACGCCTTGATTTCCTTCTCCCTGCGGATGGCGTTTGCCACATCCCGAAAAGCCTCAAAGTGGACGAGTCGATTGCAGTTGTACCGGGCAGTGAACCCCGCTCCCTCGCTCCGCCGATGCTGGCACATCCGCCGCGTCAGACTGTTTGTCACTCCGGTGTAGAGAGTCGTACAGCTCTTGTTGGTCACCATGTAGACGTAGTAGGCCTTCTGTTCAGCCATTTACCTGCCGGCGCTCCAACACAGAGATCCCTCGTCGCTTCGCTCCTCGGGATGACACGGTCTTCACCGTCGCCCCGCCCGCCCTGTCATCCCGCCCGCATTGTCATCCCGAGGCCCTGGGCCGAGGGATCTCGCGCTGTGGCTTCCACGGCGCGTCCGTCACCACCAGTCCTGCCACCCCGCCAGCATTGTCATCCCGAGGCCCTGGGCCGAGGGATCTCGCGCCACGGCTTCCGCGGCGCGTCCTTCCCCCTACGGCTGCCGGCCTGCTGCGCGCTTCTTGCCCTTTTTCGCCGCAGACGATTTGGCGAACAGGTACGTGTTCAGCGCGTTCAGGTACGCCTTGGCGCTGGCCTCGACGATATCCGTGCTGGCGCCCTTCGCGGCCACCAGGTCACGCCCGAACCGCACGGCCACGCTGACCTCGCCCACGGCGTCCTCGCCCCGCGTCACCGCCTGGATCGAGTAGTCCTCCAGCGCGCCCTGCGTGCCGGTGATGCGGTCGATGGTCTTCAGGGTGGCGTCCACCGGGCCGTCGCCGCAGGCGGAATCCTGCATGACCTTGTCGCCCTTCTTCAGGCGCACCGTCGCCGTCGGCACCGTGCTGGTCCCCGTGGCCACGTGCATGTAATCCAGCGTGTACACCTCCTGAACCTGGGCAATGCGCTCGCGCATGATCGAGACCAGGTCGTCGTCGTAGATGTACTTCTTTTTGTCGCACAGATCCTTGAAGGAGTCGTAGATCGACTCTTTCTGTTCATCGGCCACGTCAAAGCCCATGCGCGCCAGGTGTGTGAACAGCGCGTGCCGCCCCGAGTGCTTGCCCAGCACCAGCTCCGACCCGGAAATGCCGACGTCCTCCGGCTTCATGATCTCGTACGTGGTACGCTCTTTCAGAATGCCGTCCTGGTGGATGCCCGCCTCGTGCGCGAACGCGTTCGCGCCAACAATCGCCTTGTTGCGCTGCACCACCATGCCCGTCATCTGGCTGACCAGCCGGCTCGCGCGATACAGCTCCCGCGAGTCCACGCCCGTCCACAGATTGCTGTAGGCGTCGCCACGCACTTTCAGCGACATGACGAATTCTTCCAGCGAGCAGTTACCCGCGCGCTCGCCCAGCCCGTTGATCGTGCACTCGACACCGCGCGCACCGTTGCGCACCGCGGCCAGCGAGTTCGCGACGGCCAGCCCCAGGTCGTTGTGACAGTGGACGTGAATCCGAGCGTCATGGATGTTCGGAACGTTCGCGTACAGGTACGCAATCAGCTGGCCGAATTCGATCGGCACGGCATAGCCCACCGTGTCCGGAATGTTCACCGTCGTCGCGCCGGCGTCAATGACCGCCTGACATACTTCGGCCAGGAACTCCGGCTCCGTGCGCGAAGCATCCTCGGGGCTGAACTCGACATCGCGGCAGAACTTGCGCGCGAACTTCACGCCCGCGACGGCCTGCTTGACGATCTCGTGCTTGGCCTTCTTCAGCTTGAACTTGCGGTGAATCGCCGACGTGGCCAGGAACACATGAATCCTGCCGCGCGCGCCCGCCGGGGCCACGGCCTCGGCGCAACGCTCGATGTCCTTGTTGATGCATCGGGCCAGCCCCGCGATACGCGGGCCCTTGATCGTCGAGGCAATCGCCTGCACCGCCTCGAAGTCGCCCGGCGACGCAATCGGGAAACCTGCCTCGATGATGTCGACCTTCAGTCGCGCCAGTTGACGCGCGACCTCCATCTTCTCCCGCAGCCCCATGCTCGCGCCGGGGCACTGCTCCCCGTCGCGCAGCGTCGTGTCGAAAATAACCACCCTGTTTTTCTCGTCGTGTTTTGTCGTCATATCCTCACCCTCGATATCTTTCGAAGTCTATGTTGTTTGCACTGTTAACCAATAAAAAAACCCACCGCTGTTTGCGGTGGGTCAAAACGCCCCGAAAGCCGGGAACATCAACTGCAACACCTCGCGCCCACCGCCACGCGGGTGTTGCCGCTAAGGGAGAGCAATAGCGTCCACAGGCTGCTGCCTGCGGCGATACGGCCGGCGATGGAAACGGTGTTCATTCAGGGCCAATATAAGCGCAGGCCGCACCCCCGTCAATAGGCTGATTCCGCGGCGGCTCGCCTCTTTTGGTTTTCCAACCCTTGGAAAATCTGAAACCATGTTTTCCAAGGATTGGAAAAAGCCCCCTGCTTCGTACGGCAGGATGAGTTCAAGGATGTTCCTGTCTGGAGTGCGCGGGCTTGACCGCGCTCTGTGGCGGCCCGGCTCGACGGGCCGCGATGGCAGGGCGGCGTCAAGCCGCCGCACTCCAAAAGGGAACCCTGCTAGGGCAAGACACGAAGGGCATGTTTTCCAATCCTTGGAAAACCTATGAGCCTGCAGCGCCCCGACAAGGCTTTCGTGCTCGCGGCCGGTTTCGGCACGCGCATGCTGCCGCTCACTCGCGATCTCCCCAAACCCATGCTGCCCCTCTGGGGCGTGCCCATGCTGGAACACGTCCTCCGCCTTCTCGAACGCTGGGGCGTTCGCGACGCGCTGGTGAATCTCCACCACCAGCCCGGCGAGATCCTCGAGTGGGTCCGCCAGCGCCGCGGTCGCCTCCGCATCGAGCTCTCGTTCGAGCCGGATATCCTCGGCACCGGCGGCGCGCTCCGCCGCGCGGAATGGTTCATCGGCCGCTCGCCGCCGGCGGTGAGCCGCGTCAAACCGTTCTGGCTCATCAATGCCGATGTCGCCTGCGACCTCAATCCCGAGCCGCTCCTCCGCGCGTTCCACTCTCCGCGTACTCTCGCCAGCGTCTGGCTTCACGAGTCCCGCGGACCGCGCACCGTCGAATCGCGCGCCGGCCGGATCACCAACTTCAACTCGGCACAGCCCGGTGCCGACGGCACCTCCACGTTCTGCGGCCTGCACCTCGTATCGCCCCGCATCCTCGATTTCCTCCCGCGGTCCGGATTCGCCGGAATCATCGAAGCCTACGAGCGCGCCATGCAACGCGGCGCGCGCATCGCCGGCGTGACGGTTCCGCGCAGCTACTGGGCCGATGTCGGCTCCCCCGAGGCCTACCTCGAGGCACACCGCGAGATTCTCGCCGCACACCACGCACGCAAGCCGGGCTCGCGACTCTTCACCGCATCCGCCCTTCGCCGCGGACGCGGCTGCTACGGCTTCGTGTCCGCCGCGCCGGATGCCGTGATCGAACGCGGCGCACACTTGCGCGACTCGGTACTGCTTCCCGGCGCGGTAATCCGGCGCACGGCGGAAGTGCGTAGCGCCATCGTCGGCCGCAACACCACCGTCCGCGCGCAGGCGTCGCACATCGTCATGCGTGCCGACCAGGCGCTGGACGCGGTCGAGCTTCGCTTCGTGAAACGGGTCGGCATCAATCCCGCGGCCTCGGTCGAATGCATGGGCCCGCGTGGCTCCGCCCGCTCGTTCCGTCGCATCCGGACCGCCCACGGCAGCTTCATCCTGATGCACTACTCGCTCGACCGCGCGGAGAATGCCCTCTACGCCGGGCACGCTCGCTTCCTCGCACGCATCGGCGTACGCGCGCCCGCCGTCATCCTCGAAAACCGTCGCGCGCATCTGGCGCTCATCGAGGACCTCGGCAGCGCCTCGCTCGAGGACTTTGTCCCGCACCTGCCACCCACGGAATTGCGCGCGTGGTACCGGCAGGTCCTCAACATCGTACTCACGTTGCACAGCCGCGGCACCCGGGCCGCGCAACGGGCGCGGCTCCGGCTGATGCCCGCGTTTTCCGCGAAAACATACCGCTGGGAACGTGACCTCTTCGCCGACCAGGTCCTCCGGCGGCACCTCCGCTGGCCACCCGCCCGGATCCGCGCGGCCAAGGCGGAACTCGCCCGCATCGCGCAGCGCCTGCTCGATGCGCCGCCCACGTTGATCCATCGCGACCTGCAGTCCAGCAACATCCTCATCCACAACAGCCGCCCCGCGTTCATCGATTTCCAAGGCATGCGCTACGGCGCCGCCGCCTACGACCTCGCCTCGCTGCTGTGCGATCCCTATGTCATGCTCGACGAGCCCACGCAGACCGCCCTGCTGCACTACTACCTCTCGCGCAGTCCGAACGCGACCGTCACCCGCGCCTGCTTCCACAACGCGGCCGTCGAGCGACTCGCGCAGGCACTCGGCGCGTACGTCCGGCTCGGACATCTTCCCGGCATGAGCCGCTTCCTCCTCCACATCCGCCCCGCAGCGGAACAACTCCGCCGCGCGCTGAAGCAGGTCCCGGGTTGCCCCACGCTCACGCGTGTCGCCGCCGAGTTGCTCGCCTGAATCGCCCCGGCCCGACCTTGTCGCCCGCGCCTGAACGCCATTGACACCCCATGAAAACCATGCGACTTTCACAGCCACACATGTTCGCGGAAAGGCCCATAAGCGGTATTCCCTGCCTGTTGGCGCTCGCCGCAATTTCGTTGTTCTGCGGCTGCGTGAAGGTCGACCAGACTCTCACGCTGAACCCCGACGGCACCGGAACGATCAACCTCTCCTACGCACGCTCCGAGGAAAGCGCCAGCACGATGCAGGGATTCGCCCGCGCGATGATGGACCAGTCCGGACCGGATATGCAGACGCCGCTCGACTTCACCGACGAGGAGCTGCGCCAGGATTTCAAGGAATACGAACCCTTTGGCGTCTTCCTCGACTCGCTCAAGAGCGAGGAACGCGACGGCTGGAAATATCGCCACATGGTCATCCGCTTCCGCGATCTGAAGGGGCTGGCGCAGACCGGCTTCCTGTCCGACCGGAACATCTCCATCGCGCGGAACGCGCAGGGCAACTACGTCTTCACGCAGGCCGCGAGCGCCAACGGGAACATCCCGGAAGAGCTTTCGGGCGACGACCCCCAGACCGCGTACATGCTGGCGCAACTGATGGAAGGGTTCCGCGCGGTCATCCGGGTGCGGACGCCGGGGCGGATTCTCGAAACCAACGCGCCTGAAAAGACGGACAACTCCGCCACGTGGACCTTCGATCTCGACAAGGACCCGCAGGCGTTGGAAAAGGTTCAGAAGCTTTCGATGAAGATTGTTTTCGACGGTAAAGGGCTGAAGATCCCCGATTTCCGGACCGTGGCGGTCCCGGGGCGCTGAAGCTTGGTCGGTTTTGGAGAGCCGGTTTAAACGTGGCTTTATCAAGGACAGCAGAGAAGTACCAGCGCGAGCTGCGCTCGCTGGCGGATAGCCTGCCCTTCAAGCGGGTTGAACTGCCCGAGTTCCGCACCTCCACCTACGTGCCCAACCCGGTCCGGCAAAAGCGCATCTACACCTCGCCCGACCGCAACATGCAGGCCATCGGACGGTTCCTGATCGAGCGCGGAACGGTCGAGCTCCTCTCGCCCGACATGACCATGGACCTCTTCCGCGAAATGCACTGGTGCGCGTTCCAGATACGGAAACTCTCCCGCAAGCGGCTTGAATCCGCCCGCGAATGGCACCGCGCCGTGGTCAAAGCCCGCAGTATGATCTCCGAAATCGAGGCGGCCGAAGAGGAACTCTTCATCGCCAACCGCCGGCTCATCGTGAGCTGCATCAAACCCTACTTCTGGATCGGGCAGGTCTGGCTCGCCGATTTTCTGCAGGAAGGCTCCAAGGCCCTCTCCAACGCCATCCGCAAATTCGATTTCACCCGCGGCACGCCCTTCTACGTCTACGCGCAGAAAGCGGTCCAGAACCGGCTCCGCAACTTCTTCCGCGATCACGTCCGCTCCGGCAGCATCGGCCTGCGCCCCTCGCGCGACATGCTCGCCATCAAGGAGATCATCGACTCGTGGGTGAAGGAACACGGCAAGGAACCCGACACCGCGATCCTGGCCAAGCTCACCAGCCTGCCCGAATCGCGCATCGAGAAGGTCCGTCCGTTTATCCATCAGTGGGAAAATGTTCCCGCGCCGCTGGTCTCGCTCGACGCGATGCTGGGCGAAAACGGAACGAACCTTTACGACCTCGTCGAGGATACGGACGCCGAGAAGGCCTCGGGCGCGGCGCAGCGCTCCGAAATCTGGACCGCCGTCGAACGCCTCCCGCCCCGCGCGAAATTCATCATGCGGCTGCGCTTCATCGAAGGCCGCACACTGGAAGAAACCGGGAAAATCCTCGCGCTCACCCGCGCGCGCATCAAGCAGATCCAGGACGACTCACTCCGGAAACTGCGCCAGATGCTCCGCCGCGGCGTCCAGAATCCGAATATGTAGGCGGGCCCAGCGGGCCCGAGTTTCAGGTTCCAAGTTCCAGGTTCCAAGGTGGAATTCAGGACGCAGCATTCAGAATCCAGAATCTGGCTCCGCATTCTGCGTTCTGTCTTCTCTCCCCTCACCACTCCAGTACTCCACCCCTCTGGCCTCTGGCCTTCCCCCTGGCCCCTGGTCATCCGCCCCCCCCCAATCCCCAATAACTAATCACCAATCTCCCCTCTGTCATGCTGAGCGAAGCGAAGCATCTCGGTTCCCCGGCCCACTCTGTGCCTATGCGCCTTTGCCACTTCCGCCTGGTCATTGGAGCTTGGTCATTGGTCATTGCCCCCATCCCCCTCCCCCAACTCTCCATCACTCCACCACTCCACTCTCTACTCTCCGCGCAGCACCGCTCCCCATTCCTCCGCTGCGCGCCGCAGCGCACGGCCGCGATGGGAGATCGCGTGCTTCGCCGCTCCGTCCATCTCGGCGAAGGTAACCGTATGCCCGTCGGGGATGAAAAGCGGATCGTATCCAAAGCCCTTTGAACCGCGCTCCTCGAAACCGATGGTCCCCTCGCAGCGGCCATCCACCACGCGCGTTTCACCGGATGGGCTCGAGAGCGCCACGACGCAACGGAAGCGGGCTTTGCGGTTGGTGACGTTCTTCAAGGCGGCCAGCAGCTTGCGATTGTTTGCGGGGGGGCTTACCGGCTCGCCGGCATAGCGGGCGGAATAGACTCCCGGCTCGCCGTTGAGGGCATCCACTTCGAGGCCTGAATCATCCGCCAGCGCCCAGAGTCCGGTCGCCTTCGCAAGAGTGACCGCCTTCTTGATCGCATTCGCCTCAAACGTCTCGCCATCCTCCACCACATCGGGCACATCCGGAAAATCAAACGCACTCACCACATCAAGCATGGGAATGTGGAATATCTCCCGAATCTCTTCCAGCTTGTGCTTATTCCGCGTGGCGATAGCTAGCTTCATGGGTCCGAGATTAACCGCGAATTGGCGCTAATCAACGCGAAAGGGGAATTCCTTCCCACAGATCACACGGATCGACGCAGATTCAGGGAAGGCGATCTGTCATGCTGAGCGAAGCGAAGCATCTCGGTCCTCCGTCCCACTCTGTGCCTTTGTGCCTATGTGCCTTTGCCACTTTGTCCCTTTCGACTGCCCACAGATCACCACGCACCAGAACGGAGTACGGTGCAGGGCAGGCGCAGATTGACGCAGATTCGGGATAGGTCTCCGTCATGCTGAGCGAAGCGAAACATCTCGGTCCCCCGGCCCACTCTGCGCCTTTGTGCCTATGTGCCTCTGCCACTTTGCCCCTTCCGATTGCCCACGAATGCGTACGAATCAATATGAAATGCGGAAGGGAACCGAGGAACACCCTCAAATGGTCCGAAGGGAAGAATGCTCTTCTTTGACAGCGTGTTGTCTCGGCCTGC
>Ga0116158_10002915_pt1 | contig 14953 bp, 11 predicted proteins | sample AD_UKC052_MetaG_FD_89883 | JGI IMG/M metagenome (GOLD analysis project Ga0116158, IMG submission 89883) | Active sludge microbial communities of municipal wastewater-treating anaerobic digesters from USA - AD_UKC052_MetaG | ecosystem: Engineered > Bioreactor > Anaerobic > Digestate | place: USA... | reverse complement strand
GACTTTGGAGATGGTCAGTTTTCTGAGAGTGACGTTGCTGGAACTCACCGACAACACGCTCTACATCGCCTCCCGTCGCATCAGCGATTTGGTGCGACGTGCCGCCAACAAGACACAAACACTTCGCCTCAAATCAGCCGCGCAGTATCGGGAACAACTGGTCAGCATCAAATCGATCATTCACGGCAACGACATGACGGCGCAGCAGAAACTCGACGCCATTGACGCCATGGTTTCGGAAGACATCGCCGCGACGGAGGCGAGTCAAGCGTCGATGATCCGACAAGTGCTCGTTGAAGAACCGGTCGGTGTACGCGGACTGCTCAAATCGCTTTCCGAACTTCAAATCAATGGTCACGACCAGGACCGGCCGCTGCGCCAATTGCAAGCGCTGCGGCAGCTGCATGAAAGTAAGACCTACGAGTTGCCAGCGGACTTCGATACTTCGTTTATCGACGCGCGTTGGCTTCCACTGTTGACCGACACCGATCGCGCACGCGCCATGCGTGCGTTTGAAGCCTGCACCATGCTCTCCGTCAGAAAAGGGCTGCGTTCTGGGCGCCTGTGGATTGATCACAGCTACAGCTTCAAAGATCGCGAGCAGATGTTGATCCCTCTGGACGAGTGGAATCAGAACCGAGCTCATTTCGCAGGATTACTCGGATTACCGCTCGACGCGGACGAATTCTTGAAACCTCTCTTAGCTAATATCGAAGCGGGTCTTGTGAGCGTCGCCGAAGCCAAGGATCGCGGGAAACTTGAGATCGATGAGAAGGGGGATCTGCACTTACCCGCCTTGGAAGCGCTGCCGGACGAAACTGACGCACGGCGCACACGAGATGCGATTTCAAACGCGATTGGACCGGTTCAGTTGCCGGAATTATTGTTGCAGGCGGACGCTGACATTAATTTCAGCGAGGCGCTACTCGGCAGAAAAGCCACCAGCGTCGAGGAGCTCGTTGCCCTCTACGGCGGCATGATCGCGCATGGAACAGAAAACGACGCCAAAGGCGTCGCAGCGATGATTCCGCAACTTCAACCGAGCCAGATCACTGCGGCCATGCGCACGTTGGAAGGGTCGGGACGCTTGCGACGCGCCAACGAACGCGTGGTCGAGTTTCAGAAGAAAATACCGATCGCCGAACTTTGGGGCCGAGGCGACAAAGCCTCGGCTGACATGATGGCGCTTGACTCCTCGCGCTATCTGTACAACGCGCGGGTGGATCCACGACGGCGAACGTTCGCTGCGGGCATCTACACGCACGTGCTCGATCGTTACGGCGTGATTTACGATCAACCGATCGTTCTCAATGAAAGGCAAGGCGCATTCGCCGTGGAGGGCATTGAGCGCTACAACACCACCGGCGAGGATCGGGTTCGAATCGCGCTACTTGCCGTTGATACGCACGGCTACACCAACGCGGCGATGACGGTTGCCAAACTCACGGGATTCGACCTATGCCCGCAACTGCGCAACTTGTCTGAACGCAAACTGCATTTGCCGAACGGCATGATACCGCCCGATGCGATCGAGCGGGTCACCGTGTCCGGTGTTTCTATCCGAGCGATTACGAAGAACTGGGATGGGTTGCTGCGCCTCATCGCATCGATCCGAACAGGTCGCCTGAGTCCTGCCATTGCGGTTCAGCGCTTAGGGAGTGCTGCGCAGGGAGATCCGCTGCAGCGCGCCGCGGATCAACTTGGTCGGTTGTTGAGAACGCTCTTTTTGTGTGACTACTTCGCCAACCCTGCGTTTCGCCGCGAGATTCACACGCTGCTCAATCGCGGGGAATCCGTGCATCAATTGCAGCGCGCCATCTACTACGGCAAGATTGCGCATGACCGGGGCCGGCGCACCGATGAGATGAAGGCCATCTCCGGCAGTCACGCGCTGCTGACCAACATTGTCCTTGCGTGGAACACGTCGCGGATGCAGGTCGTCGTGCATCGTTGGCGCAAACAGGGCCAGACAGTCGATGAAGCTTGGTTGCGCCGAGCGGGCCCGGTGGGATTTGGGCACATCAATTTCAGGGGGACGTTTTTGTTCGGAGTGGGGCGCTATGCCGATGCGCTTGTTCAGCGCGACGGACGTGAAGTTGTGGCGAGCGTTGCCGCCACGCGCTAAGAGCCACGCATTGGCTTGCCCCAGTTACATGCCTACGCAAGGCAAGTAGCGTGTCTGCCATCGAGGCGGACTGCTAGGAGCGCGTGAGCCACACGATCGAGATCATCAGCGGGTTTCAGGCCGTACGGAACCTCCTGAGGCAGGTCTAGTCCTTCCGTGTGCGTCGGTGGGGCGTCACGACGATCGTCACTCTGGCAGGCGGCCTACGGTAAGTAACCAACACGTTTTCGCAACTTTCCCAATTTTGTAATTCGCAACTCTGGCAAGTTCTCATCTCCACTTTTTTTTTGGAGGTTGAACTTGATCAGAGTACGCAAAATTCTATCCGTCCTTTTCGCGGCGATTGCCATTGGTTGTGACGCGGGATGCTGGCCGGACGCAAGGCTGAGCGCCCTGAAGGCATCGATCGCGCAGACCAGTTTTCCGGCTGTTGCGGACACGCCGATCGTCGTGTGCAGCGACGACACTTTTGCACTCAACGTTGGCGGTGTCTACGAAGCCTCCCGCCTCATTCGAATTCCCGTCTGGCAACTCGGGAGCACCATGCTGACGCAAGTTGTTGCACACGAGCTCGCACATGCTGAGGTGCATCGTCGCGGCGGCGACATGCATACGAACGGTGGACATTCCCGGGAGTTTATGTCCGTGCTTATTGCCGCAGGCTTCGGGGCCGAAGCGCAGCGCACTGCGTATGCTACGCCGGGCGCAATCAACGCATTCGCCACGGCACAGCAAGCGACGCAAGCGCGCTCGTTGCCGGAGTACGGGCCGGTACCTACCGGCGCGAGCAAATGCGGACCGATTCCTTGCCGTCCACGGATCGGCCACGGCACGCCTCCACAAATCGCATACCAGCCACCGCAGTTCAACAACTGTAAAGCGCTTCCGGTTCGAGTCCATTCCCGTGGGCCCGATGGCCGTTGGCACCACGCGATTGAGTATCGGCAGTGGTGCGAGTAAGTACCGAGTTTCCGGCGGCGCAAGGCGTTTTTGCATCGTTCCCAGAAATGCCGTCGCCTCTCGCGTTAAGTTGGATGCCAATGAAAAGAGAAGCCTATGCCGACGCCTCAAACCTTTCGTGAACTCAACGCCTTTGTCACTCGCAAAACGGTCTGCGACGTTGAGCGCGTTGAGTTCATTTCTGTGACCGTACCAGACGACGTTGTATTCGGTGAATCGTTCATTGTTCTCTGGGCAGCCACCGGGGCGGGCACGGTGACCGTCGCCGTTCAAGGCGGCACGCCAGAGCGCGTCGTCGAGGGAGCCGCTGGGGCGTGCGAAATCGTACCTACGACGCTCACCGGTGTCCTCACCGTTACCTTCACCGCGAAGAGCGCCCATTCAAACGTCGCGCCTGTGACCATCACCAAGAAAATTACTGTTGCCGCAACGACACCGGCGATTTGGCTGAGTCACCATGACATCGCGCTAACGCCCGGAGAAGAATTGGTTCTTCAGTGGTCAACGCAGCACGCCGTCAGCGTACAGCTTCACCGCGACGGCGAATCAAACCCTCGCGAGCTCAAGAACAAAGGCTCCTTGTGCGTTGAGGTAGACGACTCAGGCGAACGCTTCGAATTCATCGCTACAGGCGCGACAGGCAAAACCGCCATAGCACGTTGTGTGGCGCGTGTCCTTCAACCACTGGCGATATCGCGCCCGTTCGAACCGACGTTGGCGTATCGAAACCCATTCTCACCTTGGAGGTAAGTCCATGCGTAAGCCCCTGCAACTGGCGTGTATCGTCGCCCACGCCGATATTGATTTGGCCGAGTCCGCCAATTCGATTGATCGCCTGACAATTCAAACCAATGCGATCATGTTGTTGTTGATCGCAACGTTGGCGCTTGTCGCTTGGTGTGCATTCTTCAGCACGTTTCTTGCGCCAAGCGCTGCGCTGGCATTGGCCATGCTCGTCGCGGCCATTATCTTCATGTTGGATCGCGCGATGGCCGCCAGTGATTGGGAGCTCGCAGGCGTGCTGGCGTCCGGGTCACCCACCGCCACGTATTGGGCGAAACTCGCGGTACGTGTCGCAGTCGCCTATGTCCTGGCGCTCGCCACCGCCCAAGGTGCTGCGCTGGTGTTCTGTGGCGATGCGATTCGCGAGCGCCTGCAACGCGAACAGACGCTCGTAAATGCACCGCTCCTGAAAGAGTACGTCGACCGTATCGAACGCCAACGCGTCGCTGACGTAGGCGCCATCGAGCGCGAGATTTCCGCGCTTCGAGACGAACAAATCAGAATTCAGAAGAGTTTGACAGCCAGCGACAGTCAAGTGCAGCGTCTCCGCGAGGACGCCGCCAACGCTGCCGTTGAAAAGCAACGCCAACTCGACGGCGGCCGCGTCGGTTACGCCGCAGGCGACGGCAAGCTCTATCGCGGTGCGGCGGCGCTGCACGCAACCGCGACCGCGTCCGCCAAAGCCATGGCTGTGGAGGCGCGACAGGCAATGGAGCGGTTAGACAGCGTAACGGTTGCCATTCAGGCGCGTACGACGGCGATTGAGGCGCGCAATGATCGCGCCACGAAGAGTCTGAAAGAGTCCGAGACTAACGTGCGCAAAGACGACCGATGGGTGCCCTTGAACGACGGACCATTGAAGCGTTGGATCGCACTTGAAGCGTTGCGCTCGGATCCCGAAGCTGGCGCGGCCGTCAAGTCGTTTAGCACCCTCGCGACCTCTGTATTGATGGTGCTTGAGCTTGCATTTTTGGCGATCAAGTGTTTGTTCTCGCCGGCCTCCGTGTACGTCGTCGAGCTCGTCGCCAGAACAAAGCTCAGCGCCTATCGCGCAGACGCACGGTTCGCCCGAGAGCTTGCAGCCGTGCAGGCGCAAGCCGTAGTACAGGCCGCTGCTGCGCCACAGGAAGGCGGCGTCAAACGTCCCCTTCGGATCATCGCTTAGTCATTTACCACCGGGAGTTACACGCATGAATTACCGCAAAACGCAAATCTTGAATTGGGAGGCGCAAAATATCCAACGCTGGTTGGGTGAATTCACCGAGACGACCAGCGGGAGGCCGCGTCGCGCGCGGGTTGGCCACTCCGGCGAATACATCGTCGTCGAGGCATTGCCCCTCCCGGACCGTTATCGGCCGGATGAGCTCGACGTCGTCTTGCTCTTGGACAACTACCCCGCGCTACCGCCCATCGGCGTTTACATGCTGACCCAGGGCAACGAGGCGCTCGTCAAGCAGATTGCTGCGCACTTCTACGCCTACCGTGACAAGGCGTTTCACGATGCTGCAGCGGTGCCTGGTTACACCTGGGCGTGTTACCACTATCAGGACAATCACATGCGCTACAACGCGTCCGCTCCGAACCGCGGCGACAACGTGCAAAAGTTCCTGGCGGCATTCTGCGCGGAGCTCGCCTAATGGATGCGCACACCCGAAACGTCTCACTGCGCTTTGGCGCGACACTGTACGAGCGCATGCGTGCGTTTCACCTAGCCCCCGGGAAAGCGCACGAGTCCCTCAGCTACGCGTGGGCGCGCGCCGAGGAAACCGCCGCCGGCCTAAGGATTTTGCTGCCCGACTCAAGCCCATACTTTCCGTTCTCTGCGGATTGCTTCACCCGCCAGAGCGCCGGCAACGTCCAACTTCGCGCCGATGTCCTCAATGGCATGCTCGCTGAGTTCGCTGCCACCGACTTCAACTGCATCGTAAATGTCCACGACCATTGGTTTGCCCAGGAGGCGCATTTCTCAGCTGTCGACGATGAGGACGACGCGCGCTTTGACCGCTACTTGCGTGAACAGTTTGAGCCCATGCTGGCAACGTATCCGCACATCGGGCCAGCGCGCGACATCGTCAACGTCAGCATCGTATTCGCCCAACAGTCGCTCGCAGCTCGACTCACGAATACCATGCATGCTTCGTGCACAGCAGCCAGCACGACCGCCATTGAGCTGGTCACCGTGCTTGACAACCACTGGCGCACGGCGCCTATCGTGCCCGCCGAGCGCACCATTGCGGCGGTTGCAAACGACGAAGAGCGCTCGCGGCACGCAGAATTTATTCCTGCCTCAACCGTGAACGCCATCGAACGTGTCACCGTGGGGTTGGTGGGCTGCGGGGGCTTGGGATCGATTCTTGCCGAGAGTCTCGTCAGGACCGGGTTCCGCAAATTCGTTCTTGTCGATGACGATGAAATCGAAGCGACCAATCTCAACCGGTGGCAAGGCGGCCGCCTGCAGGACGTGGGTACCCAAAAGGCGTACACGCTGGCCGCCCGAATGCGGGGGTTCGCAACAGACGTGCAGGTCACCGCCATCGCCACGGCACTGGACGACGACGTAGCGCTCCACGCGCTTACTGGCGTCGACGTGCTATGCGGCGGCGTCGACAATGACGCTGCCCGCTGGTTGCTTAATCATGTGTCGCTGCAATACATGATTCCTTGGTTCGACGCTGGCGTGGCGATCACGACCGCACCAGCCGTTGATTTCGCATCGCGTTACTTCTCCGTGCTCCCCGGCATCACGGGATGCGCGATGTGTAAAGGTGTGGACCTGATTGATCACCACGAGGTCGTTGACGAATACGCCGATGCGACAACCCAACGCGCGCGGCGCGCTGCAGGATATGTAATCGATCAACCGTTGATGGTTGGCACGCCCAGCGCTTACCTGCTCAATCAACTGGCGGCGTCTTCCTGTGCGATGGAAGTGCTCAACTATTTCGCCGCGTGGCGCCCCACCGCCACGCTCATTCAAAAGTCCTGGCGCGCAGATCGAATTGCTCGCGCCGACCGAGAGAACTACGCGGAGGTGCCGAGCCAGAGCTGCGCCCTCTGTTCAACCTACACGGGCGTTGGCAGTGCGCTCGCGTTGCCGCGCCGAAATCGGTCGGTACTTTCACTGTTCACGTCCTCGCAATCACCACACGAAAAGGAAATGTCTCATGGCTAGCAAAAAACCCCTCATCATCAACGGCGAAGTGCAAGAGGTCCCTAGCGACGCGAAGACGATCGCTGACGTTGCACTGCCGAGCGACGTCACGAGCGTCATCACTCGTGACGGAGAGATCGTTCCTCGCAGCCGCTTCGCGCAGGTGCCCCTGCCGCAAGGGTTCGACGCCAACCTCTCGCAAACCAACAAAGGACGCGGTGCGTAGCGTTTTCTTTCGGTTCCCAGAATGCAGCGAAAGTGTTGTGCGAAGTTTCTTCTTGGCGATTCAGCCGACAACCCAAGGAGCAATGATGAAGCAACGCAACCACCGCAAGCAGGCCACCGTAATCAGCACCAGTGACCGCCGTACGCTAGACAAGGTTTGGCGCAGCATCGGCGGCCGTATTGAACCGCTCAGCGGTACTGGGGAGGTGATCTACACCCACCCCGCCATGAACCGTCGCATCCGCGTCAATAACCGCAAAAAGCAGACCTGCGCCACCGTCCTCTCGAAGCTCAATCAACTGCTCCGAGACGGCGTCACCGCCGGAAACATGACACTCACGGGAGCCTAATCAGCAAGCGCTGAACAGCTAAGCGAACATGAATCAACTCAAAGTAAGCCCGTCCTTCAGTGACGGGCTTTTTCGTTCACAGCGCACGACCGCAACAACAAATCACTCACACTGAAGAGGAAACAAATCATGCGAAAAATCGAGATGTGCACCATCCACACAGCCGACGGTCAATTTCACACCGGCGAAATCGTGCGTCAACCCGGTAAGCACACCGGCACAGCCATCGGTGCCGTCATCGGCACAGCGTTCTTCGGGCCGGTGGGTGGCGCCATTGGTGCCCTGATCGGATCGGACAGTTCTGACAAGCGCGTCACAATTCGCAGTGCTGGTAACGAGTATCGTGGTGAAGTGGTCGCGGGGTCGCGGCGTGTGGTTGAATTGGAGTAACCCAAGGAGAAGGAACGCGATGCCCTATCAGCCCATTGGCACCATCTACGAGGCAGCAAAGGCGGAGGGGGACAAGTTCAAGCGCGACCGTAGAGTTGATCTTGATCCACACAACCCCCACTGGCGCATTTTTCGCCTGTGTCACACGCAAAGCAATACGAGTCAAAAAAATTGCCTTATCTTGCCGACCGGCACGGGGTCGGCGGTGACGTACCTAATCGAACAGATTGACGGCCTCAATACCGCAGCAGTTCCCCTCTGGGTGAAATTTTCGGCACTGGCAACACTATTTTCGACCATGCTTCGGTGGCTCCATGAAACGCCAGATCAAGGGCGTCATCCGCGAGAGCGAACTTTGTGGAGAGCCGCAAATCATGGTGATTTTGATCGAGAGGTGGCCTGCACCGTCGACGACGGCGATTTCCAGTTAATCGTCGGCGCCACTGAAAGGCTCATCCGCTGCATTGTTGATTCAGAAACCGCTCAGCAGTCTCTTGACTTATCCGTAACGACCTACCGATGGTTAAAGGAGCACCGGCCTCCCGAGGCTTTTGCTCCGCCAAATACCTCAATCGAGACCGCTTTTTTCGAGGGAAGGTTAGTCGTCGTGTTGGCGGCATGCGTGTGTCGGATCGCGCGGGAAAGGCAGCGATTGCTAGACGATGCTGGCGGCGAGCCAACTAACGTGGACTTGCTATTTGCGGATATGGGCCGCTACTACCGGCAATTGCGGCGCGCAGTAGCAGCGAGAGAGTTTGACACTTATCTCCACATCGAATCTCTTTATCTAGGCACCGATGGAGCGCACTTCCTGCACTGCCCGTGGCGGCAGCATGAAATGCATCGCGAGATCGCCGGACTGGGCGGCATGGTGGTGAGGCTCGCGCGACGGCTGCTTCCACGTAGCCCGTTCCAGCCAACTTCTGTGAGGTGGTTTGCCGCGCTCTCATTGCGCCACCGTGAACGCCAGCTCAACTACGCTAACAGAAGGAATGACGGGATCGTGGCGTGGAGGCTTGCCGCTGAAGCGGTCATTGACAGTCTAGAGTATTCGGGGCGCACCATCGCCTCAGCGGCGCTGGCTGCGCATTACTTGGCCGCATGTAATGCCAGCAATCCAGCCGCCGGGGGAAGGACGACGCAACCACCAGAATGGGTACTGCGGCGATACAAAGCGCAAGCGTTGAATTGCGGATACATGGTGCGGGAGAAGCAGGTTCCTGCGGTCGCCAATCCACCACCGCATTGGAACGCGGCATGGTTGACCCAGTTGCGTGACAAAGAAGCGCAGCCGAAAGCCTGGCGGAAAGCGGTGAATCGTGTCGCTGAGTACGCCCAGCTGTATGTAAGTAACGCGGAATGCCCCGTGCCGCCCTGGCGCGCTGAATTCGAAGCGCTATTTGCGGCGAGCACATTCGCTGACACCTGTACTGTGCTGTTGCACGGCCAAGCGGTGCAGCTCCTAGTGAATCTGGTTCGTATCGTTGTTGCAAGCAGCGGCGATTTCTTCGAGGGTGCGCGCCAGTACATCGTGTCAGCCGGTTTCCTTTGCCAATACTGCGCCTTGCTCAACGAAGCGTTCGACTTGCCATTTCACGCGGATCGCGAACTGCGAACTATTTGGCAAAACACTGTGCTGAGTATCGTTGCGAGCTTAGATCTCAACGCGCTGCAAGGGCTGCCAGCCGATGCGCTGTTGCGTTTGCATGCGATCGCTGCGCATGCTGGCAACACGGCACTGCGTGGGCTTGAGTGGCATGAGCGGGAGATGCTCGCGGCGGTGCAAGGCACCGGGCGCGGCGCAAACGCTTCCAACGTGGCGCGGCAGCGTAAGGTGACCGCCGCATCGGAAGCCGAGGCCATCGAAACGCTGACGCTCTACGCCAATCGCCGCACTTACGGCCAAGCGTCCGCAGTGGCCTACGTGCAGGTGATCCTCTTGAGCGGGAGTTTGGTTCAAGTGTTCGCCTGCGGTGTTGTTAACAACAAGCTCACCACTTCGCTACACCGCGTTGCGTTCAACAAGGATGACCACGGCGAACACAGCGACAGTGCAACGTGGCTGGATGCCTTGGAGAAATTCGATCCGATCGCTGGTGTTATGTGTTGCAAGCCGGGCGACACCGTGGTGGGGGAGCATCCGTCATTCATCGCGTTAAAGGCTGCGATGATCAAGGCGGCAAAGCACGTCGCGGGCGACAACGTGATTGACTTGCTCTTAAGCCCCGATCCAACGTTTGCCACCATTCCATGGCAATACTTTTTTGTTGATCATGACACAGCGCAAGCTGCGCACCACCCCTACCTGGTTTGCCACGTGCCGAGCATCAAGTGGCTCCATCACGCCCTCACCGAACACCAGCGAGCGCTCCAGCGGGGGTGGGTGCCGCGCTACCACCAGCGGGGTGTTTCGGGGTGGATGCCGACCCGGCCAACACCCTCGCCAGAGTTAGAGCTGCGACCCCAAGTCGCCGAGCACTTTGGCGCAGACAAGCACGATCTACATCGACCAAAGGCGCATGGCTCAACGCCTGGGCTGTCGATCGGCTATGTTTTCGCCCACGGAAACCGTGCTGGAGATGGCGAGGGTGGCGGCATTACGACTGAGGCGATGAATACCGACCCTACCAAGGCGCAAGCGGAGTGGCATGCGCTGGCCGATCATCGCATTGTGCTCCTACTCTCATGCCACACGGCCCACGGCATGCAAGGCAATTTACGCGACTTTGTAAGTTTGCCAACGCTTTTGCTATCGCGCGCCAAAGCGGTAATCGCGCCGCCCTACGCCGTGCCCTCAGATGTTGCGTTGGCGCTTGCGGAGCAGGTCGGGACAGACTTGATGGAGACGTTGAAAGAGCAGCAGACACTTAGCATCCCCCTGGGGAGCACGTACAAAAAAGCGCTTGAGAACGATTGGCGGGTGTCTTTGTTTTCTATGTGGGGCTTGGCGTCCGAATTCATCCGCTGGTTGCCCGCCACAGAACGCCCCAACAGCAACTGACGCGGCGACAACCGCAGCCTAGTCGTTTATCTCATTCGATTCGGCCCGCGGTAAGTCAGTGTTGATGCCACAGGCGCACCCGCACCTCGCCTCAACCGGGCGCGGGTACGTGGCGGGCCGAAATGCTGACTTTCAGCTCGTTAAGCTGCGTGTTGGGCGCCACGGTCATTTGATTCCAATACCGATTCGCACTAGTTAAAACTGCCGGCGTCTCACTCTGCGACAGCATAACCTGAAGCACCCACCCGTCCGGAACGCCGCGCGCCTTAAATTGCACCTGGGAATGCCCGTCCGAACGCCAGCTGATCGTCAGACTGGCACCATCCCACTCAGGGCCCGCTGTGTTTGCGTTATTGGGGAACAGCGTTTTATTGTTGAAGTATGTGCGCAATTCAAGCGTAGTGCTTTCGTTCGCCGCAACGGGTGCTGCGTCCATCAACATGGCCTGCGCGCCAGAACGAGCCTGCTTGCTGCTAGCCATCAAAGCCTCGAGCGGTACGTTGGGCGCTGCAGTCCAATCCCAACCATGCTGCGACACGTCAGCTGCCGCCGCGCGCGTCGGCTCAGCCTCGATGGTGCGAGGCGGCTCCATGTCCTCAGCATACGCGAGTCGCTTCAGTTCGGCCTCGACCTCGCCGTTGCGATCAAACAGCCAATGCCCGCTCGGGCGGTCATCTGGCAGCAGACCGTTCGTCGACGACCGAGAAGCCAATTTGTCAAAACCAATCTCACAAAACGGCAGCCGTCGCATGGGGACGGCGAACTGGCTAGCTGACCAGAACCCGCGATCCCAGGCAAAGTCGTCCACGGTCAATGATGGGCTGTCTTCCGGCCAACCGCGAACGTCGTCCCACTGTTCGGCGAGTAGCTCTGCATTGCTCCCAATAGCGATCCAGCGCTTCAACTCATTTGCGTAGCAGTGAGCGAAATTTTTCACACGATTGAAGTAACGATTGCAGTCTCCCCCCCCCCCGAGCTGATGATCCAGCCATTCAAGCACCGCCAACTCATCGGGTTGGGACAGGTGATGGGTCCACCCGGCGATCTCAGTTTCGTCGCCGGGGATGATCATGCCAGCGAACAGCTTAGCCCCCCCCCCCCACGCGTCGGTTGCGGTGAACGGGAAGTTGGCAGCGCGCTCATCCGTTGTATGAATCAGCGTAGACGCGAGACCGGCGTGAGTGACTTGCGTGTACCACGTTTGAACGCGTGGGCTTTGGCTCGATTCAACGATTTTGATACGGCACAAGGTAGCGGATTGGCCTGCGCCCGTTGGCGCAGAGACGTAGCGCCAGTTGAACCACTCATCAGGAATTTTAGAAAGACCAAACTGCCGCATCGCGGCTTGCGTCACCAGATAGCAGGAATAAATACTCATAGTTCGTCCGATTCGTCACCTAGTGGCTGGCCGCCGCGTGATGCGCGTTAAAGGTCGTGTAGTTTTGCGTCACCTTCAAAAGGTGTTTGCGGAAGTGCTTTCCCCCAGGCAACTGGACAAACCACCGACGCTCTGTCCAGCTGGCGTCGCAATAGGGCGTTAGAAGGAGAAATCGCGCGAAGCATGCGGCGTCCCACGGCTGGACGTTTGCCGCCGCTACGATCCGCTCGAATTGGTCACCGTATGCAGACCCGTACAACTGTGTCACGTGACAATTCTCATTCAAACTGTGGCCTTTAAACGCGAAATGGTCTGGCGGCGCTTGCAGAGTTGCCGCTGCTTTGGCCAGAAATGACTTTCCATCCTCGACGCGTTGCGCGTCTCCCACTGTGTTGGTCGCAGTGCACCATCGCTTGGTCATGGCTCTCAGCCAATCGTTTCGCAGGCGCTCGGCCTCGCGTGAAAGTGTCGCGAACTTGTTGCGATGGTGCAGCGGAATAACGTATTCCTTGTCGGGGCAGCGACGACGGCTATCTTTTGCCGCAGGTGATTCAAGCCATTTGGAGGCGAGCGCAACGTCCCACCACGTCTGATTGCATGCCTTGACCTTGTCCAGCAACCAGTGCGTCGCATTTGCGATGGCCGTGTCAAGCTCAGGCGGACGCACCACTTGCCGAAGCGATTTATTTCTCCCATGCTCACGAGCAGCGCTAAGAATTTGCTCTCTACCGCTGCTCTCGCGGCACCAGCTCCCGAGCGAATGCGCGTTAGCGGCATAGACGGTGGTCGTTTGTGGAGCAAGCGCCAAGACAGCGATAGAAAGTACGGTGAGCAGATGCTCCGTGCCCGACATTCTGTCAATCAGCGTTTGGCCGTTTGGAGTGACGCGCTGCAACTTTTCACTCGCTGCAGTCCACGTGCTCTTGATCTCCTCAAGCTGATGACAGCACCAAATGTCTGATCGCGCAAACTCCGTCTTCCCGCTGCAAGTCGGAACGCTCGCCCATTTGAACCAATCGGCTTGCGTCGGATATGTTGCGTGCCAATCGTTTTTGCAGGCAACGACCGCCAAACCCGAGAGAAACACCACAAAACCAGCGCTGACTGTAGGCTGAGTTGCGCGAGTGCTTTGTTTGCCGAAATTCCAGAATGACGCGACAGCGTGGACCTTAGCGAAAGACGGAAGCCCGCAGGACAGCGCATTTCGCAGTTGACCAAGCGCATCCTTCGTCAAATTCGGCTCGGAATTTGCCTTGCGAAGTCTTGCGCGGACCTCTCTGCGCGCTATCTGAATCGACGACAGCGCAGCAAGGCTGACGCTTGCTCTAACAAATTCGTTGTCGACCGCATTGCGAACCCCAATGCGATTGATCTCCGTCGTGAGAGATCTGAGCGGTTCTACCTGTTGCAGAACCGCCGGTTCATCCGATACAGGGGACTCGGACAGTTCATTCTGCACGTCGACCGGCGGCCCACACCAATGTTTGCGCGCATCTTTCAGGCTCTCCAAAATTTTGCTGACCTCGGCGGTCGTAAGTTGGCGTTGCATCGGCCGCAAAACAAAGTCCGAACGTGGTGCGTTCGCGGATTTACCCGTCTTCGACTTCGGCGGCGGCGGCGGAGGTGGTGGCGGCTGCGGAGTTGCCAGCGCTTTCACAGCGTCTTCGATCAAACCGATCTGTACGTCGAAGCGGGTACGCAGGACTTGCACCTGACGCTGGAATTCCGGAACCAACGCTTCGTCGAGTTGTGTCTGAAATCGTGCGAACTCCTGCTTGATCGATTTTGCCGCTTCAGTGTAGTACGGTGACACCTGCAAGTGATAGCAAAACAACTGAAACATGATGTCCAGTGCGCTCTTGGCGCGGGGTTTTGCCCTTCGTGCTCGTCGGCCATTCTGCTGAGCAGCGAGCGCTTGAATCAACGTCGTTGTGGCCTCCTTCATGGGCGTATCGAGTTGACTAGCCATTGGAATCAACGTGTTTGCAAGCGGGGCTTTGTAGGCCATGGCAGATGCTTTCGTCCGTACCGTCACGAGGTTAGAGCGAAGCGTATACGAACTTGCGTGACCGGTGTATGGGCCTCGACTGCGCGCGCGTCGTTCGCTGTTGGCCGTTGCGCGAAACATTGCCCGTTCGCTGCGGAGGCTTGCGAACGGGCAATGTGGGGCACCTAGCAGCAGGGCGGGTTGTCGCCGCCGCAATTGGTGGAGCCCGCGCAGTCGGTGCTGTTGTGCAGCACGGCACCGGTCTCGGCGTCGAACTTCACGGCGTACCAGTTGGGCGAAAGCGCACCGAACGCCGCGTGCGCGAGGTCGATGGTGCGCTGGACGGTGAGGCGCGCCTCATTGCGGTCCACCATCACTTGGCGCTGCGCGCGGGTGTACGGGCGATGGTGGAGGTAGGCACCGAACCATTGGTCGCAAGTGCGCATGTACGTCTGGGTAAACAGGATGAAATGATGCCAAGCCACGTCGATCAACTCGGGCGGGCTGATGTGATTGCCTGCCTGCTTGGTGCCGCAGAGAAACATGAAGCGCTTCATGTCAGAAAAAACGCTCTCAGCGAGTGCACGCGGCCAGCGCTCCTTC
>Ga0116158_10002914_pt1 | contig 14953 bp, 3 predicted proteins | sample AD_UKC052_MetaG_FD_89883 | JGI IMG/M metagenome (GOLD analysis project Ga0116158, IMG submission 89883) | Active sludge microbial communities of municipal wastewater-treating anaerobic digesters from USA - AD_UKC052_MetaG | ecosystem: Engineered > Bioreactor > Anaerobic > Digestate | place: USA... | reverse complement strand
GGGCATGCTTATGGGTGTTCATCCGGTTCGGGCTTTGAAGTTGACGGGGGGTTTGGCGATTCCCAGTCTCCCAAAACCTCTCCGGGTGAACACCCGCAACAACCTATTGAACCTTCACAGCTAGGCACGTCCGTTGGCGGCAAGCGCATCGCCCGGCTGATGCAACGGGCGGGGCTGCGTGGCGTCAACCGGCGTCGCGGCTACGTCGTGACCACGCAGCGCGATGACAAGCAGCGCCCGGCACCGGATCTCGTCAAGCGGGAGTTCAAGGCCGACGCGCCTAACCTGCTGTGGGTGGCCGACATGACCTAGGTGCCGACCTGGGCAGGCTTCATCTACCTGGCCATGGTGCTGGACGTGTGGAGCCGGCGCGTGGTGGGTTGGTCGATCGGCGAACGCATGACAGCCGATCTGGTGCTCGCCGCGCTGAACATGGCGCTGCAGCAGCGCCGGCCTGACGGCGTGGTCCACCACAGCGACCAAGGCAGCCAATACACGAGCCTGGCCTTCGGCAACCGCTGCACGGAGATGGGCGCGCGCCCGTCGATGGGCAGCGTGGGCGATGCCTACGACAACGCGATGGCCGAGAGCTTCTTCGCAACGCTCGAATGCGAACTGCTCGACCGGCGCAGCTTCAAGACCAAGACCGAGGTACGCATGGCGCTCTTCACGTACATCGAGGGCTGGTACAACCCGCACCGCCGGCACTCGGCGCTGGGCTACCTGTCACCGGCGAACTTCGAAGCCAAGCATCAGGCCGAAGCAGCCGGCCAGCGGCCAAACGTCGAACACGGGTTGACCACCGTCGGCGATCGCGTGGCGTGCGCCACGCCGCCGGTGGACAACCCTGCATCAGCGCTCATCGCGCACCCAAGTCCGGCTTGAGTCTCAAGCCGATACCCGTCCGTGGAAGTGGGGTAAGTCCAGGCGCTACGCCCAGTGTCGGTGCGGCAGGCCATGCCCTACGGTCAATCCTGAGATGCCGGTCAAAGCTGACCAACCGGGTATCGCCCGACCCGTGACCGCGGGGTTGCCGGGTGGACGCGGTCTCCGGACACTCGGAGTAACAATTACCCGCGCAGCCACCATGCTCAGAACCCTTGCCTGCTCCACCCTTGTCGCCCTGAGCGCCACCTCGGCATGGGCCGCCGGCCCTCTGGCCGTGCAGGCCTACGGCATGTACGACTGGTCGCGGGACAACAGCAACAGCTGGTACCAGGACGGCAGCTACAACGGCACCGTCAGCGGCGGCTGGCTCAGTGGCGGCACGGGCGAGCTCACCGATGGCCTCTCCGGCGCCAGCGTGGCCGGCGGCTACTCCGCGTGGGACTCTTATGTGCTGTGGGATGGCTATTCCCCGGCGATCAGCTTCGACCTCGGCAGCCGTTTCGAGGTGCAGAGCATCGCCGCCTCATTCGTCACCAATCCGACTGCCGCGGTCTACGTGCCGCCCAGCGTCAACGTCGCCTTCTCCGAGGTCGAAGGTGTGTTCGGTGCCGGGACCACCGTGTCCCTTTCGGCCGCGCCGGCGGGCGACGACATGCGCTTCACCCGTGAACTGCTGGTGGCTCCCGGCAACGGCCGCTACGTGCAGGTGAGCTTCACCAGCCCTGGGCGCTGGATGGCCTTGTCGGAAGTGGCCTTCAGCGGCCAAGCCTCGGCCGTGCCCGAGCCCGAGAGTCTTGCGCTGTTGCTGGCAGGCCTGGGGCTGCTGGCCTGGCGCGTTCGTCGCCCCGGCTGAGCGCGCTCAGGCCCGAATCGGTTGCCGCCGCCAGGTCAACTGGCGCAGAGTTGAGACGTGATCAAGGCGCCCGATGAGAAGGACGACAGCGCCATGGTCCACAACATGGCCGTGTCCACGATGCCCTTGGCGCTAAACCTGTCCTTGGGCCGGTAGGCTTGGGTCAGCAGGGTCGAACCGACGGCTGTAGGAGAAGCTCTCGTAGGTCTCGGGTTCCCACACTGGCGACAGGCTCCTGATGCGGCTCGAGAGAGAAGGCTCGAAGGCTAGGCGAAGGCTCGGGGTGAGGTACAACCCAAAGCCGATTTGGCCTAAGGGGTCATCGGCGCCGGTTCTCTCGCCGTCCTTGCGGCACCCGCCGTGCTGCGCATTCAGCCGCTTCGCGGTTTCCAGGTACTGGCCCTTGAAGTCGCGCAGGTCTTCCTGGGGCAGCACCTGCTCGATGGCTGCCTTGCTGTCACCGGTACCCGCCGGCTTCATCGGCAATGTCGTCAAGCCTGACGATTTCCATACCCCCTAGCTTGAGGGGCCGATTGATCCAGAGCAATTTCCCCATGCGACGATCGTCGCCGTTGGTCGATGGGCTTCTCCGAAGGGGGAGGTAGCAACGCCATGTCGACCGGGTGGCGGCATCACTCGGCAAAGCGAGCAGGGCTTGCATTCGCCCTTTGTCAAATGAACTGCGTTGGTTCAAGCCTAGATGCCGGGCAGTTGGACTGAACGCGTCAGGCTGCCAGGCGGCCGACGGGAGACTGCATGTCGAGATCAGGAAAGCTGCGCGCACTTCGACACCGTCTGGGGCGTCAGGCCACCCCGGACAAGGCGGCGAGCGATCTGCGCGTCGAGACACTCGAGCCTCGCTTGCTGCTGTCGGCGAATCCGGTCACCGTGTCCGACATGGCCACCCGACTCGACACCAGCCTGATCACCGGCGTCACGGTCATCACCCATGGGTTCCAGCCCGAGTTCATTTCCGATGGAGACTCGCTCCTGGGACTGGGACGGGCCATCGTCAACTTCGGCCGCAATGTCGATACGCAGGTGGAGCCCGCGACTGGTATCGATCCGGGCGCCTGGCTGCTTGACTACGACCTGGATGTGGAAGGTGACAGCGGCATCTTCGACCTCACGCAGTCGGAACTCCCACCACTGGGCGGACGCGCGGGTGAACTGGTTCTCGTGTATGACTGGGCGGTCGAGTCCAACGAGCACGCAGCCGGCTGGACCGAGGCGGCCGGCGAGGGATTGTTCAGTCTTCTTGCTGCCCTGGACCTGGTGGACCCGGCACATCCCGAAGACAGCAAGCCGCTGCACTTCATCGCCCACAGCTTCGGAGCAGCTGTCACCAGCGAAGCCGTTGAACGGCTCGGGTACTACGGTGTCGAGGTCGACCAGGTCACGCTGCTGGATCCGCATGATTTCGACCAGGGGCTGTTCGGGTTCGATACCGCCCAGGATCAGGATGCCCTGGGACTTCCCCTGGGATACGGTGCCACACGCTGGTCGAACGTCGGGTTCATGGATGTGTACTTCCAGACTCGGAACGAAAACAGCAACCTGCTCCCCGATTCCTGGGTGCCGGCCGGCCGGCCCATTCCTGGCGCCTACAACCGCTTCCTCGATGTCGAACTGCCCGTCAGCGGCAGCTACGGCGCGGGTGATGCATCCGGCGACCACACATATGCCTGGTCGGCGTTCTATGCCAGCACCATCCCCGGCGCATTCGACTACAACGCTGCGACCAACCTGCTCACCGAACGACTGGACATCGACAACGACCGCAGCCTGGACGTGGTGGCCGGACCGACGGATCGCGCGGGCTTGCGCCAGAACGAATTCACCGGGTTCTCCCTGAGTCGGCTGGCCCACGGCGAGAGCCGCAGGCCGGCAGCCGACTTCTACGGCCTGGCTGCAGACGACCAGGCGGCCCACAGGTACACCCCGGCCGACCTCCGGCCGTTGTCGAATACGGAGCCTGGGCATGCCGAACCGGTGGATGCAGGCGTCTCGCCGGTCTGGACACCCTTTGGGGATGGTGGCGTCATCTTCAACGGCGACCTGGAGTTCCGCGGAGAGTCGGCACTGCCGGGTGGCCTATCGTCGCTCGATGCCCTGGATGGTGCCCTGCGCATCGTTCCCGGATGGACCGGTCATGGAGGCGGCGGTGTGGCCCAGGTGCCGACCGCCGGAGCGAACGCCGCGCTGCGTCTGACGGCAACCGAGTCCGCCCGCTCGCACAACTTTGCCTACCTTCCGGCGTCTGCCAGCCATTTCTCGGCCGCACTGTCGGCGCAGAGCGGCTCCACTGGCACGCTGGAGTTCTTCCTCGCCGACGACACGGGGGCTGCCCCACTGCCCGGCCAGCGGCTAGGCGCTGTCGATGTGGCCACACTGGCCACCACCCAGACCACAGTGCGTTTCGCCCTGACCCAACCCGGGCTGCTGGACCAGACGCACACGCTGCTGGTTCGCCTGACGGGTGCCGCTGCGACCACACAGGTGCAGGTGGACGATGTCGCGTTCGAGTCGCTGGCCACCGGCCGCAGCGCGGACATCCTCTGGCTGGATCTGCGCACGCTGGCTGCTGCCGCCGGCAAGACGGCGCCGGCCGCCTTCGATGCGTCGTTGATCGCACTGGAGGGCGCGCGGCTGGTGAAACTGGCGGACGACGAGTTCCGCGTCGAATCGACGGCGCAAGGCGCAACCCAGGTGCTCGGCCGCATCCTGCTGGCCGAGCGCTTCCGCCGGGCGGCATTTGCCGGCAGCGGACAGTTCGCCTTCGTGCCGGACCTGCCCGATGCCCTGAACGAGACATCGCGGCTGCCATTTTCTGGCGTGCGCTCACTGGCCTACGGCAGCCAGGGCTTCCTGAGCCTGATGTCAGTGCGGGACGATGGCACCCCGCCGGATGACAGCGCCCAGGTGCTGGGCGACGGATCGACACTCGACCTGATGCGCCTGCAGCAGCGGCTGCGGGCCCTGGGCTACCCTGGTGTCAGCGGCAATGCACTTGTGGTCGATGGCCGCCTGGGGCCCAACACGCGGCACGCGATCGGCCTGTTCAATGCCGTGGTGCAGGGCCGTGACAGCGTCGCCATGACCGACCGGGTGGACCTCTCCTGGATCAACGATCCCGCCGCACCCGCATGGCGGCAACTCACGGGCGTACCCGGTGTGCGCCAGTTCGCCACCGGCAACAGCCAATGGGGCGGCGGCTGGGTCGCCGACTTGCTGGCAGGTGCCGGCGCGCGTCTCGCCACAGCGGATGCGCTGCAACTGACGCAAGCCGCACTCAAGAGCGGCGGCGGCACTGCAAACGGCCTGGGGCGACAACTGGTCTTCGAAACCGGTGCCATCAACCCCACCACTGCTGGCGCAGGCACGACGCTGCCGTATTTCGTCACGGTGGCTGCGGTCGACGCCAACGGCCCGTTGATTGCCGGCCTCTCCAGCACCCTGGCCGCTCCCACGGTGCTGGTGCGCAATGCGGGTGGGCAGGTGGTTGAAGTCAGCCGGGCCAATGCGCTGAGCAACGGTAACCGCCCCTTCTATGCCTGGCAGACGATCGACAACGTGGCCGATCTGCTCGCCATCAAGGGCCGCTTCCAGTACACCAGCGAATACAACGCACCACGCGTGACCGCGCAGATCCGCGCCCTGCAGGATGCAGCGCGATCGGGTGACACCCCGGTCAACCTGATCATCTACAGCGGTGATCCGGGCACCTGGACAGGTGATGGCACCACAGGCGCCGTGCGGTTCACCAGTGATTCGTCCAGTCTGCCGCGATTCCGGGAAGCACACCGTGGCGGTACGTTCGAGGTGCATGTGCAGGCTCCGGTGCGGCGCCTGAGCGCCGACGAGCAGTTGGCGCTCAGCCGCGCAGCCGATGCCGCCGACACCTGGTTCAGCCAGGCGGCCCTGGACAGCGCGTGGTCCCTCACTGCGCCGCTGGTGCAGGGGTCGGTCGGACAATGGCTGCCGCTGGCCGATGTGGCACGCAAGCTGGTGGCCGAGACACTGCAGCAGATGGCGGGCTTGCCGGGCACCACGCTGGCCGGCATCGAGGCCACGTTGCGCAGCACCACATGGACCATCGATGCGCCGTTGGCGATGCCAGATGGCTCGTTGAGCACGCAGCCTTTCCAGTTCAAGCTGACACCGGGCAGCACACTGCGGGTCGAGGCGGGCCCGACAGGCCTGCGCCTGCAAGTTCAGCTGCAGTCGTCCAGCCCCACCACAGTGCGCCTGGGCCTTGATGACGCCGCGGCACGGCTGGGTGTTGCGCTCACCGGCCTTACCGAGGTTCCGGCACAGCGCCGCATCGACTTTGGCATCGACCTGGACCTGTTGACCGACCCCGCGCTGGCACCCGATCAGGCGGTGCGGGTGAATGACTTGTGGATCGAGGGCAGCATCGCGTTGTCTGCGCCGGATGTGGACGCCAGCCTGCGCATCGGCGGCATGGCCGGCCGACTGGAAGACGGCCGCATCGACGATCTCTCGTTCAGCCTCCGCGCCGGGCTGCGACCCGGCTCGGGCGGCAGCCTGGCAGACCTGGCGGCATCGACCGGCAACTTTGTCGTGCAGCCTGGCCAGGTCCATCTGAAAGCTGAACTGCCGCTGGTGGTCGCCACGGGCATCGCCGGCACCGTCGGCCAGACGATCTCGGTCGACCGGACGCAATCGTTGTCCAGCACGTTGCCCGTGATCGACCTGGAAGGTCTGCGCTTTGGCACTGGCGCGGCCAGCATCGGGCTGCCCGAGCTGGGAGCCCTTGACACGGCCAGCTTTCTCTCGCTTCTGAGCAGGTTCGGCGACTGGCTGCAGAACCTGGGAGGTCGCCTGGGCGATCTTCCCGGTGGCCTGTCCTGGCCAAACCTGGATCTGCCTGCCCTGGGGACGTTGAACCTGCCCGATATCGGTGACTTGCTCCATCTGGGGGGCTGGATCGACCTGCCGACCTTTGACGACAGCAGCGACAGTGAACTCGGCGTCAGACTGCCCGACCTCAGCCTGCCCAGCTGGCAGGATCTGGCAGGCTGGATTCCCGGCTTCTCATTGGCTGGACTGCGCTTCGACGTGGCCACACGAACCTTGACCTACCGGCTGGACCTGGACCGCGTGATCGAAGACGTGGCGCGGCTGCAGTTCGGTGCGAGCGGTGAAGCAACGCCAGCACCGCTGGCGATGACCACGCGACTGGCCGATCTCAATGGCGGTCGCGGCATCGCCGGACTGGGCAGCGCACTGCCGTCGCTGGTCTTCAGCCTGGCCGACGGCACGGCCTTCGATGTGGATTTCGACGGCATCACCGCCGACAGCACGCTGGCAGACGTCGCCGCCCGCATCGAACTGCGCTCCCGTGCCGTTGCCGACCTGGCCGCGTCGCGGCGTGTGCAGGTGCGCCTGTCCGATGCCGCCGACCGCCTCGTGCTGGTCGATCTGACGCCCGGTACGCAGCGCTTCATGACATCCGCGGCGCCGGGCGCACCTGGCGTGGTGGCGGCTGGCACCGGCCTGGGCCTGGTGGGCGAGGACACCGACGACGACGGCATCGTGCGTGGCGCCGCCTTGAACGGCGCAGGCGGCACCGAACTGGCGGTGCGCACGCGCCTGCAGGGCAGCTTCACCATCGGCATCGACTTCGCCGCCGTCGGCGAAGGATTCGAGCTGACATCGACAACACCGCTGTCGTCGCTCAACCGTGGCGCCAGGCTGGCCGACGGCATCGGCAGCAGCGCCGGTGACGACCTGCTGATCACTTTCTCCGACGGTTCCACACAGGCCATCGATCTCGATCCGGTGTTGGCGGGCACCGCGCCCACCGTGCAGAACGTGATCCAACTGCTGCTCGACCAGGCCGGAGACCGACTGGCGGTCGGTGTGCGCCTGGTTGATGTGGTGGCTCCCGGAAGTACAGCCTGGGACGCATTGGATCCTGCGGCGCGGGCAGCCGCCGGTGACACCTCCCGGTTCTGGCTGCGCGACCTCACGTCGGGAACCGGCACCTTCCGGCTGGAGGCCCTGAACGGCTCCCTGGCCGCGTTGCCATTCGTCGGCCTGGGGCTGGTCGGCGAGGACGCCGACGGCACCAGCGGGGGGGACCACGTCATCGCCGGAACGCCCTTGCACGGCGATGCGATCGAAGACCACTTCTTCGTGCAGTTCGACGCGACCGACCGCCTGCGTGCCACCGTGGAACTGGCGGCCACCGACATCGACCTGCGGCTTGCGCTGGCGGGTGTCAGCGTCGGTGTGCAGAACGGCAGTGCGCTGGTGCGCGGGCAGCTTGACCTGCGCCTGGTCGATCCAGGCTCGCCTGTGGCACAGATCGGCACCACCGACACGGGCGGGCTCTACAGCGTGCGCGGTGTGGATGGTCGCATCACGTTGGCCGAGATGCTGGGCTCGCTGGCAGGCAGCCCCCATCAGCTGCGCTACGGCACGCCGGCCGGTAGCACGGTCGACCAGACGCGCCTGCAGAGGCTGGCTGGCGACCTCACCTTGCGTGGCAATCTGGTGATCGATCTGCCAGTCACATCCAGCGTGGCGGGCCTTCTGCCCGCGAATGCCGGCGTGCGCGTGGATTGGACCGATTTGTCCGATGCCGCCACCACGCGCGCCTCGCTGAGCGTCCGCGCCACCGGTCTCGATGTGGTCAGCGGCCTGTCCCAGTTCGCCTACCGCAACTTCATCGAAGGCTTGCGGGAGGTTCGAAGCGGCCTGGGCGATCTGGAAGGCACCGCACTGTTCCAGCAGCAGTTGCCGGTGATCGGCAAGAGTCTGGCCGACCTCGTCGGCCTGGGCAGGCGTTTCGATGCATTCATCGAGGCACTGGAGCGGCAAGTCGTCACGTCGCCGGTCCAGATCGGCGACGCCATCGCCAAGGCGCTGTCAGACATGGCCGCCGACGGCGACGACAGGTCAGGCAGTGCCACCGTGCGCTTCGACGCCGCGCGGAAGAGTGTCTTCATCGACCTGGGTTTCGCGGCGAGGGGCCAAACCGCACTGTCACTGGACGTCGATCTGGCCGAACTCGGCCGGCTGGCAGGTGTGTCGGGCCTGCAGGGGGATCTGCTCTCCGCATCGGGCCGGGTGCTGGCCGCTTACCTGGCCGAACTGACCCTGGCGCTGGAAGTCGACCTGGCAAACCCCGTGCTGCCGGTGTTCTACCTGCGCGACACCACCAAGGCGCGCTTCGGCCTCGGCCTGTATGCGGGCGACATCGACGCCCAGGCGAGCCTGGGGCCGCTGGGCCTATTCGTCGAGAATGGCAAGCTGCGGCTCGACAAGGGCGGCACCACCGGCCAGATCGTCGACAACGACGCCGACACCACGGTCGACTTCAGCAAGCTGGCTTTCTGGAACGTTGCGCTCCTGGCTGTGCCCGGGCCGTCGGACCGCTACGGACTGTTCGGCGGCTTCGGCGTCAGTCAGTTCACCGTGTCGGCCACCGGGCGCCTGGATGCCACGCTGCCGGTCTTCTTTCCGACACCGGGGACACCACTGGACCCAAGCCGGCCGGCGTTGCGTGTCACCGTCACCGATCTCGACACGCCAACGGGCAACACCACCATCGTGGTGCCGGACTTCGGCACTGCCGCGACGGCCATTGGCGATCTCAGCAACGACCTCGGCGAGGTCTGGAATGCGCTCGGGGACGGTTGGCAGGGTGCCCTGGCAGCCATCGACCGACTGCTGGACTCGGCTGTGTTGTCGGCTTCGTTGCCACTGGTCGGCGACCAGTTGCGCGATGCGCTGACCTTTGCGCAGGACCTGCGTGACCGGCTGGAACCCGTCTTCAATGGCGTGAACGCCAATACCACCGCCGCTGCGTTGAGGCAGGCACTGGTCGACGCCATGGGAAGCTGGCTGGCGAATGCCGACGGCGTGACGCTCCTTTCCGACCCGAGCGACCCGGATCGCATCGAGTTCGCCATGCCGCTGCATCTGCAGCAGCAGCTCGCCAGTGCGGATCTGGGCTTCGATCTCGGTCTGCCCGGCCTTGGACTGGACCTGCAGGGCAATGTGCGGCTGGATGTCGGCTTCGACTGGAATCTGCGGTTCGGTCTCAGCAAGGCGGACGGCTTCTACCTGCTGTTGCCGGACGGCCGCACGGACGACCTGACGCTGAGCCTGAAGGCCACCCTGCCCGGCTTCCTGGCCACCGGCGAACTCGGGATCCTGCGCGTCACCGCACGGGACGACAGCACCAGGCCCTCGGCACTGACCGGGGCCTTCGTGATCGACCTGAAGGACCCCACGGGCGATGGCCACCTGACCATCGACGATCTGACATCGTCGGGGCCGCTGACCAATCTGATCGGCGCCCGCTTTGATGGGGATGCCCATGTGCACCTGGGCCTCGAGACCAGCCTGCAGGGCAGCACCGACTTCCCGCGCATCCGCGCCGATCTGCTGGTCGACTGGCAATTCGCCAACGCCGCGACTGGAGGAGCAACCCTGGGCAACCGGCCCAGCGTGGTGTTCGACAACGTCCAGGTGAACGCCGGCGACTTCATCAACGGCGTGCTCGGTCCGGTGCTGCGCAGTGCCAACGCCGTGCTCGACCCGATGCGCCCTGCGATCGACCTGATCACGTCGCCGATACCCGGCCTGTCCCAGCTGGCCGGTCGTCCCGTGACGCTGATCGATGTGGCGAGGGCGTTCGGTTCGTCCCGGATTGCCAAGGTGGTCGAGTTCATCGACGAAGTGGTCACGATCGACCAGCTGGTGCGGCAGTTCCAGGCTATCGCCACCTCCGGCTGGATCGACCTGGGCGCGCCGCCAGCGTCGGGCCAGCCCGACCTGCCCGAGCTGGACGTGGGCGCCCTGGGCTTCGACCTGCGCCTGCCCGCTGCCTTGTCCTCGGTCACCGACGCCCAATTGGACGCCGCGGTGCATGTGCGCAGTGCCGCAGACATTGCCGCGGATTTCGGCACCCTGGGCGCCGGCAACCTGATGAACACCTCGCGCGAACGCGCCGGGTTCAAGTTCCCTGCCTTCGAGCGCCCAGCCTCGCTGCTGGGGCTGCTGATCGGACGCGACGTCAAGCTGGTGGAGTACACCACGCCGCACTTTTCGGCTGACCTGCAGTTCGTGCTGGCCGAGATTCCCATCCTGCCACCCGTGCTCTTTGCGCGCATCCAGGGTGCCATCGGCTTCGAGGCCCAGCTGACCATGGGCTTCGACACCGTCGGCCTGCGGCGCTACATCGAGTCCGAGAACCCTGCCGATCTGCTCGACGGCTTCTACATTGCCGACCTGGATGCGAGCGGTCGCGATGTCACCGAGCTCAAGCTGTACGGCGAGATCGGCGTGTACGCGGCGCTGCCGCGCATCGACATCTCCGCGAACTTCGGCATCGTCGCCGGTGGCATCAGCGTGGATGTGTATGCCGGTGGTGGCATCCGCGCCGTCCTGGGTTTCAACCTGAATGACCCCGACCGCGACGGACTGATCCGCTGGAACGAGCTGGCCAGCAACTTTGCGCTGGGCGCCAACTACATCTTCGACATCAATGGCCGTGTCGATTTCGTGCTGACCGCCCATGCGTCGATCCGGGCCTGGATCGAGATCAACTACCTGATCGGCAGCTATCGCAAATCCTGGACCGTCTTCAACAAGCACTACGAATATGCGGTACCGCTGCTGAACTACGACATGCCCCGGCCCGACAACACGCCGGTGCTGGCCCAGGTCGAGGGCGGACTGCTGCGGCTGAACGTGGGCGACCGTGCCGCGCTGCGGCGCAATGGCGACCGCTCCAATCCGGACGAGTCGGTGCAACTGCTCGCAGGCACCACGCCCGACAGCGTGATCGTGGCCGCCTTCGGGATGCGACAGACCTTCACCGGCGTGCGCCGCATCAGCGTGGAGACTGGAACCGGGAACGACACGGTGCAGATCGGCGAGGGCCTGTCGATGGACGACATCCTGGTCCGCGGCGGCAGTGGCAACGATGTGCTGGTCAACCTGGGGGCTGCGCCAGTGCGCTTCTTCGGTGACGACGGGGAAGATCGCCTGATCGGCGGCCGCGGCGCGGACCTCCTGGATGGCGGCAGTGGTGATGACGTGCTGACCGGCAATGCAGGCGATGATCAACTCGATGGCGGATACGGGGCTGACCAGTTGCTGGGCGGCGCGGGCAACGACACCCTGCATGGCGACTTCGCCGGTGCGGCGAACCGGGGGGATGCCGACCACGATGTGATCTTTGGAGATGCGGGCAACGACACCGCCTACGGCGGCTTCGGCAATGACCGCATCGTGCTGGGGGCAGGTCAGGACACCGCATTCGGTGGCGCCGGCCAGGACCTGGTCGATGGGGGCAGCGACAACGACCAGCTGGCCGGCGAAGACGATGACGACCGCCTGGTCGGTGGCGATGGCGATGACCGGCTGCAGGGCGGTCGCGGCCAGGATCATCTGCAAGGCGATCGCGGCCGCGACGACCTGGCTGGCGGCCTGGACGCCGACACGCTCTGGGGCGGCCTGGGCAATGACACAGCCGACGGTGGCGAGGGCGACGACGTCATCTTCGGTGGCGAAGACGCGCTGAGCAGTGCGCTCACCGGCAACCTGGCCTGGGGCTCCGACCTGTTGATCGGCGGCCTGGGCAGTGACCGGCTGTACGCCGGCGCCGGGGCGGGCCTGGTCAGTGCGCCAACCGACCTGGCCACGATCCACGGCGACCTGGTCGGCGACAGTGAGACTGGTGATGCCGATGTGATCCACGGCGGCCTTGGAGCCGATCTGCTGGCAGGCGGCGGTGGCGACGACGTGATCGTCGCCTATGGCGGTGCCGATCAGGCCTGGGGCGGGGCTGGGGACGACGACATCGATGGCGGCGACGGCGACGACCTGCTGGTTGGCGAGGCCGGTGCCGATGCGCTGCGCGGAGGCGCCGGCTTCGATGTCGTCTGGGGTGGCCATGCGCTGGTGAGCTTGTCACCTGCGGTGCTGAAGGATGCCAGCCAGCGCGGCTTGGCCAGCGTGCTGGCGTTGCCGCCGGAAGTGGCTGCCGCTGCCGAGGCTGCGGGCATGCAGCAGGCGCGCATCGTGCCGACCGCCGTGGACGGCCAGAGTGTCCGCGACGACGTGCGCGATGTCGGCGACGCTGGCGACCGACTGGCCGGCGGCGCCGACCGCGATTGGCTGTTTGGCGGCGCCGGCGCTGACGTCATGGACGGCGGCACCGGTGAGGACTACCTCGATGGCGGTGCAGGCGACGACCTGGCAGACGGCGGCGCAGATGCCGACCTGGTACGCGGCGGCGACGACAACGACACCCTGCATGGCGGGGATGGCATCGACCTGTTGCATGGCGAGCAGGGCAGCGATCGCCTCTATGCCGATGCGCGCGCCGCCGTCACGGCCACCACCACCGGCCAGGACGGTTTGCGCCAGCAGTTGTGGGGTGGCGACGGGGATGACTACCTGTTCGCTTGGTCGGATGTGGTGGGCACCGGACAAGGGGTCCTGCTCGGCGACGCGCTGCACGGGGGCGTGGGCCGCGATTTCATCTATGGCGGCCTGCGCCAGGACATGCTGTGGGGTGACGACGGCCACGATGTGCTGATGGGCGACGCCGTGGGCGGCAATGATGAACTGTCGTTCGAGTCGCGCCGCCTGCAGGGCGGCCGGGACCAGTTGTTCGGCGGCGCCGGTGATGACATGCTGGAAGGCGGCGGCGGCGGCGACACGCTGCGAGGCGGCGGCGGTGCCGACCGACTGGAAGGCAACAGCGGCAGCGACTCCCTGTTCGGCGAAGCGGGCGGCGACGTGCTGGTGGTGGATCTGGACCCAGCCTACATCACGGGCACGGTCGACCGCTTCGATGGTCATGGTGATCCCACCACGGTGGACAGTGCCATCGACCGCGTGCTGATCGCGGGAACGGAGGGCGACGACACCCTGCTGATGGGTGAATCGGTGCTGTCCAACGGCAGTCGGCGCCTGCTGGTGCAACGCAGCACCACGGGGGTGGCCACGGTGTTGCGGTCCACTGTCGAATGGCGCGTGGGCGTTGGCGATCCGGCGCTGGCACTGAACACGCCCCGGATCGACCAGTTCCACCTGGCTGGGCTGGGCGGCAATGACACCATCCGGCTGGCCAATGCAGCCGAACTCGGTGCCGGCACCGAAACCCCCGACCTGGCGGCGCTGGGCCGCGCCAGCAGCGGGTGGGTCATGGTGGTCGAGGGCGGCCAGGGCAATGATCAGCTCAGCGGCTCTGCGCAGCGCGACTACATCGACGGTGGCGCCGGATCGGACCGGCTGTATGGACAGGATGGCGACGACCAGATCTGGGGCGACACCGGCCAAGGCCAGGCCGGCGACATCGACCAGCTCTTCGGCGGCCGTGGCAACGACGATCTGTACGGCGGCAGTGGCCGCAACGAATTGTTCGCCTGGTCCATCAACCCTTACAAGCTGACGGCCGACGGACGCTATGCCAATGCGGCAGGCGGCGCCATTGCCGACCCGTTCGACCTGTCCCAGCGTGTGTGGCTGGGGGTCTTCACCCAGACCGGAACCGACGGCCGCGAGGTGGCCGTGCAGGGACCGGTGGCGGGCAATGCAGGCACCGAGGTGACCGGCCTGAACCGCGTGATCGGGGGCGACGGCGACGACCATCTGTATGGCGGCCGCGGGCTCGACTTCCTGTCCGGAGGCACCGGTGCCAACAGCTTCTTCGGCCGCATCGGGCAACCGCTGGACGCGCTGGGCGACGTGGCCGTCAGTGCCGACCCCGAACGCAACCTCGATGCCAACGAGGCCAGCGGCTACTGGTATTACGCCGGCTCGAACGCCCGCGACCAGATCCGTGTCGACTTCGTCACCGAGCCGGGGCTGCTGGTCGGCCACCATCTGATCACAAGGCTGACGCAGAACGGCGACAACTTCACGTTCGATGCGTCGGTGCGCCTGGACTTCACGGCACAGACCACGGCGGCCGGCAAACCGCTGTGGTCGGCAGACAAGCTGGTCGACAGCCTGGCGCTGCTGTCCGCGGAGGACGTCGACAGCCTGTCCTCCGCCCTCGTCGGCGGTGCAGAGATCGATCGCCGCGGGCTGATCTCCACGCTGCTGCCACCCGAGGACGACTTCGCTGCCATCTTCATCGATGCGATGGCCGGCGACGACGAGATCACCGTGGGTCCCACGGTCCAGAAGAGCGTGTGGACGGACGCTGGAAGTGGGAAT
>Ga0116158_10002908_pt1 | contig 14971 bp, 12 predicted proteins | sample AD_UKC052_MetaG_FD_89883 | JGI IMG/M metagenome (GOLD analysis project Ga0116158, IMG submission 89883) | Active sludge microbial communities of municipal wastewater-treating anaerobic digesters from USA - AD_UKC052_MetaG | ecosystem: Engineered > Bioreactor > Anaerobic > Digestate | place: USA... | reverse complement strand
TAGGTTTTTCATCCAAAAACTTTTCAAATATAGGTATTAATAGCTTACACGCAAAATCTACATTGATGTAGAGGTTGAAATATAGTAACTTTACACCTTTAAGTAATTTTGCCTTAAAATGGGTTAATTCTTTTTTTGAGGTGCTATGAATTTTTCATAGCTTAGCATACTATGGGACAAAAGAGAAAACAACGTCCCCCAGTGGACAAATTATTCGAGACGGTATCCCGCATGTTGGTACCGGAGTATATCTTAAGCGATTTTGAGATATACGGTGCAGAAGAATACCCTACGGGTTGGGTAATCGAACTTCGAGAAAAAGAAGGGCGCATCCCCTTGGAGCTGAAGAATCAGGAAGGAGTCGTCTTTGACGGCTACTGTAATCCAACGGAGATGCTCAGCCACAGCTTCGTGTGCAAGCCTGTTTACCTAAAGATTTACCGTCGTCGCTATAAGGTTGCAGGGCAAGAGAAGCACTACAGCAGCACGTACGACCTGACGTTGAGAGGTGTGAAAATGGTACCCGAAATGGGTGTTTTTTTAAAAGAAGAAGATTGAAGAAGAACCGGTCAACCTGTCAACAGCCGCCCGCATGTTCGACATCCAGCCCAAAACCCTTTACCGCTGGTATCGTAATCATCTAAGCGATTACAAGCCGGATATCGAGCAGGGGAAGTGGCATCCGAAGTATTTGGAGCATGTGGAGGTTCAAACCGGTGAAATCACACGCGGTAAACCGCTTTACGTTTTTGATCGGGGCAATATCGGTAAAAAAATGAGCATTGACGATAAGGCAATCGGGCACGAAGGATTTACCATTATGAGCAACGCGGAGACAGGTAAAATTGCCCTGATGGTGGAGAGCTGCAAAAGCCAGGAAGTTGCAGATGCCCTCGGCCTGTTCGCAGGAGATTTGGACAAAGTACAGAGCATCAGCTGTGATATGGCTGCAGGGTATTTAAGCGTTTGTGCCGAGGCTCTGCCAAGAGCCAACGTGGTTATCGACAAGTTTCACGTCATGCAGCACGTTTATGATGCAGTGCTCGATGTGCGCTCCAACCTGAAAAAGAAATTGGCAGAACGGCTGAGCAAGGGAAAAAGCAGAACAGCAGAAGACGGTGAAATCCTTCAAAAAATCGATGTGTTAAAGCGTTGCCGTTACCGGCTTACACAGTCGGCCGACAAATGGAGCGAAGCGGGCAAAGAAGTCATGGCGGAAGCCTTTGCCGCTCACAAAGAGCTGCAAACGGCTTATCTTCTATCCCAGCACTTCAAAAGTTGGTACAGCAAGGAAAACTGCACCAAGCCCATAACGACAATAGCAAGCGAGCTGCACGAATGGTATCGGGAAGTTAAGCTCTGTGGAGTACCGGAGCTTAACTCTACGGTTAGAATGATACGAAAGCACGAAGATGAAATTATCAACTTCTTTCATGGCGGGCAAACCAGCGCAAGAGCAGAGCGTTTGAACGGGAAAATAAACCGATTTATAGCGGGTAGCTACGGCGTCAAGGACAAAGATTTTGCTCTATACAGAATTGCTAAATACTTTTCATAGCACCTCAAAAAAAGAATTAACCTTAAAATGTTTGGTAGAATACTAAAAACAATCGGGAAAGTAGGGAGTTTTCTCATAATTTTTCTTGTTTTCTTCCTCCTCTACTCCTCAATCACCTACTTCGATCCAGAAAGTAGGGTTGTGCTTTGGCAGTCGGACAAGCCCGATACAATTCCATTCGATTCCACCCTGGCGGCACTAACTTGGAATATAGGCTATGCAGGATTAGGCAGCAACATGGACTTCTTTATGGATGGAGGGGGAAAAATGCGGGATACGCGTGAACGAACAACCGAGAATTTAACCGCAATTGAGAAAACCCTAGGCGGTGAAAAAATCAACGACTTCATCCTGCTTCAGGAAGTTGATATTAACTCCCATCGCTCGTACGGAATAAACGAGCTGGAGGAAATTTCAAGAACTTTAGAATACCCGTACTCTATAGGCATTAACTATCGGGTTAATTTTGTTCCCGTACCCCTTAAAAACCCTATGGGAAAGGTGCAGTCGGGCATTGTAACCTTCAGCAAGTTTAACCCTAAGGAAACGATAAGGTATGCGTATCCTGGGGCATTCCCCTGGCCAAACAGGCTCTTCAACCTGCGGCGTTGCATGGTAGTGAACCGCTACCCCACAAGCAATGGTAAGGATTTTGTTCTCGTCAATACTCATAACTCCGCATTCGACAATGGCGCACTTAAACAACAGGAAATGGATTTCCTGCAAGAAATTTTACTAAGCGAGTACTACAAGGGCAACTACGTGGTGGCCGGTGGCGATTGGAACCAGCTTCCGCCTGGAGCACCATATGCTGAACTTGTTGTAGGTAGCAGCAACTCTTCGTTCATGCTAACCGGTATAGACAGTAGCTTTATGCCTAAAGACTGGTCATGGGTATTTGACCCTTCGTGCCCCACCAACCGGTACTTAAACGAACCCTACACTCCAGGCCGCACCAATACGTGTATTCTCGATTTCTTTTTGGTTTCACCCAACGTGAGTGTTCAGCGCTGCCAGACAGCCAACATGGCTTTCAAGAATTCCGATCATAACCCGGTAACCCTTGAGTTTAGGTTAATAGGCAATCCATAATACATTAACCAAATGCAGCCGCACGGGCTTGACGTTAATCAAAAACAGCAACTAACCGGTTAAGTAATTAGTTGGACTCCTTATCACAAACAGCTATCAAGAATTCAAACCAAAATTCTAACAAATCCTATAACTCCATGTTGCCTTGGTCAACAGGTATGGCAACATGAAATTTAAAAATCAGTCGTTTGTCAAAGTAGCTGTTTCCCCTCTTCTTCGTATTTTTGGAATTTATTCAAATCGCTATAACTTTCACGACGCTTTGTCAATTTACAAACTATACTTACCTTTAACAGGGAAAAAGGGATGCAGTTTGGCAGGCGTACTAAAACGTTTTTACCAAAAATGGAGTTATTAAGTTGAAGCACATGCAGGTAACCGATCAGGATTTGCAATACTTTATCACTACGCTTAAAAATGTATCAAAGTACGATTTTTCCGAGTACTCGGATAAATCGCTGAAGCGGCGCTTGCAGAAAATTCTGGAGGATTACAACCTGGATATATTCAGCCTAATCGCCAACCTTAAAAACGACAGGGCATTCATTGAAAAAGTGGTAAAGGAAGTTACCGTGAATACCACAGAGCTTTTTCGCGATCCCCCGGTGTGGCACCTCTTACGCTCCCGAATACTCCCGCGCTTTAGAAACAACAAAACCATAAACATTTGGCATGCTGGTTGCTCCACCGGGCAAGAGGTTTACTCCATGATGATACTGCTCAACGAAATGGGTATGTTGGAACAGGCTAAAATTTTTGCCACCGATATAAATATTGACGTGCTGGATGCTGCAAAACAGGGGGTTTACAAGTACCGTTTCAACCTGGGCTACCTGGACAACTTCGACAAGGTGATCAAGCAAAACCCCTTGAACTTTGAAGAGTACAACGAGGTTCCCTACGAAAAGTACTTTGAAATTGACAAGGTAAAGGATACCATAACCATGAACAAATTCCTGTCGGAAAAACCAATTTTCCGTAAGCACGACCTGGTAACCGACGGGAATATTTTCTTTGCCAAGTTCGACCTCATCCTTTGCAGAAATGTGATTATCTACTTCAACTACTCCCTTCAGAACAAGGTATTTGAACTATTTCACTCAAACCTTTACCCCAAGGGAGTGCTGCTGCTTGGAATGCACGAGACCATACTTGGCCCCTGGGCCACTAAGTTTGAAAAACTTGGACAAAGCTATGTGAAAAAATAGTTATGAAGCAACCTTTTGATACCGACAATTTCAACACCGCTGATTGCACAATTGGCAACGTACTATGTAGAATACTTTTTTTTGGTCAGAGGCAAGCTGGTGGAAAACTTATCATCACGTTAAGTAAGCTTTTAGGGAAAAATGTAACGAATTGTAACTTTAAATTCTACATGAAATGAAAATTTCACAACGTATTCAGCTCATTATCGTTCCACTGATGATCCTGTTGTTTTCCGCTTCCGGAGTAACGCTGAACTACCTGTCAAAAAATAGGGTTAGGGAAAGCATACGAATTCAGGAAGGAGTGTACATAGACAAGCTGATACAAATTGTCGATATGGTGGAAGCAAAAACAGGAAGCGGCCTATCCTCCGATGATATTTTCGAGCTCAGGACTTACTTCCTCTCGCCAGCCTACTATAGTACCGATTACCCCGCCATTATCTCAACCAATGGCGTTTACCTGCTTCACACAACACTTCAAGGGCAAAGACTTCCCTCTGCTGCAACTGCCCAGATTAGAAAGAGCAAAAGCACCGACGGCTACATATATTATGACGATTATTCAGGAAACAAACCCGAGAAGCGGTTGCTATGCTACAAGTTCTATAAGCCCTACAATGCCTACATTGCCATCTCGGTCAGTATGAACGAAGCCTTGGCTCCAATGAAATCCAACCGCATGGCAATTATAGTATTTATCATTCTGGCGTCCCTTCTAACAGCCTTTGCAATTCCTTTACTCCTTAAACCCATCATACGCATTATAAACCTGGTGAACATAAAGCTCCGCCAGCTGGCAAAAGGCGACATTCCAAACCCCATCAAAATAACATCAAAGGATGAGCTTGGTGAAATGGTTACCTCGCTAAACCAGCTTATGGAAGGGCTAAAGTCAACAACCAGCTTTGCACATCAAATTGGACAGAACCAGCTGGAGCACACCTTCCAACCTCTGAGCAGCAAGGATGAACTTGGCAACGCCCTGCTTGATATCCAATCAAACCTGAAGCATGCCCTGGAGGAAGAACAGCGCAGAAAGGAGGAAGACTACATCCGGGGCTGGGTAAACGAAGGTCTTGCAAAGTTTGGAGATATCCTGCGTCAAAACAACAACAACCTAACCCTATTGGCCGACAGCATCATTCAAAATCTGGTCAACTACCTCGAGGCAAACCAGGGGGGCATTTTCATTTACAACGATTCAGAAAACGACAAGCACCTCGAGATGCTTTCTGCATTTGCCTATAACCGGAAAAAATTCATCAGTAAAACCATCCCCCTTGGCGAAGGACTTGTTGGTGCCTGCGCTCTTGAGAAAAAGACCATCTACCTCAAGGAGATACCTGCTGACTACATTGCCATAACTTCCGGCCTAGGAGAGGCCACCCCTACCGCACTGCTAATCGTTCCACTTAAACTTGAGGATGAAATTTTTGGAGTAGTTGAGGTGGCCTCATTCAGGGAATTTAAACCTTACGAAATTGAGTTTGTTGAAAAAATAGGCGAGAGCATCGCTTCAACCCTCTTTGCCGTTAAAAACAGCATACGAACCAACATGCTTCTCGAGCAATCGCAACAGCAAAGGGAGGAGATGGCCGCACAAGAGGAAGAGATGCGCCAAAACATGGAGGAAATGCAGGCCACCCAGGAGGAAATGCTACGGAAAAACATTGAGTTGGAACTCATTACCAATACCATTAACCAGTCGCTACTTTCTCTTACCCTTTCCGAAGAAGGCTACATAGCAGACTCCAACCAAAATTTTGTGGAAACCCTTGGGTACTCCAAAACCGAGCTTGAAGGAAAAATGCTTGCCGACATCGTTAACCCCGAACAACGCACCGATTTTCAAATATCATGGAAAAAAGTTAGGGCTGGACAAACCATTACAGAAACTATTCATGTGCTCAACCGAAACGGCAACAGCCACTACCTTATGGTTACCGTATCGCCCGAGTTGGACCCCGCTGGAGCTATAACCAAAGTTCTGCTTATTGGTCAGGACATCACCGAAATGAAGCAGCTGGAGATTAAAGCCCAACGCCAAGCCGAAGAGATTGAACAAAACCTGAAACAGCTGGAGAAGGAACAGGAGCTATCGGCCCAGCGACAGAAGGATATGAGCACCCTGCTGGAGGCGCTAGACCAAAACTGCCTGGTTTCAATTATCGAACCCGACGGATTGATAACCTACATCAACAATAAAAACGTCGAGGTGCTGGGCGATAAGAAGGAAGATATCGAGGGAAAATTCCTCCATGACATTGACTACTCGGCCAAGCATCGACCGGCTGAGTATAAAAAATTCTGGGACAACATCCTGAATGGGAAAAAGCAGCAGCGGGAGTTTTCCCTTACCGTCAAGGGGGAAGTCAAATGGGTGCTTGAAAACTTTACCCCCGTAATGGACGAAAGTGGGAAACTTTACAAGATAATCAACATCGGGTTCGATATAACCGAAAACAAGAATAAGGAAGCAGAGCTGACAAAAATAATTGAACAGATGAAGAACAAACCCAAAAACCTATGACATAACACATTCATGATTAATCGAGTTATCCATTCGCCTCTGGATTTCAACATTTTTTAATTCACTTTTAATTTGGCACACTCTAAATGATGAACAAGCTAAACTGGAATAGAGTTAATTTTTCACTTTTGAAATGACGCTTGACAATGATGCAGTATGAAATTGGCATAGTAGAAACCCGTAACGTTATTAAAACGCTTCTGGATGACTATGGCTACGACTTTAGAGATTACGCTCTAACCTCGTTTAAACGAAGGCTTGAGCAGATAATCTCAAACAACGGCCTAAAGGATGCCGACGGGCTAATTGGCAAGCTAAAGGGCAACCCAACCTTTTTTGACCAGTTCCTAAATGAGGTCAATATCGACACCACCGAAATGTTTCGCGATCCTTCCTTTTGGCGAACCCTACGCGACGATATTCTACCCGAAATCATCCGCAACTCCACCACCAAACCCCGAATTTGGATTGCCTCGTTTGATTCCGGCGAGGAGCTTTACTCATTGACCATTATCCTGAAGGAAATGGGAGCACTCGATAAGGTTCAGATTTACAGCAACGTTTTCACCAATGCCACCATCCAGAAAATTACCAGCGGCCAGCTTGACCCTAAGGATATTGAAATAAACGAAGCTAACTACGTTAGGCTGAACGGTAAAAGTCAGTACTCCTCCTACTACAAAGTAGAGGGGAACAAGTACTTTTTCGATAGCACACTGGTTAAAGATGTGAACTTTATTAAGCAAACCCCCATAATAGACAAGGATCCCGGAGCGGTAAAACTTGTCCTTTTCCGCAATCAAGCCTTATACTACAACCAGCTGCTGCAAGAACGGGTTTTACAAAAAATTGCAGAAAGTTTGGTGGCTGGTGGGTTCCTTGCCTTGGGAATAAAAGAAACTTTGGAAAATACAAACGCAAACAATAAATTTACCGTATTTAATGAAACCGAAAGAATTTACAAGCGCAAAAATGTTTAATGACTATGTATAAGGCAGTAATTATAGGCGGTTCAGCAGGTAGTTTTCAGGTAATTACCCGAATACTGCATTCCCTACCTGCATCTTTTCCCCTTCCCGTCCTTCTGTGCCTACATAGGCTGAAACACGTCCGCAGCGGCTTTGTTGAAGCGCTCTCGCTAAAGTCTGGTATTCCCATAATTGAGCCCGATGATAAGGAACAGATAAAGCCCGGCAAGGCATACCTGGCCCCGGCAAACTACCACATGTTCATTGAACTTGGTAATAAAATAGCCCTTTCCACTGAGGACCCTGTTAACCACTCGCGCCCAAGCATCGACCTTTCATTTTTAACTGCCGCCCAGGTGTACCGCGATAAACTCATTGGTGTTATCCTATCGGGGGCTAACCGGGATGGTGCTTACGGGCTGAAAAAAATAAAAGATCTGGGCGGTCTGGCAATAGTTCAGGACCCCAACGAGTGCCAGGTTAGAACCATGACAGAGGCCTCCCTAAAAATGACACCCGTTGACCATGTGTACAACACCAGCGAAATAATCAGATTTTTGCAAACCATTAAAACTTGAAGAAATGAAGGCCTTTAGCTCAAAATCAAAACTCCTTCCATTGCTCCTGCTGGTTTTGCTTATTGCCGGTGTAGTTATCACCTTTGGATTAATCCATAACACACTCCAAAACACAGGAGGCAGCCTTCCCGCTATAGGTTACGTTCTTCTATTCCTCCCCGCCATTATTAGCATCGGTCTGTACGCCATGCTCAACAACCTTCAGGTTAAATCCGCAAAACTCGAAGCAGAAATAGCGGAGCTAAAGGCAGCATTTGCGCTCCTTCAACAGGTTAAAAATCAGGAACAAGCGAATGCTACAAACCAAGAGGAAACTGTTGATTATGATAAACTTCTGTCACGTCTTATTCCTACCCTGCCTACTGATAACCTGGAAAAATTTGGGGAAGCACTTCTATCCAACATCGCCCGAAACTACGAAATAGTTCAAGCCGTACTCTATACCCGTGACGGCGATACCAACCTTTTCACCTTTAAAGCTGGCTATGCCTACTTTTCCGAATCCGAGCCCGTAACCTATTCGGAAGGCGAAACCCTTTCCGGACAGGTGGCAAAAAACCGCCAAATCCTTAACCTCGATCAGGTGCCCGAAAACTACATCACAATACTCTCCGGACTAGGAAAGGGTTCGCCCAAACACCTGCTGATTGCTCCCATTGTAAGCCCCGACAACAATTCCATCGGCGTTTTTGAGTTGGCCGCCTTTAAACCTTTCGACAACATGCAGGTAGAACTTTTTGATAGGCTTGGCCGTAAACTTGGAGAGTTGCTTTGGAGCAGCCGTCCGGAAACCTACCTTAAACACAGCGCTTGGACATAAAAAATATATAATCCGCAAAAAATAATTAATATTTGCAGGAGCATGACATCTTTTAGATTAACCTCAGTAAGAGAAACAAAAAATCTAACCCGAAACAAGATAGCGTTAGCCTTTCTTGTAGGCCTACTCTTTTCTTTTGCTGCATGGATAGCCGATTTCTCCAAATCGGGGCTGACTTTTAGCCTTCAAAACATATTCCGTCAACATGCTGCCAACCCAACGCTGTGGATTACCGACCTAATTCCTTTCGCATTTGCCTACATTACATGGCTTCAATCAACCCGCTTCATGCGTAAGACCCTTAGGCTGGAAAAGGAGTTAAAACAGCGCGACGAAGACATTAAAAAGAATGCCGATTTTGCAAAAAAAATCGGAGAGGGCAACTACAACGCACCATTTGAAGTTGCCAGCGAAGACGATATTTTGGGCAAGTCGCTGCTTATCATGCGCGACAACCTCCTTACCAACCAAAAGAAGGAATGGGAGCGTAGCTGGATTGCCAAGGGGAAAGAAGAAATTTCCTACATCCTCCGCCTTCACCACAACATTGACGAGCTATCCTACGATGTGCTGGTTAAGCTCATCAAGTACATTAACATAATTCAGGGAGCCCTCTACATTTATGATGAGGAAAAACAACTCCTCATCAACATGACCACTTACGCCTATAACCGGCGTAAGTACATCAATCAGGAATTCCGTATCGGACAAGGGCTTATTGGGGAATGCGCCTACGAAAAGGATTTTATTTACCGCACCGAAATTCCTGACGATTACATTACAATTACCTCGGGTATCCTGGGCGATAAAAAGCCCAAGAGCCTTCTTTTAATTCCACTTATAACCGATGAGAAACTTGAAGGCGTTCTGGAATTTGCATCCCTCGAAAATGAGATACCCGAACTCACCATCCAATTCCTCAAGGAAGTTGGAGAAATAATTGCCCGAACAATCTTCAACCTTCGTATTAATCAAAAAACAGAACGGTTGCTCCAGGAAGCTCAGCAAATGACCCAAGAGCTTCGGGAAAACGAGGAGGAACTTCGACAAAACGCCGAGGAGATGCGTGCAACGCACGATGAACTCGAAAAATCGAACCAACAGCTTGAAGCTAAAATAAAAGAGGTTGAAAACGCCCAAAAACGGTTGCACTCCCTGCTCGAGAATGCCTCCGAAATCATTTCCATCTACAACAGCGAAAAAAAGCTGACCTATATAAGCCCATCGGTTACAAAAATACTCGGGTATTCCCCACAAGAAATGATGAGCGGTAAGGACTTCGACCGGCTAACCCGTAAGGGGGAAAGCGATTTCAACGAAATGTTTCAGCAGCTTATCGAAAATCCCCACATCGCCATCACCATCCAGTACACCTTTATGAAAAAGGATGGGGAGAAAATTTTTCTGGAGGTTACCGGGCGCAACCTGCTCGACGATCCAGCTATTGGTGGCATCATCATCAACTCCAGGGATATTACCGAGCGAAAAAGAGCTGAAAAGGAGGAGCGAATGCGTAGCAAGATGCAGTCGCTCTCCGAAAACTCCCCCGATATCATCATGCGCATCAACACGCAAGGCCAGTTTTTCTATGCCAACCCCATGGTGGAGCAGTACCTGGGTATAAGCTACAGGGACCTGGTTAACCAGACCCTTACCGCCCTGGATATTAGCCCTACCCTATCAGGATTTATCAAGGATGCCATTAAAAATATAAAGGTAAATAAGGAGAAGGTGGAGGCCGAAATCACTTTTGCCTCCCAAATGGGCGAAACCATTATGCACATCGCTGCAATTCCAGAGTTCAACGAGAACGAACTGGAAACCATTCTCTTTGTTGGCCACGACATCACCGAGGCCAAGCGCATCCAGATGGAGATCCACGATAAGAATCGTAAGATTACCGAAAGCATAAACTACGCACAACGCATTCAAACCTCCATACTGCCAAACAACAGGATTATCAGGCAGTACCTTCCCAAGTCTTTCATTTACTACCACCCCCGCGATGTGGTAAGTGGCGATTTTCCATGGTTCTTTACCAAGGATGACTACATATACATTGCCGCCGTGGACTGCACAGGCCATGGGGTTCCCGGAGCTCTTCTCTCCTTCATCGGATACTTTACGCTGAATAACGTGGTGGACCACGACTCGTCCTACACCGCCGGCGAAATTCTTGACCGACTTCACTATGGTGTTCGTAAAACTCTGAAACAGGATCGCCCCGATGCTGATGCCCGAGATGGTATGGACATCGCATTCTGCAAAATCAACCCTAAAACCAAGGAGCTACAGTATTCTGGAGCCCATCGCCCACTCTACCTAATGCGAAACGGGGAGCTAATTGAGTACAAGGGCAACCGAAAAGCTATAGGTGGGATTCCTCACCCCAAAAAGGCTGAAGAGGATTTCGTAAACCACCTCATCCAAATTCAGCCGGGCGATAGGATATTCTTCTTTTCCGACGGAATAGTTGACCAGGTTGGTGGACCAGACAAGCGGAAGTACAGCTCGCAGAGAATCAGGGAGCTGATAACCAGCAACCCACAAACCCCCATTCAGGATATGGCCAAGGTTTTCTCTCAGGATTTTGATACATACAAGGGTGATTTAAAGCAAGTTGATGATATTCTTTTAATTGGAATCGAATTCTAACATTGCTATTTGATAGTAAATTATATAATTTTACGGGCTATGGATACTAAAAATGTCAAAGGGTTTCTTGAGTTTGTTTACGACTTCTACAAGTCCATGAAAGCTCATGAAATCACCCTGGTTTACGAGGGTGAAATTACCCACCAAATAACCAAAGCCTTTACCTCCCTCACAGAATCGAATATGGCCAAGGAGGAAGAAGCCAACTCGGTGCAGAAAAAGGTATTCCATGTGATGGTGGAGTGCCTTCAAAATATCAGCAAGCATGCCGACAGCTTTGGTTCGGATGACTTCCTTTTTGCAGGTCGCGGCATTTTTATGGTCAGCAAGGGCGATGCCGAGTACCATGTTACCACAGGGAACATTATTGAGAACAGCAAAATTGAGGAGTTGTCCCAAATCCTCGACAACATCAACAATCTGGACAAGGAAGGACTTAAGGAACTTTACAAAACCCAAATGAGGGAAGGAAGGCTCTCCGAAAAAGGTGGAGCAGGGCTAGGATTTATTGACATTGCCCGTAAAACAGGCCGGAAGCTCGACTACCATTTCCTGCCCATAGATGAGGACACCCATTTTTTCGTTTTAACATCAACCATTTCGAGAACTGAGTAAATACTAAACCTATGGAAACAATCAAAATAATGGGTACTGACGACACCCCAACCGTTATACTGGATGCCGAAAACGAAATTTTTGAAATTTCCGGTCGCTCACTTCCCGAAGATGTTACCGCCTTCTACGACCCTGTCCTATCTTGGCTCGATGGCTATGCTTCGTCCCCCAACCCAAAAACCATTTTCACCTTTAAGCTGGTTTACTTCAACACCGCCAGCTCCAAGCTTCTTCTTGACGTGCTGATGAAACTTGAGCAGATGCACGAAGCTGGCCATGACGTGCTGGTTAGATGGTACTTCCCGGAGGATGATGAGGACATGCAGGAAGCAGGCGAAGAATATGCCGATATTGTTGATGTTCCTTTCGAACAGGTTAGCTACACACTGTCATAGCATACTTCTTGCATATTTATGCCAATGCCGATTCCGTTTAAGCCTGCATATCTTTTGGGGGCTGTTTGCAATTTACCGATGATCTAAAAGATGAGCGAGGAGATACTTAGGGCCTTAATGCAGCTCTTTGCAATAATTGCAAAGCAGGACGAGGGTGTTGAGATGAAGGAACGTGACTACGTTGAAACGTTCCTCACCCAGCAGCTTAACGACGAAGCGGTAGCAGAATACCTTAGGCTTTTCGACGAGCACGCAGGCCTTTTAGACAAGGAGATAGGGTCCGACGACGAGGAAAGGTCAAAACCTAAACTCACATCGGTAAAGGATTCCGTTCGCATCCTCGGCATCTGCAAGAAAATTAACAAAACTCTTACCCAAAAACAAAAAATAGTTGTTCTGGTTCGCCTCTACGAGCTTATCAATGCCGACCGTAAGTTTACCGAACAACGCATGGCCATTATTAACACCGTTGCTGAAGTTTTCAAACTTTCGCACGAAGAGATTAACGACATAGAAAACTTTGTAGTAAGGAATAATCCCGAGGAGTTAGACCGACCCAGCATACTAACCATTCACGACAGACCTTTTAAGGGCGAACAGTGCAAGCATATCCCCACCGAAGCTCTCGACGGATTTATTTATATCCTTCAAATCAAAAGCGAGGACCTTTACTTTTTACGCTATACCGGGAATGAGGATATTTACCTGAACGGGCTACCCATCAGCAACCGTCGTATCTACCTGTTTGCAAGCGGTAGCTCCCTGAAGCTGCCCAAGGGCAAGCCTGTGTACTACACCGACGTGGTGGCCCACTTCCTTTCTGACTCCACTACTATCAGAATATCCTACAGGGTGGACAATGCAAGCTACACCTTCAAGAACGGAACCGTTGGCCTGCACAACATCAGCTTCAGCGAGGGTCATGGTAAGCTGATAGGAATTATGGGCGCCAGTGGTGCCGGGAAAACCACTCTGCTTAACGTGCTGGCAGGCATCGAAAAGCCTACTTCAGGCCATGTTTACATCAACGGCTACGACCTACACGCCAGTAGCAATATGCTCGAAGGTGTTATTGGCGTTATCCCGCAGGACGACCTGCTAATTGAGGAGCTTACAGTTTTTGAAAATCTATACTACAACGCAAAACTTTGCTTTAAGGATAAGACCGAACCTGAGCTTATCGCCATGGTTGATAAAACCCTATCGAACCTAGGCTTGCTCGAGCAAAAGAATTTAAAGGTTGGCACCCCCCTGAACAAGATGATTTCGGGAGGGCAGCGAAAGCGGCTTAACATTGCCCTGGAGCTAATCCGCGAACCCTCAATCATGTTTGTGGATGAACCCACCTCGGGGCTTTCATCGCGCGACTCGGAAAATGTTATGGACCTGCTGAGGGAACTTACCCTTAGAGGAAAACTTATTTTCGTGGTCATCCACCAACCCTCTTCGGACATTTACAAAATGTTCGACAACATGATCATCCTCGATACCGGGGGCTACATGATCTACTACGGCAATCCGGTTGAAGCTGTGATGTATTTCAAACGCCTCGACATGCAAATAAACAGCGAGGTTGGAGAATGCCCGGTTTGCGGTAATGTTAACCCCGAGCTGCTATTCAACATTATAGAGGCAAGAGTGGTTGATGAGTTTGGCCGCTACACCCCCATACGAAAGGTTTCACCCCAGAAATGGGAGGAACATTTCGCCAGCAACATCAAGCCTCCGGTTATTCCCGACGAAAAGGTCGAACCACCACGCACCCTCAACATCCCCTCGCGCTTTAAGCAGTTCACCATCTACACCATGCGCGACCTGCGTTCAAAAATTAGCAATAGCCAGTACATCATCCTTAACCTGCTTGAGACCCCAATTCTTGCCTTCATCCTGGCCTACGTGGTGCGCTACATTGCCGATCCCAACTCTAAGATTTACATCTTCAGGGAAAATGAGAATATTCCCATCTACATCTTCATGGCTCTTATTGTAGCGTTGTTCATTGGACTTACCGTTAGCGCCGAAGAAATTTTCCGCGACCGAAAAATACTCAAGCGAGAGGCATTCCTCAACCTTAGCCGGTCGAGCTACCTGCTTTCCAAGGTCGCCATTTTATTCCTGCTATCAGCCATTCAATCCGCTACCTTTATCCTAATCGCCAACAGCATTCTCGAAATCAGGGACATGTACTTCGATTACTGGCTGGTGCTATTCACCACGGCTGCAGCAGCTAACCTGCTAGGGTTGAACATTTCGGCCACCTTCAACTCTGCTGTAACTATTTACATAGTAATACCCCTGGTGATGATCCCCATGATGGTGCTTTCAGGCGCCATGTTCAGCTTCGATAAGCTCAACCGGTCTATTGGCAGCTTCAACAGGGTTCCCGTCATCGCCGAGCTTATGATTACCAAATGGGGATACGAAGCCCTTATTGTTCACCAGTTCAAGGACAACGAGTTTGAAAAGAACTTCTACGAAATAGAAAAAAACCTTAGCAATGCAAACTTCAAGGTAACCTACTACATACCTGAGCTAGAGAAAAGAGCAAC
>Ga0116158_10002905_pt1 | contig 14976 bp, 15 predicted proteins | sample AD_UKC052_MetaG_FD_89883 | JGI IMG/M metagenome (GOLD analysis project Ga0116158, IMG submission 89883) | Active sludge microbial communities of municipal wastewater-treating anaerobic digesters from USA - AD_UKC052_MetaG | ecosystem: Engineered > Bioreactor > Anaerobic > Digestate | place: USA... | reverse complement strand
GGCAGAAAAAGCTAATATTCCTGTAGCATCAACTTTATTAGGTTTAGGAGCTTTCCCTCCAACTCATGAATTATATGTTGGTTACTTAGGGATGCACGGAAATTACGGCCCTAATTTACTAACGAATGAATGTGATGTTTTAATAGCAATAGGTATGCGTTTTGACGACCGCATCACCGGAAATCTAAACACCTATGCCAAACAAGCTAGAATCATTCATTTTGATATAGACCCTTCCGAAATAGATAAGAATGTAAAAACAGACCTCGCTGTAATTGGTGATGTAAAAGCAACGATACCTGCTGTAACAGAACTTATTAAAGAAGCAAAACATACAGAATGGATTGCATCATTCGATGCTTATTACAAGCAAGAATTGAACTCTGTAATAAAAAATGACCTTAATCCAAGCAGCGATAGTCCAATCAAAATGGCTGAAGTTGTTAGAAAAATATCTGATGCAACAAATAGAGAAGCCATATTGGTAACCGATGTAGGACAGAATCAAATGGTTGCCATTAGATATTTTCAGTTTAGCAAAAAACGCAGCGTAGTAACATCAGGTGGTTTGGGTACCATGGGATTTGGTATACCTGCAGCAATAGGAGCAAAAATAGCTGCACCCGATCGCACTGTATGCTTGTTCTGTGGCGATGGTGGTTTTCAAATGACCCTACAAGAACTTGGCACTATAATGCAAGAAAATTTAGGTGTTAAAATCATAATTCTGAATAACAATTACTTAGGTATGGTACGTCAATGGCAAGAATTATTCTTCCACAAACGTTACTCATATACGCCTATGATTAATCCTGATTTTCAAGCTATTGCTAGTGCATACAGAATCAAAAGCAAATGCGTTTCGAAGCGTGATGAATTAGATAATGCAATTGCCGAAATGATTGCCGATGACAAAGCATTTTTGTTGATAGTTAATGTTGAAGAAGCCGGTCTTGTATATCCTATGACACCGGCAGGTGGTTCTGTTACTGACATTTTATTAGGAGAGGAGAACTAAATCATGGAAAATAAATTATATACCGTAACCGTTTTTTCTGAAAATACACCGGGTCTTTTAAATCAAATTACCATTGTATTTACTCGTAGGCAAATAAATATTGAAACATTATCAGTATCTCCATCTGCCATTAAAGGTATCCATAAGTTTACCATAACTGTAGTTACCGACTTAGATAGTATAAAAAAGGTAGTAAAACAAATAGATAAGCGTGTTGATATATTAAAAGCTTATTATAATACCGATGATGAGTTGATATATCAAGAAATAGCTTTATTCAAATTAGCTACAGACAAGGTTTTGGCTATGGGTGGCATCGAATATTTAATACGCAAATACAACGCTCGTGTACTAGAAATTCTTGAAAATTGTGTGGTTATTGAAAAAACCGGTTTGTACCAAGAGACTCAAGAGATGTTTGACGAATTACAAAAAGCCATAGGAGTCTTACAATTTATACGTTCAGGACGTGTAGCAATTACACGTGGACGTGTAGAACGCTTGAGTGACATGCTTGCCGGTATAGATTCAAAAATGAAAAACAAATAATTGCAGTGAACAAAGATGAATTAACTCAGACATTTATTCATCACATTGGCCCGCAAGAGGTTGATTGTTCCGGATATATGTCTTTGACTGCACTTGGTTCTGCAATTTTGAATACAGCCGGTGATGCTGCCGAAAAGCACAATTTTGGTATGAATTTCTTGTTAAAAGAAGGTCTTACTTGGGTTGTTTCGCGTTTATCTATAAGCATTGATAAACTTCCTAAAATGTATGATGTTATAAAAATCGAAACTTGGATAAAAAATTACGGCAGAGTATTTACTATCCGAAATTTCAAGATTTATAACAGTAAGAGAGAAGAAATATGTAAAGCATCATCGCAATGGGCTGTAATAGATTTAAAAACGAGACGTCCTTTTGATTTGAGAAACAAACCGGAATGGCAACAATACGCAACCGAAGAATCACGCGGAGTTGAAGACCCCATAGGCATATCTGCAATCAGTGGAGAGTTAATATCTGAGCATCGTGTAAGATTCAGTGATATTGATTTTAATCAGCATACCAACAGTATGAAATATGCAGAATGGATGCTAGACTCCTATTCGCCTGATACTCTCAAAAATAGAAGTATCACGCAATTTGACATAAACTATATGCACGAGGCTCTGTATGGGCAAAATATTAAAATTGTTCGTTCCGAAAACGAAAATCAATCATTGTTTAATTTAACCGACAATGATAATTTTTCAGTATGTAGAGCAGCAATAAGATGGAGATTGTAATATTTAAACATAGAATACAACAAAAAAGTTTACTTTTAATAAAAAAAACGTACCTTTGCAGCTCAATTGTAAGTTTTAGACAGTTTAAACTTTAAATATTTAATTCATAATAATTATGGCACAAATGAATTTTGGCGGGGTAATCGAGAATGTTGTTACCCGTGAAGAGTTTCCTTTAGAGAAAGCACGTGAAGTATTGAAAAACGAAACCATCGCAATTATTGGTTATGGCGTACAAGGTCCTGGTCAATCATTAAACTTACGCGACAATGGTTTTAACGTTATAGTTGGTCAACGTAAAGGTAAAACATGGGATAAAGCAGTTGCTGACGGATGGGTTCCTGGTGAAACTTTATTTGAAATTGAGGAAGCTTGCCAACGTGGTACTATCATACAATATTTATTGTCTGATGCAGCTCAAATCGAATTATGGCCGGTTGTAAAAAGAAATCTTACAGCAGGAAAAACATTATATTTCTCTCACGGATTTGGAATTACATGGAATGATCGTACAGGCATTGTTCCTCCAAAAGACGTTGATGTTATCATGGTTGCTCCTAAAGGTTCAGGAACATCACTTCGTCGTATGTTCTTACAAGGCCGTGGTTTAAACTCATCTTATGCTATTTGGCAAGATGCTACAGGTCATGCTTTTGATACTGTTGTTGCTCTAGGTGTAGGTGTTGGTTCCGGCTATTTGTTCGAAACAACATTCTTACGCGAAGCTACATCAGACCTTACAGGCGAACGCGGTTCTTTGATGGGTGCTATACAAGGTTTGCTTTTAGCACAATACGAAACATTGCGTGAAAACGGACACGAACCATCAGAAGCATTCAACGAAACAGTTGAAGAGTTAACTCAGTCATTGATGCCTTTGTTTGCTGAAAACGGTATGGATTGGATGTATGCTAACTGCTCTACAACAGCACAACGCGGTGCATTGGACTGGATGGGACCTTTCCACGATGCAATTAAACCTGTTATGCAAAAATTATATGCCAGCGTAAAAAGCGGTAACGAAGCTCAAATTTCAATTGATTCTAATTCAAAACCAGACTATCGTGCCGGTTTAGAAAAAGAATTGAAAGCCCTACGCGAAAGCGAAATGTGGCAAGCCGGTGCAGTTGTACGTAAATTGCGTCCTGAAAACAATTAATATTAATTTAATCACAATAAATAAAGGAGATGCGGTTTAATTTGCATCTCCTTTATTATTTTATGTAGGTGAAATACTCGAATTAGCTTATCACTTTATTAATACCCAATATCCGTTTTTATCAGATCCGATGCGCTCAATCATAGTGCCGCTAAGTTTTTTTATGTGTCTGGCAATGGTGGCACGCCCTACGTTCAACTTCTGTGCATATTCTTCATAAGTATATTCAGGATGCTCTTTTATCAGTGTCAAAAGTTGAGAATCCATATCCGAGCTATTTACAGTATCATTTACAGTATCATTTACAGTATCATCTATAGTATCATCTATAGCATTACCTATATATTGTATGATTCTCCTGTTAATATTAGCAATATGCTGAGCAATCATTAAGTCTTGAATAATAGTACTATCTTTACTCTCTCTGCTGTCAATCAAAGCTTGAATATAGGCTTCTTTTGTCTCTTTTGCAACAATAGACGGGACTAAACCTAATTGCTGTTGCACAATATTCATAAGTAATCTTGTAGTACGACCATTGCCATCAACCCAAGGATGAATGCTAACAAGACGATAGTGCGCTTCAAAACTCAATCGATAACAAGCAACTATATCCGTTTTATTTACAGATGAGATTTCATTATTAAGCCAATTACAGAAATCGATAGTTGCCCCAGGCACTTTTTGAAATGATAGATAACTTTTACCACCTATTCCGGCACTCACATTGCAAAGACGCAATTCTCCTTTTGACGAATCAAAATTTCCTCCCATTGTAGAATACCCTGCTCCTGTTCTTCTCATCACCTTAGCAGACAATTGACACAAGAAATCTACCGTATAGGGTGCGAAAGTCTTTGCCCACTCAAAGCCAAAAAGATAAGCGTTTTTAAGGTCAAGATTCATCATCTGCTCGTCAATGCTTCTTCCTTTAGCAGCAATGCCCTCGTCAAATAGCAATTGATTTTCAAGTTCTGTAATAGTAGATCCCTCAATAGCCGTAGAATGGGTAATAAGCGAATACAAGTAGAATCTCTCATAATCTACCTGTTGCTCTATACCCGAAGAACGATATTGTTTGACCGCATCTATTAGTTTTTTGTCTATCTCTTTCATAATAGTCTGTTTTATGAAAAATATCAGTTATCTCAAGCTATCTTTTATTAACTCAATATAAGGTGTTGCTTATGTTTTCTTTCAAAAAAATAGTTGACTACTTTTCAATACAACTCTGAACTTAATGCAAATATATTAAGTATTTCCCATCCCGCAATCTTACAATGGCATTTTACAATAATCTCCTGATTTAATTACGCAATTTTTGCATTACCAAAAATGCTATTTTTCTTATGTCTACTTTTGAGTTTCAATATTTACAACAAAAAAAAGGGACTGAAACTCAGCCCCTTTTTAATCAAAACTATTTAATTGAGATTATTTTTTGTAGAAAGGTATATCTCCAATACTACCTTCTCCTTCTCCCATAGTTAACATTAATAGATTACCATTCTCTTTAATAAGGAACTCCATTTGTTCGCTTACTACACCAGAAGGAACCAGTGTAATTTTATCACCTTGCACTGAATAAGTAGCATAATTTTCGTCATATCTCCCATCGCCATAACCAACACTAAGAATACATGTTGTAGTTGTATTAAACGTTAGTTTCATGTCATAGTCTTCCGGAGTTTCATAAACTGCGCCAACCAAAGAACTTGGTTCTACTTTATTACACGATGCTAAGCAAAGCGAAATTAATGCTACAAACAAAAACGAATAAATTTTTTTCATATATATAAATTAAAACAATAATTAATAAATTTATGAGTACCTATATTTTCACCACAAAGGTGGTAAAAAAAATCAATTTTACCCCCCCAATAGTTAAAATTAGTTAAATAAATATTTCTAACTTATTTAATAATTTTTACCACCACAATCAAAGCGCAATGCGCATAAGCCTTAATCACCAACTTCTTAGTATCTTTGCAGTAAAATCAACCGGATGCATTTATGGAAACCATACAATCGATTTTAAGTTCTGATACTTTTCCATGGCTTAGTGCCATACTTTTGGGACTACTAACAGCTATTAATCCATGTCAGCTGGCAATGAATCTGATGGCAATAGGATATATTTCCAAAGAGACACCAAAACATGCTTTTAAATACAGTTTGATATATGCACTTGGTCGAATATTTGTATATACCATACTTGGAATCGCGCTGATTTACATATTACACCAAGGAGCAGCAATTCTCCCTATACAAGAGTTCTTTGGTCAATATGGAGAATTGTTATTGAGCCCGGTGCTTATTGTTGTAGGTTCTGTGATTTTAATACATGGCCTAGGTCACGATCATAGTCTTACAGATGGAGACAACTGCCACCATCACACAAAGCCTAAAGCTAAAGGAATTTATGGAGCATTTTTACTTGGAGTTTTATTTGCTTTGGCTTTTTGCCCTGAAACAGCCATTTTTTACTTCGGAATGCTTATTCCTCTATCGTTCGAATCAACAATAGGATACACATTACCATTTATTTACGCCGTAATAACCGCATTGCCTGTCTTGTTTTTTGCGGGTATAATATCATATGGAACCGACAAATCAACAAAATACCTCAATAAGATTCAAAAAATACAAAAATGGCTCACAGCTATTTTAGGGGCATTATTTACTATTATGGGTATCTGGCTGTTGATAGAAAATATTTGACAAAAAATTTGTTGATAAATTTTTATCAACAATCGAACAGTCATACATAGCTGGGCAATAAAATTGTGTATCTTTGCAGATAATCTTAATATTAATCTAACGGAGATACTCTCCTTTAAAAAACAACAATTTATGGCAACAGAAGAAAAAAAAGAAGCGCAAAAGCCAAACTTGGAGAAATTAAAAGCTTTACAATTAGCAATTGACAAAATTGAAAAGGATCATGGTAAAGGTACTATCATGAAACTTGGCGATGACCACGTAGTAGACGTTCCGGTTATACCAACAGGATCTATAGGACTTAATGCTGCATTAGGAGTTGGAGGATTGCCACGTGGCCGCGTTATCGAAATATATGGACCTGAATCATCAGGAAAGACAACATTAGCAATACATGCTATTGCACAAGCCCAAAAAGTAGGTGGTATAGCCGCTATTATTGATGCAGAACACGCTTTTGATCGTTTCTATGCAGCAAAATTAGGCGTTGATGTAGAAAATCTTTTCATATCACAACCTGACAATGGTGAACAAGCACTCGAAATTGCAGACCAACTAATACGTTCATCAGCAATAGACATTATAGTAATCGACTCAGTTGCAGCTCTAACACCTAAAGCAGAAATTGAAGGTGACATGGGTGATTCAAAAATGGGATTACAAGCACGATTAATGTCACAAGCATTACGTAAACTTACAGCAAACATCAATAAAACAAATACTTGCTGTATTTTTATTAACCAATTACGCGAAAAAATAGGAGTTATGTTCGGAAATCCGGAAACGACAACCGGTGGTAACGCCCTTAAATTTTACGCATCAATCCGTTTGGATATCCGCAAAATAGGACAAATCAAAGAAGGAGATGAAGTTATAGGAAATCAAACCCGCGTAAAAGTTGTAAAGAACAAAGTTGCTCCTCCTTTCCGCAAAGCAGAATTTGATATCATGTTTGGCGAAGGCATCTCACGCAGCGGTGAAATCGTAGACTTGGGTGTAGAAGCAGGAATCATAAAGAAGAGCGGTTCTTGGTTTAGCTATGGAGAAACCAAATTAGCACAAGGTCGCGATGCAACAAAGAAACTAATAAGCGACAATCCTGAATTATCTGCAGAATTGGAGCAAAAAATAATGGAATACCTAAAAAAATAAAATGAACGACCTGATATTCGGACTACGCGCCATCATAGAGGCTATTGAAGCCGGAAAAGAAATTGATAAAATACTTTTAAAGAAAGACATGCAAAGTGACTTGGCAAAGGAGTTATTTGCAGCTGTTAAAGGACGTAATATTCCGGTTGTACGCGTACCTGTCGAAAGGATAGACCGCATTACAAAGAAGAATCATCAGGGAGCTATCGCATTTATTTCACCAATAACTTATCAAAGAATCACGGACATAATTCCCTCCTTATACGAGGCAGGGAAAAGTCCGTTGATTGTTGTATTAGACGGAGTTACAGACGTACGTAACTTTGGAGCAATAGCACGTACTTGCGAGTGCGCCGGAGTTGACGCAATAGTGCTTCCACAATCAGGAAGTGCCCCGGTAAATGCAGATGCAATAAAAACATCGGCAGGAGCATTAATGAGCATTCCCGTATGTCGTGAACATAATTTAGCATACGTACTGCAATTTATGAAAGATTCCGGAATCAAACTTATTGCAGCATCCGAAAAAGCAGCAAAAGACTATACTCTACTATCATACACAGAGCCTACAGCCATTGTAATGGGTGCAGAAGACATAGGAATATCGCAAAGTATTCTAGCGCTTTGCGATGAATCCGCACGTATTCCAATACTTGGCGAAATAGCATCATTAAATGTATCGGTGGCAGCAGGTATACTTATATACGAAGCAGTAAGACAAAGGAAATAATATTCTATGACTATTCTGTACGAGGACAATCATCTTATCGCTGTAAATAAAACATGCAACGAAATCGTTCAAGGGGACAAAACCGGAGACGAGCCACTTGTTGAAACTGTAAAAAAATACTTGAAAGAAAAGTACGCAAAACCCGGAAATGTTTTTTGCGGTGTAACACACAGATTAGACAGACCTGTAAGCGGTGTTGTTGTTTTTGCTAAAACAGGAAAAGCACTTGAACGTTTTAACGAGATGCTCCGAAATAGAGAAATCAAAAAGAACTATTGGGCTATCGTAAAAAACCCTCCTAAAGAACCTGAAAAACGCTTGGAACATTACTTGGTTCGTAACGAGAAACAAAATAAATCTTACGCATACGAAGAACCCAAAGGGGATGCAAAGAAAGCAATCCTTTCGTACAAGACAATTGCGAAATCAGACAATTATACCCTACTGGAAGTTGATTTGGAAACCGGCAGACATCATCAAATACGGTGTCAATTAGCTCACATAGGCTGCCCTATCAAAGGCGATTTAAAATATGGTTTCGACAGATCAAATAAAGACGGAGGAATTAGCCTGCATGCACGTAAAATAGAATTTATCCACCCTATCAGCAAACAAGCAATCTGCATAATAGCACCTGTTCCGCAAGACTCACTGTGGCAAGCCATAGAATCAATGCTTAGCAAATAAGCAAACTCCATTAGAATACAAAAAAACTATTGATTTACATAATAACTAAACAGCCGAAGTACAAACCCCGGCTGTTTAGTTATTATATATATAATTTACTTTATTGGTTTTTAAACATATCCTTTATACCACCAAGCGAACTTAATACACCTGTAGCCTCATACGGCAAATATATTGTCTTATTGTCTTTCCCGCTAACCATTTCTTTTAAACCGTCAATGTACTTAATTGCCAACAAGTAATTAACCGGATTAGCACCTTGTTGAGCAGCTACAGCCTCAGATATTTTGCGAATTGCTTTTGCCTCTGCTTCTGCCTGAAGAATTTGAGCTTCGGCATGACCTTGGGCTTTCAATATCTTAGCTTGTTTTTCAGCTTCAGCAGCATTAATTTCTGCAGATTTCTCACCTTCTGATTTCAATATTGCCGATTGTTTTTCACCTTCTGACTTTAATATTTCTGCACGTTTATCACGCTCAGCTTGCATTTGTTTTTCCATAGCAAAACGGATGCTCTCAGGTGGTGTAATATCCTGCAATTCAACACGATTAACCTTTACGCCCCATTTATTGGTAGCCTCATCAAGAACATTACGCAATTTTGTGTTAATTGTATCACGCGATGTTAATGTCTCATCTAATTCCATTTCTCCGACTACATTACGCAATGTAGTTTGAGTCAATTTTTCGATAGCCAAAGGCAAATTCTGTATTTCATATACAGATTTCATAGGATCAACAATCTGGAAATAAAGCAATGCATTTATTTCTGTCATTACATTATCTTTAGTAATAACGCTTTGTTTGTCAAAATCATACACTTGCTCACGTAGATCTATACGCGAATTCATTCGTAAAGATCCATTAGGCATACGAGTAATTGTATCTTTCGCTCTTTCTACAATTGGTAAAATGATATTAATACCGGCAGTTATTGTACGTTGATATTTTCCCAATCTTTCAATTATCATTGTTTCCGATTGAGATACTATCTTGAATCCTCTCATAACATAAATCACCACGAGAAGTACTAAAATAAGTAGCACGATTGTTCCTGCGTTCATAATTTTATTTTTTTACGGTTAATATAATACTATTCCTTCCAACAATTTTTACCTTTTCACCTTTTTCAATAAGCTCATCATCCAAGGTTATAGCCTTCCAGTCGTCTCCATCAACTACAACTCTACCGGTACCTTTAGAAGTTTCAATAGTTTCAGAAACTATTGCGATTCGTCCCATCAAAGCATCTGCATTAGTGGCTATGTCCTTTTTCCTATTTAAAAATTTAAGGGCAAATGGTCTTACTAAAACAAAGCCAAGAACTGTGCCAATTATTAATGAGAGGACTTGCCAATTCAAGTCTAATCCGCACAAAGCGGCGATTACGGCAAAAACACAACCTATTGCAAAACAAAACACAGAAAATGTTGCAGTGAATATTTCTAAAATCGTAAGTAGAATAGCGGCAATGAGCCAATAGTGATATGGTTCCATCCTCTAGTTTATTAATTTTATGTACAAATATACAATTCTTTTTATTATCTGCAAGAAATAAAAAAATAAACATTATTTTTGTAGAATTGGATTCAAAAAAACTTAACTATAAAACTTGTAAGCCTATAGAATAAACCTTACCACAACTCCAAACCGTACAAACGGTACCCTAAAAAACTCACCTGAAATATATCATTATGAAAAATACCATTCAAGTCGTATTAATATTTTTTATTGCCATATTTATGACATCATTCGATTTTCCAGCACACTATAATTCCTTCGATAACTATCCTATATACAATGACAATGATTTGGAAGTTACTTATACCCCATCAAAAACCACTTTCAAAATTTGGTCGCCTGATATTGATAGTGCTAAAGTAAGACTATATAAAACAGGCATTGAAGACGACCCAATAGAAACTATGTTGATGATTAAAAAGGAAGATGGTATATGGGAAGTAAGTGCAGATGGAGATCTAAAAGGACTCTTTTATACATTTCAAGTTCAATTTGAAAATGAATGGTTAAGAGAAAGCCCCGGATCATACGCAAAAGCTGTTGGTGTAAATGGATTCAGAGGTGCTATTGTCGATATGCAAGAAACCAATCCTGAAGGATGGGAAAACGATAAACGTCCTGCTCAAAAAACATTCAACGACATTATGCTCTACGAGGTACATGTTCGAGATTTTTCAATGGCTGCAAATTCAGGAATGAAGAACAAAGGTAAGTTTTTGGCATTTACAGAAGAAGGAACCGTTAATTCGTTCGGTCAAAAAACCGGTATTGACCATTTAAAAGAATTGGGCATAACACATATACATTTATTGCCTTCTTTTGACTATGCATCAATAAACGAAACAAAGCTAAAAGAAAATAAATACAATTGGGGTTACGATCCTTCAAATTTTAATGTCCCTGAGGGCAGCTATTCAACAAACCCATACGATCCTATTTGCCGCATCAAAGAATTCAAACAAATGGTGCAATCATTACACAAAAATGGCATCCGCGTTATAATGGACGTTGTTTACAACCATACCTTCAAGTGCGAAATATCAAACTTCAACATGATTACGCCGGGTTATTACTATCGCCATAATGCAGACGGAAGTTTTTCAAATGCATCAGGCTGTGGTAACGAAACTGCTTCAGAACGTGCTATGGTTCGTAAATACATTATAGAATCTGTAAAATATTGGGCAACCGAATATCATGTTGACGGATTTAGATTTGATTTAATGGGTATACATGATATTGAAACAATGAATTTAACACGGGCTGCGTTAAACGAAATTGATTCTACTATTTTGATATACGGAGAAGGTTGGACTGCAGGTGATTCACCTCTCCCATACGAACAACGTGCAGTAAAACAGAATGCCAATCAGATGGACGGAATTGCTGTTTTTAGTGACGATTTACGTGATGCCCTTAAGGGTAGTTGGGCAAATGCAAGAGAACCGGGATTTGCTTGTGGTAAACAAGGTTACGATGAAACAATTAAATTTGGCGTAATCGGAGCAACTCAACACGATCAAATTCATTACGGACTGATTAATTACTCAAACGCGCCTTTTGCAAATCAGCCTTCGCAAGTAATTAATTATGTATCTTGCCATGATGATTTGTGCCTAAACGACAAATTATCATACTCAGCACCGGAAGGAGCTACTCCGCAAGAACTTAAGAAGTTCAATAAGTTTGCTCAATCTATTGTATTTACAGCACAAGGAATACCTTTCATTTATGCCGGTGAAGAACTTATGAGAAATAAAAAAGGAATACATAATTCGTATCAATCACCTGACAGTATAAATCAAATTGATTGGGATTTCAAAAAGACTAACGAATCTATTTATCAATATTATAAGAGTTTGATTTTGCTTCGCAAGAATCACCCTGCCTTCAGAATGTCCACTACAAAAATGATTCAAGACAACCTACATTTTCTTGATCCGGGTTTGGCGTGCGTAGTTGCATACACTATCGACAACAACGCTAATGGTGATAGTTGGAATAGAATATTAGTTGTACACAATGGCAATAGACACGAAATCAGTTTAGACATACCAAAAGAAAATTGGTGGGTAATAAGTAACGGAGAGATCATCAACCAAAATGGTATATTTAAATTTAATAAAGAATATTTGACAGTACCGGCATCATCAACAATGATTTTATGCAAACCCTAACAAGTTCTGACATCGCAAAATATATAGAAGAATATGCACCTCTTTCGTTACAAGAAGAGTGGGATAATTGTGGATGGCAACTAACTAATGGTGATGCAATCGTAAGTGGAGTAATGCTTTGCGTAGACATAACCGAAAGTGTAATACATGAAGCAATTGAGAAAGATTGCAATTTTATACTTTCACATCATCCTTTAATATTTGACGGATTAAAAAAAATTACAGATGAACCGATTAGCCGTTGTGTAAGAACAGCAATCGAACACAATATTGCATTGTATTCAGCCCACACAAACATCGATAAAGTATTTAACGGCGTAAGTGCTGGAATGTGTAAAAAACTGAAGCTAAATAACTGCAAAATATTGGAATCTGATTGTACAAATAGCGGTTTTGGCATGATAGGAACATTGAATAAGCCTATTAGTTGTACGGATTTCTTAAAACAATTGCAATATACATTCAATCCCATATGCCTTAGACATTCACAAATTACCGATATGGCTATTAAAACCGTAGCTGTTTGCGGAGGTAGTGGATCTTTCTTGATTTCGAGAGCAAAAGAACTCTGCGCAGATATATTTGTTACAGCAGATTTAAAATATCATGATTTTTTTAAAGCTGATGAAAGATTTATTTTAGCTGATATCGGACATTTTGAATCAGAACAATACACAAAAGAGATTTTTTTTGAAATACTTTCAAAAAAAATGCCTACCTTTGCAATCCTAAATTCAGAAAAGGAGCATAATCCAATATATTGTCTATAAAATCCAGCATTATGGCAGAAAAAACTCAGGACGCAAAAGAAATTTCAGTAGAACAGAAACTGAAAGCATTGTATGATTTACAAACAATCGTGTCAGACATAGATAAAATCAAAATTTTACGTGGTGAACTACCTGGCGAAGTACAAGATTTAGAAGATGAAATCATTGGTTTACAAACTCGTCTAAAAAACATTGAGACAGAAATAACCAATATCAATGCAGAAATTGCAAAACGCAATCAGAATATTATCGATTCAAATGCATTGATTGCAAGATATAAAGAGCAAATGGATAATGTTCGCAATAACCGTGAATATGACCATTTGACCAAAGAAATGGAATTCCAGTCATTGGAAATTGAATTAGCACAAAAGAATATTCGCGATTATAGTGTTGCTATTGAACGCAAACACGAAGAATTCGAAAAATCTAAATATTTATTGGAAGACAAAACAATTGTCCTCAACGAAAAGAAAGAAGAATTAGACGAAATCATTGTTGAAACAAAACAAGAAGAAGAACGCTTACGCGAAGATGCTAAGAAAATTGAGACAATAATAGAATCCCGTTTATTACAGGCATTTAAACGTATTCGTAAAAATGCACATAATGGATTAGCAGTCGTATATGTTCAACGTGATGCTTGTGGTGGTTGCTTTAATAAAATTCCGGCACAACGTCAATTAGACATTCGCCTACGCAAGAAAATCATTGTTTGCGAACACTGCGGACGTATCTTGATTGACCCTGAATTAGCAGGAGTTGTTGAAGAAAGCAAGTAATAACAAAATTATATTTAATAAAAAAGTCTCGAAGTAATTCGAGACTTTTTTATGCTTTATTGCGAAAATGAGTAATTTTTATTACGTCGGCAATTATCTCAGCAGTTTTTTCAATACCGCAAACAGAAGAATTAATACACAAATCGTAGGTTGATGCTACACCCCATTCTGTGTTCGAATAATAATTATAATATGATGCACGAGATTTATCTGCTTTTTTTACCAAACTCTCAATATTTTCTCCTTTTATATCATACTCCTTAAGATTCAATACTCGTTTTACACGTGTTTCAATATCGGCAGTTATGAACACAGAAAACAATGCCGGGTCATCCCTTAATACATAGTTAGCACATCTACCAACTATTACGCAAGAGTTTTGAGCAACTCGTTTTATAGTCTCAGATTGAAACTTAAACAAAGATTCTCCTGATAATAAATTATATTGTCCTGACGGCACAAACATTGATCCTAAAGACCAATCCAAATTCAAAGCCGACAACAAGCCTCCTGATTGACGTTCATCAGCACTTTTAAAGAACTCATCTTTAATACCGCTGTCTTCAGACGCACATTTAATAAGTTCCTTATCGTAATAAGGAATATTAAAATACTCGGCTAGCATTCTGCCAATAACACGTCCCCCGCTACCAAATTGCCTGCCTATTGAAATAATTATTTTATTTTCAGCCATAGATGATAATTTAGTTATTTTGATATTCAGCTTTAAACTGCTTAATTTGATTCATTAATAATATTGAAACAACAATTGTAGATACAAAATCCGCCATCGGCATACTCCACCAAACACCTTCAATTCCGAAAAATCTTGGCAAAACAAGCAGAAATGGTATCAAAAAAAGCATCTGTCTATTTAAAGACAAAAAAATTGCCTTTTTAGCAAGCCCTACTGATTGGAAAAAATTAGTAGCAACCATCTGATATCCTACTACAGGAAATATAAATGT
>Ga0116158_10002897_pt1 | contig 14997 bp, 14 predicted proteins | sample AD_UKC052_MetaG_FD_89883 | JGI IMG/M metagenome (GOLD analysis project Ga0116158, IMG submission 89883) | Active sludge microbial communities of municipal wastewater-treating anaerobic digesters from USA - AD_UKC052_MetaG | ecosystem: Engineered > Bioreactor > Anaerobic > Digestate | place: USA... | reverse complement strand
GCAGTTATGGTCGAACAACGCCGTGTTGCTGCGAGACATCACCGAGATGATCCGTCACAGCCGAAGGATCACCGGGTCGAGCGTCGAGGCCCCGGATGCGCTCGATCTGCACTTCGTCGATCTCGCCGCGCCGGGTGCGTCGTGGGGCCTCGCGGGGGGGCATCACAATGTCGCCGCGGAGGGTCAGCGGCAGCCGAGGGTCGTGCTGGTCGCGCCCGATGATGACCGCGCGAGCGCCCCGAGCTTCGTCGCCGAGATGCGCGCGCTGGTCGAGCAGGCCGGGCTGCCGCGCCGCGAGCTGCTGCGAGCCCTCGGCGCGGCGATCATCGCCCACATGACCGGCTGAGCCGGCTCAGAGCAGCGGCAGGCCCTTGTGCTTGACGGGCAGCTTGAGCAGGGCCGGATGCGGCGGGCCGGGGAAGATGCCGAACGCGCGGGTGATGGCGAAGCTCGAGATGTAGAGCGTCTTGTCGTTCCAGTGGTTCTGGCCGAACACGAGGCCGGAGGGCGCGTCGAGCAGGCCGCCCTCGGCGACGATCTGGAGGTTGCGGTGCTTGTCGATCGAGACCAGGCGGTCCTGACCGTTGACGGCGACGAACAGGGTGCCCTTGGAATCGAAGGCGATGCCGTCGGCGCCGGCGAGCGCGTCGAAGTCGTCCACCCACACCTCGACGTCGCCGGGCTCACCGTCACAATCGACGTCGACGCGAAGGATCTGCCCGTAATCGAGGTTGCCGACGTAGAGCTGGTCCTTGTGCTTGTTGAAGGCGATTCCGTCGACGCCGAAGCGCGACAGCACGAGGTAGGGGTCCTGGGCGTTGCCCTCGAAGGCGGGGTCGGCGAGCCATACGTCCGGCTGGCCCTGTTCGTCGATCTTCCAGATCAATCCGAGCAGCGGGTCGGTGACGAACAGGGCGCCGTCGTCGTCGATGGCGATGTCGTTCGGGAAGCCCGTGGGATCGAGCGCCGCGAACTGCGAGACCACGCCGCCGGGCGTCACCCGCCACACGAACGCCGCCGGAGGCACCGGTGAGAGGCTGCCGGAGGCCACATACAGGTTTCCGTCGTCCCCGAACTTGAGCCCCGCCGACAGCACCCCGGGCGGCACCGGCAAGGTGGCGAAGGTGCTCATCTGACCCGATGGCGTGACCTTGCGGACCGTCGGGCCCATGGTCGCGTACAGGTTGCCCTGCTTGTCGATCGTGAGCGACTCGGGGAGCTCGCCCTTCGATGCATCCAGCGCGCGAACGGTCGTCAGCCCGCTCGCCTGCGCCTCGGCGGTCGCACACACGAATCCGACCGCGGTGATTGTGAACACGCTCCAGAGACTACCATTGCGATTCAACGACATAACACCTCCCTACCAACATCCGCAGTATAGGCGGATGTCGACGGAGGCCAGCCCTGAAGTCGAACGCTTCGTTAGAATCCTAAGACATGCAGGTCGGTCGCATACATGGGTCGACCGGGCTGTGCGTCGCGCGGCATGGATACGGATCTCCGCGGCATTGTGAGGTCCGCGGGGGGCGTCAGACCCTGGACGGCGCGGACGGGCTCGTCCGCGCCGGCTGGATCTTCAGCGGCGATGTTCAGGCCGGGACGCGGTCTTTTTGCAGCCGGTCGAAGTGGCGGTCGATGGCGACCGCGTCGATGAAGCGCTGGGCGAGGTCGGGCAGGTTCTTCGGGCTGCGCTCGGTGACGACGCCGGGCAGCTGGGCGAGGGCGGCCTCGAGCTGCGGGGGGTTGGCGAGCGGGTCGACGATGTTGCTGGCGAGCAGCAGGTCGACGCCGTCGCCGGCCGCGGCGATCGTCTTGCAGTGCACGAAGGCCTCGTTGATGAAGTGGCGCGGGCGGCCCTCGCCGCGCAGGGCGGCGACGCTCTGGGCGCCGCCGGGCACGAACACGGCGTCGTAGAGGACCGAGGCGGTGGTCAGGAAGGTCTTGTCGGGTTGCAGCAGCGCGCCGGCGGAGGTCGTGATCGGCGAGAGCGTCGGGGCGATGAGCTCGGCCATCGCGCCGGCGGCCTTGAGGGCGGCCTTGATGGCGACGATGTGATCACCGTCGACGCCGTCGGCGGCGAGGATGGCGATCTTGCGGGTCGCGATCGTGCGCAGGACGTTGAGCGGGTTGTCGAGGATGCTGAGCTCGGCGGAGCGCACGGGGGTGCTGGAGTTGCGGGCGGGGCCGGGCTGGCCGGTGACGCCGAAGCGCAGCCAGCCGGCCTGGAGGCGGCCCGCGGCGATGGTTGCGTCGCCACCCTTGCCGTCGACGGGGACGCCGATGCCGTAGGCGACGCGGTGGGCGAGGCCCTGATCGATCTGCAGGAGGATGTCGATCATGCGCTCGCGGACATCCTTCGATTCGACCTTGCCGAGCTCGAAGCGCAGGGCGTCGATGATATGCTCCTTCTCCGGGTCCGTCTGGCTGTTCCAGAACATGGTCGCCTGGGTGAAGTGGTCGCTGAAGCTGAGGCTGCGGTCGCGGATCTTGCGGCCGTCGACGCGCTCGGGGTAGGTGACGAAGCCGGCGGTGGTGCCGGGGGGCTGGCCGGGGCGGCCGCCGAGCTGCATGGGGCAGCCGCCGCCGAGCGAGTTGGGCTGGTAGTTGACGCGCCCGGTGTTGATCGTGTGGCGCTTGAGGCCGTCCTGCTGATTGTTGTGCACCGGCGCGATCGAGCGATTGATCGGGATCTCGTGGTGGTTGGGGCCGCCGAGGCGGGTCAACTGGGTGTCGAGATATGAGAACAGGCGGCCCTGCAGCAGCGGGTCGTTGGAGAAGTCGATGCCGGGCACGACGTTGGCCGGGCAGAACGCGACCTGCTCTGTCTCGGCGAAGAAGTTGTCCGGGTTGCGGTTCAGGACCATCTTGCCGAAGATCTGGACCGGGATCAGCGACTCGGGCCAGACCTTGGTCGGGTCGAGCGGGTCGAAGTCGAACTTGAACTCGTCGGCCTCCTCGAGCACCTGAATGCCGAATTGCCACCCGGGGAAGTTGCCCTGCTCGATCGCCTCCCAGAGGTCGCGGCGGTGGAAGTCGGGGTCCTTGCCGCTGATCTTCTGCGCCTCGTCCCAGACCAGCGAATGGATGCCGAGCAGCGGCTTCCAGTGGAACTTGACGAACACGGCCTTGCCGTCGGCGTTGATCAGCCGGAAGGTGTTGACGCCGAATCCTTCCATCATCCGCAAGCTGCGGGGCAGCGCCCGATCGGACATGACCCACATGATCATGTGGGCGGCCTCGGGGGTCAGCCACATGAAGTCCCAGAAGTTGTCGTGCGCCGAGGCGGCCTGGGGCATCTCGTTGTGGGGCTCCGGCTTGACCGCGTGGATCACGTCCGGGAACTTGACCGCGTCCTGAATGAAGAATACGGGGATGTTGTTGCCGACGAGGTCGAAGATGCCCTCGTCGGTGTAGAACTTGGTGGCAAAGCCTCGGACGTCGCGGGCGGTGTCCGCCGAGCCGCGTGAGCCGGCGACCGTCGAGAAGCGCACGAACACGGGGGTGCGTGTGCCCGGCTCCTGCAGGAACCTGGCCTTGGTGTACTTGGCCATCGATTCCGTGACCTCGAAGTAACCGTGGGCCGCGGAGCCGCGGGCGTGCACCACCCGCTCCGGGATGCGCTCATGATCGAAGTGGGTGATCTTTTCGCGGAGGATGAAGTCCTCGAGCAAGGTCGGGCCGCGCTCGCTGGCTTTGAGCGAGTTTTGATTGTCGGCGACCGGGATGCCCTGATTGGTGGTCAGGTCCTGACCCTTGACGCTCTCGCGCTCGGGCTCGAGGTCTTTGTCCTTGCTGTGTTCGCCCATATCGATCTCCTTCGCTCGTGCGCCAGGCGCCACGGCCTCGCGTCGATAGCACCGCGCTCCAGGTGGGCAAGCTCGGCGGTTGCGACGCGAGGCCGTGGCGCGTTTCAGGCGGCTCGGTATCCAGGAATCACAATCGGGGGGCCCGCGCCCCGCTTGCGCGTGGGGCCGCGCGCGTGGGGCGCTCAGGCGCCGATGAGCGATGATCCGGGCCCGCGGGGATATCCCCTATGGGAGTTCGCGGGTGTTCGGCAGGCGATAGCGGAAACGTTCGCCGTGGTAAGTGCTGCTGCAGGTCTCGAGCGGGCGGCCGTCGGCGCTGACGATCAAGCGGTCGATCTTCAGGACCGGCGCGCCGGGGGCCATGCCCAGTAGCTCGGCCTCCTCCTGGGTCGCGGCGTTGGCGGTGACGGTGCGCTCGGCGTGGCTGCCGCGCAGCAGGCCCTTGCTGCGCAGGTAGTCGAGCGAGCCGCCCGCGCCCAGCTGCTCGGGGTCGACCGGGCCGAGGATGTCGGTGGATACCTGGGCCTCGAGATATCCGAGCGGACGGTCGTCGCCCAGGCGGATGCGGCGGGTGTTCACGACCGGCGCGCCGACCGGGAGCTGCAGGCGCTCGGCGACCTCGGGCGACGCGGGCTCCTCCGCGATCGAGAGCACCTGCCAGCCGGGATGGATGCCCTGCGCGAGCAGATGTTCGTGGATGCTGAGTCGCGGTCCGGACGCTTCGCTCGCGGCGCGCGGCTGGGCGACGAAGGTGCCGCGTCCGCGATGCCGGGTGACGAAGCCCTCGCGCTCGAGCTCCTGCAGGGCCTGACGCACGGTGGTGCGAGAGAGGCGATGAATGGCCTGCAGCTCGTGTTCACCGGGGATCAGCTCGCCGGGCTTCCATTCGCCGCGCTTGATACGCTCCGCGAGCAGCTGCTTGAGCTGCTGATAAAGCGGGACTGGCGAGGAACGCTGCAACATTGGAATCGGCGATCTGCGTCATGACGACGGCGTGGGTCAGCTGCCGCGTTTGTTGGTGCGCGGCTGGTCGGTGGCGGGCTCGTCGGTGCGGTGCTGGTCGGCCCAGTCGTCGGGGTCCTTCTCGCGGTTGGACGGGCGAGGCTCGGCCTCGTCGCTCTGGCTCGGGTCCCGGGTCGCCATGCACGAAGGGTGATGCCGATCGCCGCGGCGGCAAGTCGCGGACGGCGCGCTGCGCCCATCTGGCGAGGCTTTGGGGGCGGTTTGCGCGCTGGCGCGCAGGGGCGCGACATGCCGTGATGCGCGCCTGCACGGTCTCGCGGCTCGCGGCTCGCGGCGTCGCCCGGAATTGGTGGCGGGCTCGGCAGTGATTCGGCGAGCGGGCCCGGCAGCGCGGCCGCGACGACGATCAGGACAGCGAGTTGATCAGGATCCGTGAATGGGATCCCAGGTCGCGTCGGGGTGCTCGTCGAGCTCGGGCGGACGTCGATAGCTGCGGATCGGTGTGCGTGACAGACCGATCGGACTTTTTAAGCACGGGGTCTGGCCGTCGTCCATTGTCGTGAACAGGCCGCGTGCGCGTTGCTGCGGGTCGTCGGCGAGCTCGCCGAGGTCCTGGATCGGTCCGTGCGGGAAACCGTCGGGGATCGCGGCGAAGACGGCGAGCCAGTGATCGCGGGGGTGTTCACGCAGGCGGGCGGCGAGCAGCGGGACCAGGAGCTCACGGTGTTGCACGCGCGCGGGGTTGCTGGCGAAGCGCGGGTCGTCGATCCACTGCGGCTCGCCGAGGGCGCGGCACAGGCTGGCGAATTGTGGGTCGTTGCCGATGGCGAGCATCAGCGGGCGGTCGGCGGTGGCGAAGCTCTGGTAGGGCACGATCGTCGGGTGGGCGTCGCCGAGCGGGCGCGGGACCTCGCCGGTGCACAGGAAGTTCATGGCGACGTTGGCGAGCACGCTGACCTGGCTGTCGAGCAAGGCGAGGTCGCAGTGCTGGCCGAGGCCGCTGCGTTCGCGCTCGCGCAGGGCGGCGAGGATGGCGATGACGGCGTGCAGTCCGGTGGTGAGGTCGGCGATCGCCACGCCGACCTTGCTCGGGTGCGCGGGGTCGGGGCCGGTGATGCTCATCAGTCCGCCCATGGCCTGGATCAGGGCGTCATAACCGGCGCGCGTGGCCATCGGTCCGGTCTGGCCGAAGCCGGTGATGCTGCAATAGATCAGTCGCGGATGGCGGGCGTGCAGGCTGGCAAAGTCGAGGCCGTGACGGGCGAGGTCGCCGACCTTGAAGTTCTCGATCAGGACGTCGGCGCCGGCGATCAGCTCGAGCAGGGCGGCGTGCTCGTCGGGGCGCGTGAAGTCGAGGACCCGCGAACGCTTGTTGCGGTTGGCGGTCAGATAGTAGGCGGCGAGGCCGTCGTGATCCGGCGGTCCCCAGCGGCGGGTGTCGTCGCCGCGGGGGTGCTCGACCTTGATGACGTCGGCCCCGAGGTCGCCGAGGACCATCGCAGCGTAGGGACCGGCGAGCACGCGCGAGAGGTCGAGCACGCGCAGGCCAGCGAGCGGGAGGGCCGGAGATAGTGCCATGGACAGCGCGAATATGCGCCGATTGTTGCTGTGCCTGCAACCCTGTGTGACGCGGGAGAACCCTGTCGCGCGGCTGGCGGCGGGTGCTAAGGTCCGCCGCATGAAGCACAACACAAGGATCTTGCTGGCTGCCACGTTGCTGTCGGTCGCGGGATGTAAGAGCGAGCTCGACGGCAAGCCGGTGGCGAAGGTCGGCGAGGTCAAGGGCGACGCGAAGGCGACGGACGTGAAGACGGATGCGAAGCCGACCACTCCGGCCGCGGCGGCGCGGACCCTGAAGGCGGACCCGGCGGCGAGCACGATCGACTTTGTCGGCGCGAAGATCACGGGCGACCACAAGGGCTCGTTCAAGACCTTCACCGGCGAGACGACGGTCGAGGGCACGACGCCGAAGTCGGTGAACTTCACGATCGAGACCGGCTCGGTGATCAGCGACGACGAGAAGCTGACCGGTCACCTGAAGTCGCCGGACTTCTTCGACGTGGAGAAGTTCCCGAAGGCCGAGTTCGTGTCGACCGCGATCGTGGCGAAGGCCGCCGCGGGCGCGACGCACGAGGTCACCGGCGACCTGAGCCTGCACGGCGAGAAGAAGGCGATCACGTTCCCGGCGACGATCACGGTCGACGACCGCAGCGCCAAGGGCACCGCGGAGTTCAAGATCAATCGCAAGGACTTCAAGATCGTGTACCCGGGCATGCCCGACGACCTGATCAAGGACGAGGTCCTGCTCAAGATCTCGCTGAGCTTCGTGCCCTGAGCGCGTGTAGACTGCGCCCGGTATGACGACCGGGCGCACGTTGGAGACCCTGCTGCTCGCCGATGCGGCGATGCTGGCGCATGACCAGGGGCGTGGGCATCCCGAGAGCCCCGCCCGGCTGCAGGCGATCTTGCAGCGCTTGCAGGCGCGGCCGGTCGCCGGCACCCGCTGGCAGACGCCGCGCGCGGCCAGTCGTGAGCAGGCGGCGCGCGTGCATGGGGCCGCGTATCTCGAGCTCGTCGAGCAGGTCCGCGGCCAGACCTTGCACATCGACGAGGACGTGGCGATGGCGCCCGGCAGCACCGATGCGAGCTACCTGGCCGCCGGGGCGGCGATCGATGCCGTCGAGGCGGTGGTCGCGGGCACTGCCCACAATGCGTTCGCGCTGGTCCGGCCGCCCGGTCACCACGCCGAGGCCGACCGCGCGATGGGTTTTTGCGTGCTTGCCAACGTGGCCATCGCCGCCGAGCACGCGCGCCGGGTGCTCGGTGTGCAGCGGGTGCTGATCGTCGACTGGGACGTGCATCACGGCAATGGCAGCCAGCACATCTTCGAGGACCGCGACGACGTGCTGGTGTTCGGCACCCATCAGTTCCCCCACTATCCCGGCACCGGCGGGCTGCACGAGCAGGGCACCGGCGCGGGCCTCGGTTATACGGTCAACGTGCCGCTGCCGACCGGCATGGGCGACGGCGACTATGCGGCGATGTTTCGCGAGGTGCTGGTGCCGGTGGCGGCGGCGTTCGAGCCGGACCTGGTGCTGGTGTCGGCGGGCTTCGATGCCCACCGCGACGACCCGCTCGGCGACATGCTGGTCAGCGCGGAGGGCTTCGCGGGGCTGTGCGGGGTGGTGCGTGAGGTGGCGGAGGCGAGCGCGGGCGGACGGCTGGCGCTGGTGCTCGAGGGGGGATACGACCTGGAGGGGCTGGCGAGCAGCGTGCATGCCTGCGTGGAGGTGTTGGCGGGACGGACGGCGCCGGGTCCGGCGGCGGCGAGCGTGCTGGGCGAGCAGGTGTTGCGGCGCACGCTGGCGGAGCACCGCCGGCACTGGCGCCTGGGATGAGTCGGGTGTGAGCTGAAGCAGCTCGGTTTGCGGGGAGGAATGAGCTACCTTCCGGCCCCCGCGCCATGGAGATCTTCAAGGAATTTCGCTTCGAGGCCGCTCACCGGCTGCCCCACGTGCCGCCGAGCCACAAGTGTGCGCGCTTGCACGGTCATTCATTCATCGTGCAGGTGCACGTGCGCGGACCGGTCGGTGAGGAGAGCGGCTGGGTGATCGACTTCGCCGACATCGCCGCGGCCTGGGCCCCGCTGCACGCGGTGCTCGACCACTACTACCTCAACGAGATCGAGGGCCTCGAGAACCCGACCAGCGAGCGACTCGCCCGCTGGATCTGGCGAAGGATCTTGCCGAGCTTGCCGCTGCTGTCGCAGGTGGTCGTGCGCGAGACCTGCACCTCGGGTTGCATCTACCGCGGCGACGAGTGACGCGTCACTTGCTGACGGTCTTGCTGAACAGCTCCTTCCCGGTCTTGTCGTAGAAGATGCCGGTGAAGGTGTCGTCCTTGAGCTCGCCCCAGAAGAAGCCCTCGGTCAGCGGCAGGCCGAAGTAGGCGGCGTTGTCGCCCGGCAGGTCCTCCGACTTGGAGCCGCCGCCGGAGACGATGAACTCGGTGCCGCACTTGGGCTCGAGCCACTGCAGGTTGTGGTCGTGGCCGGACAGGTAGATGTCGAGCTTGCTGCAGACGGCCTCCTCCATGAATTTCTTGACGCTCTCGCCGGTGACGAAGGGCAGCGGGATGGCCTCGATGTTCTCGTAGGCGCCGGCGTTGCCGTGGTCGCCGTTGGAGATGTAGGGGTGGTGACCGAAGCCGATCTTCCAGGTCGCCTGGCTGGCGGCGATGCCGTTCTTGAGCCAGTTCTTCTGGGTGTCGGAGTTGCCGTTGAAGGGGTCGGTCATCACCTGGTTGGTGTCCAGGCCCCAGAACTCGGCGTGCTCGAGCTTGAAGCTGTAGTACTTGCTCGGCAGCTTCCAGATCTGGCTCTGCTTGGTGTAGTCGACCTGGTACTGGGCCTTCTTGGTGTCGAAGTCGACGCCGATGCCGTTGCCGCCGTAGTCGTGGTTGCCGAGCGCGATGTAGATCGGGAAGTCGATGTCCTCGTAGGGGAGCTCGAACTTCTCCTGGAATTGCGGGTCGTTCACGCTGCTGACCCCGCTGTCGTAGAAGTTGTCGCCGAGCAACATGCCGAAGTCGCAGCCCTTCTCCGCGCAGAGCTGGGCGATCGCCTGGCCGACCATGTACTGGTTCTCGTTGCCCTCGCCGGTGTCGCCGATCGCAATGAAGCGCACGACCTGACCGGCGCCGCCGCCCGTCGTCGTGTCGACCATGCCGGTGTCACCAGGGCCCGTGCTGGTCGACGGATCGACCGGGCCGGTCGTCGCCGTGGTCGTGGTCGGTGAGCTCGTGCTCGTGCTGGTCGGTGAGGACGTGTTCGTGCCCGTCGCGCTCGCGCTGCCCGAGCCGCTGCTGCCCGCGAGGCCCGTGGTGCCCGGGTCGTCGGTCGCAGTGCCCGGGGTCGTCGCGGCCGGGCCGGTGCTGCTGGCGTTCCCCGAAATTGTGCTCGAGCTGCCACCGCCATCGTCGGCACCACAGGCGACGAGCAACGTACAGGTGAGAACCCCCGGAACAGAAAAGGACAGGCGCGGCATCGACCGTGATTGTACACCGATGAAGGGCGAACCCGAGATGTGTGGGAACTCCCGGTTCCGTCGGATGCGGTGCATGGGTTTTGCGCGCGAGAAATTTCTGTATGTTGGACGGACGATGGCGATGAACATCACGATGCGGGTGCAGGTCGCGGGGCTGGTCACGCTCGGCCTGGCTGGGTGCTACGACGGCCTTGGTGGGCGTGCGGACTCCCAGGCGGGGACCGGCAGCGCGAGCGTGACGTTGACGGGGATCTCCGCGGGGACCGTGGACGCGACCGGGAACTCGGGCCCGACGGAGCCGGGCGACAGCGGGACCGTCGGTGTCACGGGCAGCGGGGGTGGCAGCACACAGGCGGGCACGGACGTCACCGGCGGTGCGCCGAAGTTCGACCTCGGGGAGCAGCCGACGCTCGACCTCGGCGGCGAGATGATGGGGCCGATCATTCCGACGACCTGTGCGGAGGCGTCGAGCGGCAAGAGCACGGTCGGTTGCAAGTTCTTCGCGGTCGACATGGACGCGCACGACCAGGTCGAGAACTCGCAGTACGCGGTCGGGGTCGCCAACGTGCAGCTGGCGGAGATGGCCACCGTGACCGTGGAGGTCAAGGAGGGCGGCGTGTGGCAGGTGGCCGGCGGACCGCAGGCGATCGGCCCCTTGCAGCTGTTCACCTTCAACCTGCCCGACCGACACACCGATGACAGCGCCATGAAGGCCGGCGGGGCCTATCGCGTGACCTCCGACCTGCCGGTGGTCGCGTATCAGTTCAACCCGGTCGACGGCGCCAGCTCGTTCCTGTCGGACGCGGCGATGCTGTATCCGGTGGCGGCGCTCGACACGGTCAACCAGGTCACGGCCTGGAAGTCGATGATGGACAACAGCAACACCTTCCAGCACAGCTACGCGACGGTGGTGGCGACCGCGGACGGCACGATGGTGACGGTCGACCCGGCCGTGATCACGGCGGCGGGGCCAGGCGTGCCGCAGGGGGCCCCAGGCGCGCCGTTTACGCTGCCGATGCAGGAGGGCGACGTGCTGAGCGTGGCGGTGCAGAACATGCCCGACTCGATGACGGGCACGAAGATCAAGAGCAACATGGACCACCCGATCGCGGTGTTCGCCGGCCAGGAGTGCGCGCTGATCCCCGAGGCCGTGTGCTGCTGTGATCATATGGAGGAGCAGCTCGCGGGGGTGCGGCTGTGGGGCAAGAACTTCATCGCCGCGCGCATGCCGGTGCGCAACCCCGGCAGCCCGGAGGCGACGCTGTGGCAGATCTATGCATCCGAGGACGGGACCAATGTGACGATCAACAGCGACCCGGCGGTCACGGGGATCCCGGCCAAGCAGTTCCTGCTCAATCAGGGGCAGATCACGGAGATGTACGTCAGCGGCCCGCCCGGGCAGGAGGGTGACTTCGAGATCTCCGCGGACAAGCCGATCGCGGTGTACGGATATATGGTCGGCGCCCAGAACTTCGGCAGCGAGCTCGGTGACCCGGCGATGGTGGCGATGGCCCCGACCGAGCAGTACCTGCCGCGTTACGTGGTCCTGGTCCCGGGCACGTGGATCAATGACTTCGCGGTGATCACCCGCCCCGCCGGCGCGCCGATCCTGCTCGATGGCGTGGCGATCCCCGACACGTCGTTCGCTCCGGTGGCCGCGACCGGCTTCGAGGTCGCACGCGTGCCCGTGCCCGACGGCGTGCACGTGCTCGACGGCGGAATCGAGCCCTTCAGCGTGATCATCGTCGGCTACGACGCCTATGATAGCTACGCGTACCTCGGCGGCACCGGGACCGGGAAGATCAACCCGAATCCGCCCGGCTGACCGCCTGTATCTTGTCGACTGTGTCTGTTCACCCCGAGAGGTCACCATGTCCTTCGCCAATGTCAGTCGTTTCACCGCGCTCCTGTTCGTACTCGGCGCGCCTATCCTCAGCTGTAAGCCGGCAGCCGGGCCGGCCGAGACCACGCCGCCAAGCGCCGAGCCGGCGACGGCAGGGCCTATCACGTTGCCGGCGTTGCTCACGGGCAAGGCGGTGGTGCTGGCCAGCAGCGAGGCCGACCATGCACGCGGCGACCTCGCGGGCGCGCTGAAGCAGGCCGGCGAGGGCGGGCTCTCGGAGGCGCTGGTCGTGCGCCTGACGGCCGACATTCCGGTCTATCGCATGTGGAGCGGTCCGGAGAAGAAGGACTCGCGCGGCAACACCAATCGCGTCGGGCAATGGTGGTCCTACGACGCGCCGACGGGGACCCAGGCCAGCTATCGCACGGCCTACGAGATCTGCGAGGACTGGAACGAGCTGACGTGGGTGGTGACGTGCACGCTCAAGGCCGGCGCGGTGGTGACGATCGGCCCGGGGCAGTCGGTGTCGGCCGCGACCTGCGGCGATGAGACCGGCAAGGAGGAGTATCCTGCGAACCCGAACAACTGGCAGGTGTTCGTGTCGAAGGCGTGGACCCGCCTCGGGCCCGACAAGGAGCTCGATTGCCCGGACGAGGCCAGGGACTATGTGGCGGATGTCGCGGACATCTCGCGCCCGGCGGCCCCGGCGAACTGACGCGGATACGATCGATCCGGCGTTTCGGCGGCGCGTGCAGCCGGACGCCGGGCGGGACCGCACAGGCGTGGCGAGGCGGTGAGTCCGCTTGCGCTCGCGGTGGGTTCGGGCCTATGCAGGAGTATGCAGAAGGACCCGACGTATGCGCTGTTCTACTGGCCGGGCTTGCCGGGGCGCGGTGAGTTCATTCGTCTGGTGCTCGAGGATGCCGGCGCGCCGTATGTCGACGTGGCCCGGTTGCCGGAGGACCAGGGCGGTGGTGTGGCGGCGATCCTTCGGCTGCTGCGCGGCGAGCAATCCGGGCTGTTGCCGCTGGCCCCGCCGATCCTTCGCGCCGACGGTCTGGTGCTCGCGCAGGTGGCCAACATCTGTCAGTTCCTGGGGCCGCGACTGGGCCTGGCGCCCGCGGACGAGGCCGGAAGGATCGCGGCGAATCAGCTGCAGCTGACGATCGCCGACCTGGTCAGCGAGGTCCACGATACGCATCACCCGATCTCGACCGGGCGGTATTATGAGGACCAGAAGGAGGCCGCGCGCGAGCGGAGCGCGGCGTTCCTCGAGCAGCGGCTCGGGCGCTTCCTCGGGTATTTCGAGCGCGTGCTGGACCGCAATCGCGAGGGCGAGCAGCTGGTCGGCGCGGCGATCAGCTATGTCGACCTGTCGCTGTTCCAGGTGCTCGAGGGGCTCGAGTATGCGTTTCCACGAGCGTTCGCGCGGGCCAGCGCGGCGATCCCGAAGCTGCTGGCGCTGCGCGAGCGGGTCCGCCAGCGCCCGCGGCTGGCGGAGTATCTCGCCTCGGACCGGCGCCTGGCCTTCAATGAGAACGGCATCTTCCGCCGCTACCCCGAGCTCGACCTCGCGGAGTGAGCGGGATCAGGCCAGCTCGCGCGTGACGGCGTGGCGATGGTCGAACATCGCGGTGAGGCGGCGGCGCGCGATCGGTCCGCCGAACAGGTTGCCGAGCGGGCCGCCGACCATCTGATACTCGATGTCGTCGGTCAGGCGCGAGCCGGTCGGCGTCGACTCGATGATGTGGCGGTGCAGCCAGCTTTTAAAGGGGCCGCCGGTCATGCGGTCGGCGAACAGGTGGCCGCGCTCGTACTCGACGTGCTCGGCGGTGATCGTGAAGCCGATCGGCCCAACGTAGCTGCGGATGATGACTTTGGTGCCGACCTCGAGCGAGGTCGGCGGCTGCAACACCTCGACCCGATCACCCGGGGGGATCAGCAGCTGCAGGGCGTCGGGGCGCTCGTGGAAGGCCCACAGGCGCTCGGCCGACACGCCGGGGAGCTCGAGGGTGCGGGTGAAGTGCGGCATGCGGCTGTATAGGCGAGGTGCGAGGGCTTTGCACGGGACCATGACCAGGCCCGCCGTTCGCCCGAGCTCGCGGTGCTGTCGGTCGTCGTGCATGGTCGCGAGCCGGGCGCCGAGTACATCGCGCTGGCCGCCCTCGCCGCCGTGCAGAACCTCGACAGGGACCTCGAGGAAGTCTATCCTGACTTCATCCACGCCATGCTCGGCGAGGCCGCACGCGCCGCACTGGAGCAGATCATGAACAAGCCTTACGTCTACCAGAGTGGCTTTGCCAGCACGTTCATCGCTATCGGCAAGGCCGAGGGGGAGGCCCTGGGCGAGGTCCGGGGCGAGGCGAAGTTGCTGCTCAAGCAGCTGCGCTTCAAGGGTTTTGTGGTCTCCCCCGAGCTCGCGGCCCGCGTCGAGTCCTGCGGTGATATCGCCCAGCTCGACCGCTGGGCGGAGCGGGTGCTCACCGCGAGCACGCTCGACGATGTCTTCGCCGTTGGCTGAGGGCGTGGTGCCTCAGCGCATGCGGGCGAGCTGGGCGGTCAGCTGGCGCAGGCCGCCGCCGAGGCGGGCGCGCAGGTGCTCGAGGTTGCGGCGGGTGAACAGCAGGTGCGGGCGGAGGTAGACCTCGGCGTTGTACATCGAGAGAAGGATTCGGTGGCGGCGCCAGTTGGAGGCGTTCGCGTGCACGGTGAGGCGCGCGGAGACCCCGAGGGTCTGGACGCCGAAGGGGTGCTGGAGGGCGAACAGCAGCGGCTGGGCGTTGAGCGACAGGTCGGGGGCGGCGGAGAGGGTGCGGCGCCACTGCCCGCGGGCGAGGTCGATCTCGAGGATCTCGCCGAGGTCGAGGATGTGGGTGGTGACGGGGCGCAGCCAGGTCGCCAGCAGCCAGGGGGGATAGAATTCGACGAGCTGGGAATGGAGCTTTGTGAGGGCTGCGGCGATGTCCGCGAGGCTCGCGGGCGGGACCGGGTCGAGGGGCAATGCTGGCAGGCCGGCGTAGACCTGGTCGTAGCGGCGCAGGGCGGGGGCGCTGTCCCAGGGCTGGCCGACGGTGTAGGTGTCGCCGTGATCGAGGACCGCGAGCTTCAGGTCGGCTTTATCGAATGCGTCGGCGACGGTATGTGGGGTGTTGGCATACGGGTTCATGTATGCATTGTCGACGCTCGAAAAATAGACGAAGCTGGCGATCGGGATCGTGACCTCGGCGCCGAGGTCGCGATGGTTGGCGAGCATGTTGTCGACGATCTGCCGGGCCTTGGCGGGCAGGCGGGTGTCGCGGTCGCTCTCGCCGCCGTAGCCGGCGAGCGAGAACTGGTTGAG
>Ga0116158_10002892_pt1 | contig 15009 bp, 9 predicted proteins | sample AD_UKC052_MetaG_FD_89883 | JGI IMG/M metagenome (GOLD analysis project Ga0116158, IMG submission 89883) | Active sludge microbial communities of municipal wastewater-treating anaerobic digesters from USA - AD_UKC052_MetaG | ecosystem: Engineered > Bioreactor > Anaerobic > Digestate | place: USA... | reverse complement strand
TTATTTGTGAATTCGTCTTTATAAATTTACCACCGGACACTCTTCTTTTTTGAGATTAATAATAACTCTTTCTTCTTTTCATTTCTCTATTTTTACCTTTTTAAACATAACTTCTTAATCTTTTTCTTAAGCTTACCTCATTCACCACCAAAAGCTCACTCATAATAAATCCTGAACTCCTCGCTGTCGGGACGTACGGCATTATAAATTCTTTTCATTGATTCATAAGCAGAATTACTCCCCCGGTACGCAGCTTTTCTATAATACTCAATAGCTTTGGCAATATTTTGTTGAATTCCGTTCCCGTTTTCGTAACAATACGCAAGAGTAAGCTGTGCAACAATAGAACCGGTTGAATCTGCATTTTGTAGCATAACCAATTCATCTTCATTAATTTTATGGTTCCGGTTTTGTGCAATGCGTCCCATCAGCAGCCTGATTTCAGCTTCGACACTCCCTTGCAGTGCCGCTTCATTCCATAACGAATACGCTTTGTTTACATCCTGCTCAATAAAAGTCCCCCTGAAATTATGAAGTGCCAGTTCCATTAACGAAGGTATATGTTTTTTTTCAACTGCTTTATTTAATAGTTGAATTGCATCTCGTTCCGCAATACGGTAATCAAGTTTCAAAGAAGTTAATGCAGCCCACACGTAACGTGCATCATCGTTATCAAGTGAAGTCATTGAGCGGAGTTTAACAAAAAAATCTTTTTGATTAATCAAATCCCAAAGCAGCATCGGTGCTTTAATTGATTCAAGTCTTATAGCCCTTATATAATACTGCGCCGCTGTAATTTGATTTTTTTCAACAGTCAAACCTTTTTCGAACATTCTACCGAGGAAAATCAAAGCTTCCGGGCTTCCCGCATCCGCAGCTCTTTTTGTAACGGCTATCAAAGAAGTATCCCCGAAAAGAAGCGAATCTTTCAAATTCTTCACCCCGATATTTTCTTTGAATATTGACGTCCCTTCTTTTAGAATGTCTTCAACTATTGTCGAATCATTAACAACAGAAGTAGTATCGGCAGTAAAGTCGATATACTTTAATGAAACACTTTTCTCTTTTTGTTTTTCTTCAATAGTTTCTGCTATTGGCTCTTCACTTGTCTCTTTGATTCCCCTTTTTTTCATTTCGGCAAGAGTGATTTGTGCCGAAGTATAATTTTGTTCGGCAGCCTTATTTATCCATTTGTATGCAGCAGAAAGATTACGGATAACTACAAGATTTTCGGTGTATATCAATCCTACAAGATATTGTGCTTCTGGCATACCCCCTTCGGCAGCAATTTTAAAATACTTAAATCCTTCAAACGGGTTCCAGTCGCAGCCCCAGCCGTTGTTATAAAAAATTCCCATATTAAAATTTGCAATTGCAAGATTTTGTTCGGCTGCTTTTTTCACCCAGTAAAAACTTTTAACCGTATCGGGCAAAAATCCCTTCCCTGTAAGATAACGCAAACCGAGTTCATGCTGAGCCGAAGCATCGCCTGCGTTTGCCTGCCGTACAAGTAGAAAGCCATCATACAAATCGTACAACGCAATTGGAGGAGTAAAAACCGGTGTTGTTTGTACTATTGCGCGGTTTCTTTTGAATGCGAGACTTAAAGTAGAATCGGTTTTTGAAAATCCGTTACCTGTTAAAAGGAGTATAAGTGCGGTTACTAAATATTTTTTCAATGCTCAATAAATCTTTAATTCTTGTAGTGAAATATAATATGTAGTATGACGTTATTAGAGGTATTTTTTTGCGGTGAATTAATATACGGGGGCTGCTATAATACAGCCCCTTTGGAATTAAAAAGAATTATTCTTCTGCTTTTGCTCTAAGTGAATCCCAGATCATATAAACACAAATACCGCAGAACATAACAAGCGCAATCAGTTCCGCAGAGTGAGATTCAAACCATTCTGCATCTACCCAGTTAAAGCCCTGGAATCTTAAGAAAGCACTGAACACACCCATCAAAGCACCGCCGGCAATAAACCCGGAGGCTATTAATGTTCCTCTTTCTCTTCTTGCATTATTAATTTTTTCATCTTTACTTCTTGTAGAAACAAAGTGTGCAATTAATCCGCCTATAAGAATAGGAGTGTTTAGTTCAAGAGGAATATACATACCGAGTGCAAAAGCGAGTGCGGGAACTTTAATCATTGTAAGAATTAATGCTATAAAAGCACCTGCAATATAAAGCATCCAGGGAGCTGGTTGTTCCGACATAAGCGGTTGAATAACTGCTGCCATTGCATTTGCCTGCGGAGCAACCAAAGCACCTTCACCCGTAAAACCGTATGTTTCATTTAAAATCATTATAACGTAACCGACAGTTAAAGCCGATACGAATGTTCCGAGGAATTTCCAGCTTTCCTGTTTATAAGGTGATGAACCGAGCCAGTAACCTATTTTTAAATCTGTTATAAATCCACCTGCCATTGAGAGAGCGGTACAAACAACACCGCCAATTATTAGTGCGGAAATAATTCCGGCTTCACCCTTTAAACCTACCGAAGTAAGAATAATTGATGCAAGTATCAAGGTCATTAAAGTCATTCCCGAAACCGGGTTCGTTCCTACAATTGCAATTGCATTCGCCGCTACTGTTGTAAAAAGGAATGAAATAATCAAAACGATTAATAAACCGACTATTGCGTGTGTAAGATTTTCTACTACTCCGAACTGGAAGAAAATGAAAATCAATATACCGGTAACGAAAATACCTGCTGCGATTATAGCCATCGGTATATCACGCTGGGTTCTAAGCTGTTCTACTTTACCGCTTTTCTTTCCAAAAATCTCTTTTGCTCCGAGCGAAAATGCTGAAGCAATAATTTTTGAAGAGCGGATAATTCCTATTATTCCCGCCATTGCAATTCCGCCGATACCGATGTGGCGAACATAGTTACGGAATATTTCTTCCGCGGACATCTCGCTTACTAATTTTGTAATATTAGCGCCAACAGGGGTTGTTAATGCTTCACCGATGTAAGCAACAACCGGAATCAGTAAGTACCATGAAACGAATGAACCTGCAGCTATTATTGCAGCGTATTTCAAACCGATTATGTAACCAAGTCCCATAACTGCCGCACCAACATTCAATTTAAATACTATTTTGTATTTATCTGCAAGCACTTCTCCGAATGCAACAACACGGGTTGTGAATACTTCACTCCACCATCCGAAGGTTGCAATAATGAAATCGTATAATCCACCGATCAAACCGCTCATTACAAGAACTATGGCTTGCTTCCCTCCTTTTTCTCCCGCTACTAATACTTCTGTAGTTGCGGTTGCTTCCGGGAATGGGAATTTACCGTGCATTTCAGCAACAAAATATTTCCGAAAAGGAATAAGGAATAGTATCCCGAGGAATCCTCCGAACATTGAAGCAAGGAATACCTGGTAAAAATGTGCTTCAAGTTCAAGTATGTACAATGCAGGAATTGTAAAAATAGCTCCGGCAACTATTACACCGGAACTTGCACCAATGGATTGTATAATCACATTCTCTCCGAGTGCATTCTTTCTTTTTGTAAGTGCCGATAGACCGACTGCAATAATTGCTATTGGAATTGCTGCTTCGAATACCTGTCCTATCTTAAGACCGAGATACGCGGCAGCGGCAGAAAAAAGAACTGCCATTATTAATCCCCACAGTACAGAACGAAAATTAATTTCGGGATAAACTTTCCCCGGTAACATTAAAGGAATATATTCTTCACCCTGTTTTAGCTCTTTATAAGCATTCTCGGGAAGCCCTTTTACTCCTTGTGAATGATTTTCGGACATTATAAACACTCCGTTATTTGTGATTTAAATGGTAACTAAATGCTTTTATTTTAAGGCTAAATATAAAAAAGGATGGATAAGAAAAAAAACCGATTCGGCAAAGTTGAGAGAAAATGCCGACTTTAAGCCAGAGTTTTTTTTAGCTCTGTAAAAAGTCATCACGTATGTTTGTGAAAGAAAGATAATGAATAAGATAAAGATAAAGACAAAGATAAAAAGTAAGATAAAGAGTGGGTATAAAAAAAACCACTGTATTTTTTTAATATGTCCTGTGGATTATCGGACTAATATGATTAAATACAGTGGTTTTACAACATAAAGGAATATTTATTTGAACGAGTTAAGCACGTTCATATAGTTTGCTCTTTCAAAACGAGCGGGTTCATCTACGTTCATGTAGCTCATACTGCCTCTCATTTGGTCAAGCGATTCATATTCGTTTGCTTCCATCCAGAATTTCATCTTCGTAATAATATCTCCGATGTGACCGATTCCGAACTTGAGAAGACATGAAAGAACCTGTGTAACTTTGGCTCCTGCCATAATCATTTTAATTACGTCTTTTTCGGTATAAATACCGCTTGTAGCAGCCAAGTCGGCTTTAATTCTTCCGTACAGAATCGCAATCCATCTTAAAGGAAGACGCATTGCCATCGGTGTACTAAGTAAAACGTTAGGTACAACTTCAAGTTTTTCAAGATCAATATCCGGCTGGTAAAAACGGTTGAATAATACTATTCCGTTTGCCCCGGCTTTATCAACCTGGTCAGCCATATAAGAAGTTGAACTGAAAAACGGATGCAGCTTAACTGCAACAGGAATTTGTAAATTCGATTTCACTTCTTTTACTATATCGATATATTCTTTTTCTATTTCACTTCCAGATTTTACAAGAGAAGTTTGAAGAATATAAATATTAAGTTCAATTGCATCTGCACCGGCTTGTTCAATTTTTTTTGCATATTCAGTCCAGCCGCCGAGTGATTTACCGTTCAAACTTCCGATTATCGGAATATTAACCGATTCTTTTGCTTTACGGATGTGTTCAAGGTATTCATCCGGTCCGGCTTTAAACTCGAAAGGTTCGGGAAAATACGTTGTTGCTTCTGCAAAACTTTCGGTATGGCTTGTAGTATGATGGAAAAGTTCAAGCGATTCGTGTTCAATCTGTTCTTCAAAAATAGAATACATTACAACAGCTGAAGCACCGGCATCTTCCATAGCTTTAATGTTTGCAAGTTCTTTGGACAAAGGACCGGCAGAAGGAACTATCGGATTCTTTAATTCTAATCCAAGGTAGTTGGTTGTCAAATTCATAATATCACCTCATAAAAATTTCTTGTTAAAATCCGGGCTTGCAAATAATTAAATCAACAAGCCCGATAAACTATGATTTATTATTCTTTACCTTTGCTGAAATCCATTGCAGCAAGTTGTTCGTAATATTTCCATTTCTTGTTCACATCTTCCTGTGCTTCTTCGATAAGTTTTTGAGCCAGTTCGGGATGTGATTTTGAAAGCATCTTATATCTTGTTTCAAGATAAGCATAATCTTTCAACGGAATTTTCGGTCCTTTCGAATCGAGTTTGAACGGGTTCTTCCCTTCCAATGCCCAATCCGGGTTGTAACGGAATAAAGTCCAGTATGCAGAATCAACTGCAGCTTTCTGATTCCTCATTCCCTGGGACATGTTGATACCATGAGCAATACAATGGCTGTATGCAATTATCAATGAAGGTCCGTCATAAGCTTCTGCTTCAAGGAAAGCACGCACTGTGTGAGCATCATTTGCACCCATAGCAACTTTTGCAACATAAACGTTTCCGTAGGACATTGCCATTAAAGCGAGGTCTTTTTTAGCCATTGGTTTTCCGGCAGCAGCAAATTTTGCTACGGCACCTCTCGGTGTTGACTTGGAAGCCTGTCCACCGGTATTTGAATATACTTCGGTATCAAGAACAAGTACGTTCACGTTTTTACCTGAAGCGAGAACGTGATCCAAACCGCCGTAACCGATGTCGTATGCCCAACCGTCGCCGCCGATAATCCACACGGTCTTTTTAACAAGGTAATCGGCAAGGCTTGCAAGGTGTTTAGCCTCAATCGAGGTCATGCCTTCAAGTTTTTTCTTAAGTTCTGCAACTCTCTGTCTTTGCTCATAAATACCGGCTTCATCTTTTTGATCGGCAGTGATTATATCATTAACAAGAGTTTCACCGAGTTCCGATGCCATCCCGGTAAGAAGTTCTTTTGCCTGGAGGTTATGTTTGTCGAATGCAAGTCTGAATCCGAATCCGAACTCTGCATTATCTTCAAACAATGAATTCGACCATGCGGGACCTCTTCCGTCTTTGTTTGCAGTCCACGGTGTTGTAGGCAGGTTACCGCCGTAAATTGAAGAACATCCTGTTGCATTTGCAACAATTGTTCTATCACCGAATAACTGGCTTACAAGTTTGACGTATGGAGTTTCACCGCAACCTGAACATGCACCGGAAAACTCGAACAGCGGTTCAAGGAACTGTGAATCTTTTACCTGGGCAAGATTCAATTTTGCTCTATCGAACTCCGGTAGCGATAAGAAGAAATCCCAATTTTCTTTCTCTGAATCACGCAGCGGTATCTGTGGATGCATGTTGATAGCTTTAAGTTTAGTTTCCTTTTTATTCTTAGCAGGACAAACATCAACGCAAAGTTCGCAGCCTGTACAGTCTTCTACTGCAACCTGTAAGGTGTATACAAGGTTATCACCGAAATCTTTTGCTTTGAATTTAGTGTATTTGAAAGTAGCCGGTGCGTTTTCAACGAGTTTTTCATCGTAAATCTTTGCACGTATTGAAGCGTGCGGACATACTATAACGCATTTGTTACATTGGATACACACTTCGGCATCCCATACCGGGACATCAAGAGCGATATTTCTTTTTTCCCATTTTGTAGTTCCAACCGGGTAAGTACCGTCGATAGGCATTTTACTAACCGGTATTTCGTCTCCGTGCCCCGAAATAATTTTCGCGGTAACTTCCTGTACAAACTCGGGTGCATTCTTTGGAACCGGCGGTAACAACTGTAATTTGCTCGTTATTTTTTCCGGTACCGGGACTTCATAAAGATTTGCAAGCGTCTGGTCAACTGCTGCAAAGTTCATTTGAACAATCTTATCTCCTTTTGCTCCGTAGGTTTTCTTAATTGAGTTTTTGATTAACTCAATAGCCTGGTCTTTCGGAAAGATATTCGAAATTGCAAAGAAACATGTCTGCATTATAGTGTTGATCCTAACACCCATACCGGTTTCGTGTGCAACTTTGTAAGCATCAATGATATAGAATTTAAGTTTCTTTTCAATTAAATCCTTTTGTACTTTTTCAGGTAAGGTATCCCACACTTCTTCCTTTGACGCCTGTGTATTTAATAAGAACGTCGCACCTACTTCTGCATCTCTAAGCATATCCATCTTTTCAAGAAATACTTGTTGATGACATGCAACGAATTTTGCTTTAGAGATCAGATATGACGATCTAATTTTTTTCGGTCCAAAACGTAAATGAGAAGTTGTTGTTGAACCCGATTTTTTGGAATCGTATACAAAATAACCTTGTGCGTAATAATCTGTTCCTTCGCCGATTATTTTGATCGAGTTTTTATTTGCACCGACAGTACCATCAGCACCAAGTCCGTAAAACTTTCCTGTGAAAGTTTCCGGGGGTTCTACCGAGAATGCCGGATCGTATTCAAGACTTGTGTTTGTAACGTCTTCATTGATACCAACAGTAAAATGATTTTTCGGTTTATCTTTTTTCAATTCATCAAAAACAGTTTTTATCATAGCAGGGGTAAATTCTTTTGAAGAGAGACCGTATCTTCCACCGATAATTTTCGGGAATGCAAAACCTAAATCGCCTGCAATATATTTTTCCGAAATTGCATTAACAACGTCAAGATATAACGGTTCGCCGGGTCCACCCGGTTCTTTTGTTCTATCAAGAACTGCAATTGATTTTACTGATTTCGGAATAGCATTTATGAAATGCTCTATTGAAAATGGTCTGTATAATCTTACTTTAATTACGCCTACTTTTTCTTCTTTTGCAGCAAGGTACTCAACTGTTTCTTCAGCGGCTTCAGCCCCTGAGCCCATTATAATAATAATTCTTTCGGCATCGGGCGCACCAATATAGTCGAATAAATGATATTGTCTTCCTGTCAATTTTGCGAATTTATCCATATATTTTTGAACAATACCGGGACATGCAATATAGAACGGGTTGACTGTTTCACGCCCCTGGAAGTAAACGTCAGGGTTTTGAGCTGTTCCTCTCATTACAGGTCTATCGGGTGTTAAGCCTCTTTTCCTATGAGCAATAATCAACTCATCATCCATCATATATTTCATATCATCTTTTGTGAGTTGTTCGATTTTCATTACTTCGTGAGAAGACCTGAACCCGTCAAAAAAGTGGATAAAAGGAACCCTGGCTTCGAGGGTTGCTGCTTGTGAAATCAACGCAAAGTCCATTATCTCCTGAACCGAACCGGATGCAAGTAAAGCGAAACCGGTGGAGCGGGTTGCCATAACGTCGCTATGGTCTCCGAAAATAGATAATGCTTGTGCAGCTATTGATCTTGCCGAAACATGAAATACTGTAGATGTTAATTCACCTGCAATTTTGAACATGTTGGGAATCATCAATAACAGCCCTTGAGAAGCTGTAAATGTAGTTGTTAATGCACCGGTTTGTAAAGCACCGTGAACACTACCGGAAGCGCCGCCTTCACTTTGAAGTTCGCTTACCGATGGAATTATGTTCCAAATATTCTTTTTACCTTCTGCGTTCCATGCGTCGCACCATTCTCCCATATTAGAAGAAGGAGTAATGGGATAAATTGCTATTACCTCGTTGGTATGATACGCCACGTATGCGGCTGCTTCATTACCATCAATTGTTACTTTTATTCTTTCCATTTTCTTTCCATTTAATTAAAAAATACTTCCTAAACTGATCAATAAAGCCAAAAACTATACCAAGCAGAGAAGTTGGGATTATTGCCTATTTTAACGGTTTTTTACCGTTTTTTCTATTCTTAAAAGAGGAAATGAGAGCCGTTTTCTTAAAAGTAAGAATCCGCTCCATTTATAAATATCCATTAAATAAATAAGCCGTTTTTGAGCAGGGAGTAACCCGCCAAAAAATACGGCTTTTACTTTAATTTTCTTTGATCCCGGATTAGACTTCTTCAGTCTTCGTCCGTAATATCAAATTCTTTTTCTACAACCAACGGTAAAGTTGTTATTTCATCCTTTATTTTAAAGATGATTTTATATTTACCGCCGACGTATGTAGAATCAAGTTCAAATTGAGATTCAAGTGAAAGGTCTTTCGGCTTTTCTTCTGAAATGTGATCTCTTACTCCCGATGATATGTTTTTTATAGTATCCCCGGCAGGTGTAATTATATCCACATTAAAACTAAGTTTCGAGGTAAACTGGTTGTCCATTTGATTCGTTTTAAATCCTTTTACAACAACAGAGGAGTTTACCTCCCACCCATTTCCCAGATCATACGCAAATGCAACAGGATTTACCGCTTCATATGGAGGTTCTTCATTACCGCATCCCGCCAAAAAAAAGATAATTACTGATAAAATTTTTATGATGTTTTTCATTTTATCCTTCCGACAAAAAAAGTGCGGCACAATCCCGTAATAAAGGGACTGTACCGCAAATAGATATTAACCGTTTTTAGCTTTAAAGTCGCTCATGAATTTAACGAGCTCTTCAACCCCCTTAACCGGGAAAGCATTGTAAATAGATGCTCTTAACCCGCCAACAGAACGATGCCCTTTTAATCCTACGAAACCTGCTTTTGTAGCTTCGCCAACAAACTTCGCTTCGAGTTCTTCACTCGGCATTCTCCAGGTTACATTCATTAATGAACGGTATTCTTTTTCTGCATGTCCTACATAATAACCGCCGCTCTCGTCGATAGCTTTATATAGTAAACCCGCTTTTTCAACATTTGTCTTGTACATTGCTTCAAGTCCGCCTTTTTTAGCAAGGTGTTTTGCTACAAGGTCAATTATATAAATCCCGAATGTATTGGGGGTATTGTACAACGAATTGTTATCGATATGAGTTTTATAACTCAACATCGTATGAAGTGTGTCCTGGCTTCTTGCAGCAAGGTCTTTTCTTATTATCACAAGTACAACCCCGGAAGGTCCGATATTTTTTTGCGCACCTGCATAAATTAAAGCATATTTATTCACATCAACTTTCTTGTACAGAATGTCTGAAGAAGCATCGCAAACAAGCGGTACATTTCCTACTTCAGGTTCTTTCTGCCATTGAACGCCTTCAATTGTTTCGTTTGAAGTAAAGTGAACATAAGCTGCTTCGGGGTCAAGTTTTAATTCTTCTTGTTTAGGAGTACGTTTAAACTTTTCAGATTCAGTAGTACCGGCAACATTAACTGTTCCGACTTTTTTAGCTTCTTTAATAGCTTTCTTTCCCCAGCTTCCGTGAAGGATGTAGTCGGCTTTATTTATAGGCGGCATAAGGTTAAGCGGTATCATCGAAAATTGCAGGCTTGCTCCTCCCTGCAAAAAGAGTACTTCATAATCATCGTTTAAGTCAAGTAAAGATTTAATCCCGCTTTTAGCACTTGCATGAATCTCATCGAATTTTTTAGAGCGGTGGCTCATTTCGAGGATTGACATTCCCGTTCCGGGAAGAATGAATAACTGTTCCTGAGCTTCTTTTAATACTTCTTCAGGAAGAATTGCCGGTCCGGCATTAAAATTAAACACGCGATTTTCCATAGAGATATCCTAAATTGTTAAAGTATATGTTAAGTAAAAATCAAATTAAATGAACTAACAGTCCGTCCCTCAGTTTCGGTTCGAACCATGTAGACTTCGGCGGCATAATTTCACCTGCGTCGGAGATTCTCATTAAGTCATCAACTGTAACCGGGAACATTGAAAATGCAACTGCAAACTTTCCGCTGTCAACTAATTTCTCAAGTTCAGCGGTACCGCGGATTCCTCCCACAAAATCGATTCTTTTATTTGTGCGGGGGTCATCAATTCCCAATACCGGGTTCAATAGAAAATTCTGTAAAATGCTTACATCAAGTGTTTCTGAAACCGATCCGGATAAACTATTGCTTGCAAGAACGGAGTCCCTTACTTTTAAATGATACCATTCGTTATCAAGATACATACAGAACGAGTTCTTCTCCATCGGCTGTTTCATCGAAATTTTTTCAACATAGAATTTTTCCGATACTTCATCCAAAAACTGTTCTTTGGATTTTCCATTTAAATCTTTTATAACACGGTTATAGGGTAGAATTCTTAACTGTCCTGCCGGAAACAAAACGGCAATAAAGTAATTGTATTCTTCGTTTCCGTTATGAGCCGGGTTATTCTTCTTCATTTCTTCCCTTGCTCTTGAAGCACTTTTTGCCCGGTGATGCCCGTCTGCAATGTAAAGGTTTTTCACCGATGCGAATTCTTTAATCAAAACATCATTATATTTTACCGGGATTACCCAAACAGTATGCGCTATCCCATCCGGGGCAACAAAATCGTATACCGGTTCTGTTGATTTAATTACTTCATCAATAATTTCGTCAACACTTTTTACATCTTTATATGTTAAGAACACAACGCCTGTTTGTGCTTTAGTGGTTATAATGTGGTTGGTTCTGTCGTCTTCTTTTTCCTTACGGGTTTTTTCATGTTTAAGAATTACGTCGTTGTCGTAATCATCAACCGAGAAAGTAGCGGCTAAACCTACCTGTGCTCTTCCATCCATTATTAAACGGTATAAATAGAATGAGTCTTCCGCTTCCGTAATTAACGGAGCCTCTGTTTTAATCCTTAAAAGATTCTCTTTTGCTTTTTCATAAACTTCTTTAGAATAGTGGTCAATATTTTCGGATAGTTCTATTTCCGATCTTGTGATTCGTAAAAAGCTTAACGTGTTATCTTTTGCGTACTCTTTTGCTTCTTCTGTATTCACAACATCGTACGGAACACTTGCAACAAGTTGCGATTTTTCTTTTACAGGTCGCAATGCTTTAAAGGGACGAACAACTGCCATAATAAACTCCTTAAATTATTTTAAATTCAGTGCCTCAAAAATGGTAAAATTAAGGCAAGATTCCAATGAGTTCGGAATGAACTTCAACTATTTTCTACCGATGCAGCCGGTATTTTTATTATTGAATTTTTTGAAATGTTTACACCAAACGGCTACCTCTTTCCTGCAGTCGCCTACTATCTCTTTTTTACTGAAAGAAGCATACTTGCAAGAATAATCGCAGAAAAACGGAAATTCAATCGTTTTTTGTGATTTTGCTTTTTTCATTCTCACTTTTACCGTTGATCCGTATAAAAATACTTTTTTATGAAAGGTAAAATAAATATATTTTCATTCAAATTCACAATTGTTATGAATGTTTATCAATATATTTTAAATACAGCCGAAGAGAAAGGCGCAGCTTATTTTGTTTTATTGGACCCGGATAAACTCCGGGGCAAAAAAACAGGTGAGTTTTTAGCTTTATGCGAAAATGCCGGGGTAGATGCTTTCCTTGTCGGAGGGAGCTTATTATTCTCACCGGATTTTAGCGAATACCTTAAAAACTTGAAAAGCATGACCCGGTTACCGGTTATAATTTTTCCGGGCGGAGTAAACCAGGTTTCTCCTAATGCCGATGCAATTTTATATCTTTCAATTATCAGCGGAAGGAATGCAGAACACCTTATTGGGAAGCATGTTTTAGCCGCTCCTTTAATTAAGCAAGCTGGAATTGAACCGATTTCTACAGGTTATATGATAATTGAATCCGGCTCGAAAACCACGGCTGAGTACATAAGCGGAAGTTTACCTATTCCCCGCAATAAACCTGAAATAGCAGCTGCAACCGGTTTGGCAGCGCAATATATGGGAATGAAACTCCTTTATCTTGAAGCGGGTTCCGGTGCAGAAAAGCATGTTCCGTTTGAAATGGTTGAAAAGGTTGCTTCATTCTGTAATATACCCGTTGTTGTTGGCGGAGGAATCAGAACACCCGAAACGGCTGGAAGAATGGTTAAATCGGGCGCAAAAATTATTGTAACTGGCAACTTTTTTGAAGACGAGAAAAATTGGGATAAGATTAAATCTTTCTCGGATGCCGTTCATTACAAGTTATCAAAAAATGTGTAAGGATTGAGGTTTAAGTGGACATAAAAAAATTTGCCGTTGATTCGTTAATCGATAGTTCCGAGACAAAATTAAAGATGAAAGAACACTGCCTTGATGACATTCAAAAAGCAGTGGAAACAGTTGTTGCGGCTTTCAAAAAAGGGAAAAAATTATTGCTTTGCGGTAACGGCGGAAGCGCTGCCGACTGCCAGCATATCGCTGCCGAATTTATGATCCGTTTAAGCCATCACATCGAACGACCGGCTCTTCCTGCAATTGCATTAACTACCGATACTTCCAATTTAACTGCTGGAGGCAACGACATCGGCTTTGAAAATGTATTCGCCCGTAACGTTGAAGGACTTGGAAATGAAGGGGATGTACTTATTGCTATCTCTACAAGCGGAAACTCACCCAACATAATTAAAGCCGCAGAAAAAGCTCATTCAAAAAAAATGATAGTGATTGGACTACTCGGCGGCAGCGGCGGCAAGTTGAAAAATATTGTCGATGTCCCGGTTGTAATTCCTTCCGGGAATGTTCAAAGAATCCAGGAGGGACATATAACCGTTGCGCATATCCTATGCGAAGCTGTCGAAGAAACACTTTACTCCTCAAAATAACCAGGTTAAACTTACTTTAGAGCTAACCGGATTTATTTCTCTACCCAAGCTAAGTTTTTGAGGAAATGTTGTAATTTTGCGAATAATAATTTACCATTTAATCAATATTTATAACTTAGGACACCTCAGATGAAAAACGTTCTTCTTTTACTTCTATTAGTAAACTCTATTCTAATTTCTCAAACAATAAAACCCGGATATTTTGAAGAAAAAGGTGAAGTCTACTTTAAATTCAAATCCGATGATAAAAGCATTTTACACGCATTAACGAATATAATCTCAATCGATAACTTCAAAAATGATACTGTTTTCGCTTACGCAAACGAAAAAGAATTTAGCTCTTTTTTGAAGTTCGGGATTTCATATGAAGTTTTAAATCATCCCGGCAATGTAGAAGACGTGCGAATGAGTTCTTCTATTGAGGAAATAAAAGCATGGGATTCATATCCAACTTACGATGCTTACGTACAGATGATGTACCAGTTTCAAACCCAGTACCCGGATTTATGCAGAATAATAGATGCCGGGACAACTGTTCAGGGAAGGAAAATTTTGTTTGCAAAAATTTCGGACAATGTTGACATTGATGAAGATGAACCGGAATTCATGTACTCTTCTTCAATGCACGGAGACGAAACTACCGGATACATTTTAACGCTCCGTTTGATTGATTCGCTTTTATCAACTTATAATAGCAATGCAAGGATAAAAAATCTTGTTGATAATATAGAAATTTGGATTAATCCACTCGGAAATCCCGATGGCACATACAGAAGCGGTAACACTACTGTAAACGGTGCAACACGCTACAATGCCAACAATATAGATATTAACAGGAACTTCCCTGACCCCGCAGCCGGTCAGCACCCGGACGGAAACGCCTGGCAGCCTGAAACAATAACGATGATGAATTTGGCGCAGACAAAGAATTTTGTATTGTCTGCAAATTTTCATGGTGGAGAAGAAGTATTAAACTATCCATGGGATACATGGTCGCGTACTCATGCAGATAATGCATGGTTTATTCAACTTTCAAGAAGATACGCCGATACAACACATTTATATTGTCCGTCCAGTTATATGAATGGATTTGATAACGGAATAACAAACGGTTATTCATGGTACAGAATTACCGGCGGACGCCAGGATTATTTTACTTACTTTAACGGAGGAAGAGAAGTTACAATTGAAATATCGGACACAAAACTTCTTGCAGGGTCTTCATTGCCCGCACATTGGGAATACAACAAACGCTCTTTATTAAACTATATGGAAGAGTGTTTGTACGGAATCCGTGGTGTTATTACTTCTTCAAACGGCGGGGCTGTGAAAGCAAAGATAGCTATTCACGGACATGATTTTGATAACTCCGAAATCTATTCCGATTCGCTTGTCGGTAA